>Ga0082212_10001173_pt1 | contig 38575 bp, 34 predicted proteins | sample TergutNt197P3_FD_71548 | JGI IMG/M metagenome (GOLD analysis project Ga0082212, IMG submission 71548) | Neocapritermes taracua P3 segment gut microbial communities from Petit-Saut dam, French Guiana - Nt197 P3 | ecosystem: Host-associated > Arthropoda: Insects > Digestive system > Gut ...
GATACAGCGCTCGTCCAGCTTTGCTTCCGCCGGAAAAATATGGTCGAACAGCCAATCACGCAGACGGTAATCGTCCGCATGACCGCGCAGCAGAGCCATTGGCAAATGACTATGGGAATTGATAATGCCCGGCATCAGAAGCCGTCGTGATCCGCTAATGACACGGCCGGATTTTTCTGTTGGGGGTGTATCGCCGATGTATGACACTTTCCGCCCCGTAATCCCGACATAACCGTGCATGAGTACGGGCTGGTCATCGTTCATCGTGATGACAATGGCATCGTTACATAAAATATCCATAAGGATAGTGTACCCAAAAAAGCTGTTTTGGCATACCTTGGTCAACATTGCTACTCCCTGTTCTGTGAAGGCATACGACAAGGTGTGTCTATATTTAAGGTTTTGGAAGTGGTCGCAAATTGCGACCACCTCGGTCATTTCAGTTTTTGTCAAGCAGAACATAAGTTTCCGTCTGCTACATCCAGGCAGCGCTGGTAAAAACTGTTCGCGTGTATGTTCCCGGGCCGTTGCCTGCATACAAGGTTTGCAGATTACCGGTATTATCGGTGAAATTAATCGGTATTGTTCCGCTTCCCAGAAAGGTAACACTGGTTAGCTGGTTATAGAGAAATGCCTGATTCCCGATAGAAGTAACGCTGCCTGGAATCGTAACACTGGTCAGTTGGTTATTCATAAATGCCTGAGTTCCGATAAAAGTAACACTGTTTGGGATAGTAACACTGACCAGGTTATTGCCCGTAAATGCATTATCTCCTATGGTGGTAACGCTGCCGGGAATCGCAACACCGGTCAGTTGGTTGTACATAAACGCGCCGTTCCCAATGGCGGTAACACTGCCGGGAATGGTAATGCTGGTCAGTTGGTTGTTTTGAAACGCACTAACTCCGATGGAGGTAACGCTGGTTGGGATGGTAACGCTGGTCAGGTTTTTTCCCTGAAACGCAGTTTCTCCTATCGCTGTAACCGGAATTCCGTTTATCTGTGCCGGTATGGTTACATCGGTCTCTGTACCGGTATAATCTGTAAGGGTTATCGTTCCTGTAGATTCAATTGTATAGGTGTAATCGGGATTGTCGATAACGATGATGTCGTCTTTGTCGTTGTCTTCGGTGTTGTTTTCTTCTTCTTCTTCAAAGAAGGGGCTGGCTATTTTCTCCATCCAGGGGTTCCCGCATCCGGTACATACTTTTAGCACCAGGAGCAGCAGTGTGGTAGTCAGAAACAACTTTTTAATTTTCCATGTTAATCCTTCCATGCAATAATAATGGCATTGGCAAAAATTAAAAATTGATTTTTTTTATCATTATGCAGGAGATACAGAGAAATAGGGAGCGGTGCTATTACAATTTTGTCCAGTTGGTGCTATTTATATCGGGTCGAGTATATGTTCCTGTACCATTGATGATATACACACTTTGTAAATCACCAACGTTATTAGTGAAAGTTGACCCTAATGTTAGTCCGACTCCTTCAAAAGTAATACTGGTCAGTTGGTTATTAGAAAACACTTGATTCCCGCCAATGGCGGTAACGCTGCCGGGGATAGTAACACTGGACAATGAGTTATACGCAAATGCATTGTTTTCAATAGAAATAACGCTGTTGGGGATAGTAACGCTGGCCAGTTGGTTATACATAAAAGTACCCCAGTTAATTACGGTTATGCTGCTTGGGATAGTAACGCTGGTCAGCTGGTTGTAACTAAATGCAAAATTTCCAATGGAGGTAACACTGCCGGGAATAGAAACGTAGGTCAGTTGGTTGTCTTCAAACGCATTGTTTCCAATGGAGGTAACGCCGTAAGGGATAGTAACACTGGTCAAACCTTTATCTTTAAACGCATCGTTTCCTATTGCGGTAACCGGTACTCCATTTATCACTGACGGTATAGTTACATTGGTGTCTGTGCCGGTATATTTATCTATGGTTATTCCTGCCGGTCCTATAATGCAAAGGAAATAGGGATATTCGGAAAAGATAACAAAGTCCTCTTCTTGTTCCTTGTCTTTAATGAGCGGATCAACTATTTTTTTCATCCAGGGGTTTTCGCATCCGGCACATACTATTAGCGTCAAGATCAGCAGTGCGGTAACAGGATATATTGTTGTTTTCATCAATAGTTCCTTCTGTCAATAACAACAATACTTATTTTTTGTCATTTGCTTTCTGAATAATGAACTTTTTTGATCATTATTATAAATTTTTAATACTTTTTATTGGGCGGCAGGCGCAGTGATTCCTGAGGGAGAGAGGATAAGGGCGGTGTTTCGTCTGCCGGCGCCAATAGCTGTTTCTGTACCGATAATATTCATGGCAATACCTGTTTGCCATACAAGTGAACCAAGATCAGCGGAGGCGGCTTCCAGGTAGTGGGCGGTGTACGCACTCCATTCACCGTTTGGTCCGGCTTGTACGGTAAAGCCGCTTGCATCTTGGTAGAAGATTCTCCCGCCGCCCGGGCCAATGTCACCGATGTTGTATTCAAATTTGAATTCATCTTCCTTGAAGAAAGGATCAAGGATTTTCTCCATCCAGGGGTTCCTGCACCCGGCGCATGCTATAAGGATTACCAGCGCGGCAATCGAATACAGTTTGATTTTCATGTTCACTCCCTTTATTATCCACAGATTGCACAGATAAAAACAGATTACACGCATAATATCTACTTAATATTAAAAACCATCTGTGTCATCCGTACCCATCCGCTAAGTGCATGGGAATGCTTACATAATTATTGCAGCCGGGAGGCAAAGGACACTCCCGTACCGGCAATGTAATGATACCCAAAACGGAAGGTAAGTTCTAGAAGCGCCAGCCTTCAGCAATTCCAGGGGGAAGACCTTGTTGCATCACTATCCTTTTTACTATATTCTTAATGGCTATGAGTATTATACGAGACAAATCGCTGGCAGCCGCCGGGCTTGCCAAAATAAACTGGGTCAAGGACTTTATGCCCGTGCTGAGCCATTTCGAGAAGCAGTTCTCGGTGGAACAGCCGCTTAAGGGTATTAATGTGGCGGTAAGTGTGCATCTGGAAGCTAAAACGGCATATCTGGGAATGGTACTGCGATCTGCGGGTGCGGAGGTAACGCTGACGGCGTCCAATCCCCTTTCCACCAAGGATGATGTCTGTGCAGCGCTGGACAGTCTGGGGCTTGCCATTTTCGCCTGGCACGGCGCAACGGCGCAGGAGTATCACGACCATCAGGTTAAGGCGCTGGAGTTTTGCCCCCACGTTGTTATCGACGACGGCGGCGATTTAATGAACTTACTCCACGACGAAGTACCGCAGTATGCAAAGAACCTGCTGGGCGGCTGCGAAGAAACCACAACGGGGCTTCACCGGCTGCGTGCAAGAAGCGATGCGGGCAAACTTAAATACCCCATGTTTGCCGTGAACGACGCCAAGTGCAAATACCTGTTCGACAACCGCCACGGTACCGGGCAATCAACCTGGGACGCCATTATGTACACAACCAACAACATGATCTCCGGCCGTACTGTTGTTGTTGCCGGCTATGGCAATTGCGGATCGGGAATTGCCATGCGCGCCAAGGGTCTGGGCGCCAATGTAATCATCACAGAGGCGGATCGCTTTAAGGCGCTGATGGCGCTTACAGACGGCTTCCGCGTATTGCCCATGATCGAAGCCGCCAAAGAAGGCGATATTTTTGTTACTGCCACAAGCTGTAAAAAGATCATTACCACCGAACATTTCAAGGTAATGAAAAACAATGCGATACTTGCCAACGCCGGGCATTTCGATGTCGAAGTAGACCGTGCCGCTCTGGAAGCAATGAGTGTTAAAAAAGAAACCCGCAAGCCGTTTATCGACGGCTACCATTTACCGGACGGCAAAATACTGAACCTGATGGCGGAAGGCCGTCTGGTTAATGTCGTAGCCGGCAACGGGCACCCCGCCGACATTATGGATCTGAGTTTCGCAATTCAATTGCTCAGCGTATTACACGTAGCGAAAAACGCCAAAGGCTTAAAGCCCTTGGTCTACGACATACCCAGGGAAATCGACGACGAAGTGAGCCGCATCAAGCTTGAAGCCATGGGAATAAAAATTGATGTTCACACACCCGAGCAGCTAGAGTATTTGGGAAGTATGTAAAACGCCATTTAATCCATAATGGTGATTTCTACACGGCGATTCAAGGCACGGCCTTCTTCGGTGGCATTATCCCCCAGAGGCCGTGTCCCTCCCCAGCCTTTGTATAAAAAGCGGTCTGCGCCGATTCCCCTTTTGGTCAATTCATCCACCATTCGTTTTGCCCTAAGGGTTGATAGTGCATGTTCATCAGTCGGGCGGCCCACTGCAGCGGTATGCCCTTCCACAAGGAAAGTCCGGTCCGGTATTTTTTTAAGAGCCTCGGCAATTTTATCCAGCCGGGGATATTCTGCGGTCAGAAATTCATCCGAATCCGCAATAAACCGTATATCATTAACAGTAAGTCTGACGCCGCCGGGAACAGGGGTCAGCGTAATATTCACATCATTTGTCCAGCCTTTATCCTGATTGTCATCGTTATTATCATCCTGATGCTTATCCCTGTCATTTAAAACATCATTCACCTGATCCGCTACCTGATCTGCGTTAAGCGGAATATACCCTTCGCCAAAAGTAAGGGTAAAACCCCGGAAACGTACAGTCCTGCCGTCAGACCAGGTAAATGTTTCATCAAGGTTATCACGCATCAACAGGGGAAGGCCGTCGGAAATTTGAAGGAGTATATCTACCTGGTGGCTGCCCTGCAGCGTTTTAAAGTAACGCTCGTCTGAGTATATGTGCGAAAGATTTTCCACTGGGTTACCTGAAGGATCTTCCCGTGAAACCCAGGGAAAACGGGTAGCATACCGGGCACTTATGCGGTAAACCGGAATATCCCGATATGTTTCTATTCCCCGGTATTCATATTCCACGGCAATGGGAACAGTTACCGGATACCCCTCATTAAGGGGATCCAGTACCCGCACTGCCCTTCCAACCCATTTTGCGCCGGGTTGTATACTTTCCGCCGGATATGCGGGAAAACCCCTTAGAGAAGGAAACCCCCGATCATCTTCGATTTCCAGATCGCCGTTGGGAAAGATCTGAAACCTTACAGGGATCACATCATTCACCGCCCGTGCGCTTTGCTGCATATTTCGTAAGGTTTCTTCCAGTACGTAGAAATTTCCCTGGTATAACAGGGCCTGACCGGTATCAGTGTCAACAGGGTTCAAAGTTGCCCGGACTTCCCGGTAAACAAGACCGGTATACCTTCCGTTGTCATACCGGGACCAATCTGAACGTTCTATAATTTTGTAGGCATCTGTCTTCTCCCTTCCCAGGATTACTCCGGAATCAGACTGGGCAGATAAAGACAAGGGACATATCAGGAAAAAAAATAAACCTATCAACTTTTGCATTATACTATTACCTTTATGTCTGGACACAAAAAAACGGCATAATATTAACAGTTTTCAGTGATGTTACTCTTGTTTGAACATAAAAAAAAGCCAGTATATCAAAAATATACCGGCTGGGTTGGGGAGTGGAGGATTCGCCCTCCAGCCCTCGGCGTCCTGCCGCGGTCTTCCGGGCCGCGGCCAAGCACTTTCGGTGCCTTCCATGGCACCTCTTCCTCCCGTAGGTCGGCGTGCTTGACCGTTCGAATCCTCCATTCCCCACACAATTTCCCGTGATGTTACTCTTGTCTAAACAAAAAGAACTACACAGAATTCTGTGTAGTTCTTTTGGGGAGTGGAGGATTCGAACCTTCGAAGGCTGAGCCAACAGATTTACAGTCTGCCCCATTTGACCGCTCTGGAAACTCCCCAATTAACTATGCTCCGGCTTGCAACAAACCTTTGCTCTGTCTGCCATCGTATGACTAGCCATCTTCCGGAGTCGAACCGAAGACCTCGAGATTACAAGTCACGCGCTCTACCGACTGAGCTAAGATGGCATAAATCCAAGACAGCTGATCCAAATCTGACATAGCAGTTTAACCACCTTTGGTTCAGCTTCATTTATACCCTATCGGAAAAATTAAATTTAGGCAAGAGGAGCTTGTTCCAAAAACCGAAGTTTTGGAACAGCCTCTGAGGGAAACATTCACCCAATTACTTGTAAACGGGCAAACCCGGTTAAGTGTCAAGAGCTTCTGTCAGGCCGTAGTTTTTCCGCTCCTCCAAAATAGATATGCTGTACCGGTTTTTCGGCCGGAAAAAAAGCATGGATCATCACTCGTATTGTACCAGACAGACTGTCCTGTACTGCTGCTTCCTGAAATACCATCATTGCGGTGTCCTCTGCCCTGCCGGATTGACGCAAAGCGCCGGCTGGGTTCAAAGCGTCAATATCCGAAGTTATTGAAAAAAAGAACGATAGTATGTCCGTTTCGGCCAAGTTGTTTGCTGCAAGGAGTTTATCGTAAAGTTCTACGGTTCTTTGAGTTATTTCTTCTTTTGTGTTTGCACTGCAAACAGCTCCCCGTATAGCTTTGAGTGTTTTTTCTTTCATCATTGCAGATTTCCCCCAGTAGCGCCAACAATAAATGCCGCTCCCAATGCTAACAAGGTTCCCAGGGCTATGATCATGATATAGCCTGCAATACCAAACAAAAGGACGGGTTGGCGTTTCCTTACGATGTAAAACAGATCCAGGATAATGCCGTAGACCGAAGAAATAATCAACAGCAGCGACAGAATAAGGCAAATACGAACCAGCGTAAGCAGAGTATCATCGGAGATCTTTTGATATGAGCCTGCAATATAGAGAATTACTGTTATCAGATTAAGGATAAGTATTGCCCATGTAGTCCATTTTATCAGTTTTCCCAAAAGCGGTTTGGCATCACGCTGCAAAATACCGCTCATAAATGCTTTACTCCTGGATTTTTTTTGTACGGTTGTTAAATTCCGCTTCATGGAATATCATTGTACCAGATATGAAAAAGATCATCACCCTGATTATTCTTCTTGCAGCCGGCGGAACGGCATTCTATCTGGGTTGGGTTCAGTATTCCGTTCCTGTCGGGTCTTACGGGGTACTCCGTTCCAAAACCCATGGTACCGACAGCGAAATAATCAGGGAAGGCAAATTCCGTTGGGTTTGGTATAAATTGATCCCCAATAATGTAACCATTGCTGTTTTTACCATTAAAGAAAATACAATTTTTCTGGATTTTTCCGGTGTCCTTCCTTCGGGGGATACATATTCAACACTTGCAGGGTTAAAAACCGATTTTTCCTATGGTTTTTCCGGTTCATTAAGCTATAAGCTCAAAGCCGAATCCCTGACTGCCCTGAGTGAACGCGAAAACCTGCTTTCCCAGGCAGAATTGGATGTATATCTTTCCCGGCTTTCCAAAGAAATTGATAACCATGTAAAAGCCCTTCTATGGACCTATGGCGAAAACGAAAAGATCCTTAAAGAAGCGGGAGAAACGGGAACAATTGATGCATTGGAAAAATCGCTGGCCGCCAGTTATTCTGACATTGAAATCCTTAGCTGTACCGTTAATATCCTTCGTTTTCCTGACTTTGTACTATACAATGAAGTCCGCCAGCTTTACCGGGATTATTTAACGGCCCAGAGAATCGATTTACGCGGTACTATTGGACAAATTGCTTCGGAAAATATCGAAAACCGCCGGCGTATCGAAGAACTGACCGGTTATGGAGAACTTCTTACAAAATACCCTGTTCTTATTCAATATTTGGCACTGGAAAGGGGAATATCGCAAAAAAATGATTGAAATTCTTAAAATGAGGTGTTGTCTTTAGTTGTGGATTATTTTTTTAATTTTGAAAAAATAGCGTATTTAAAAAATAATAAGCCGGACGGCTGTATTCTTTGCCGTCTATTGGATGGAGATCCGCAAATAACCGATACAATTATTCATCGTAACGAAGATATCGCCGTATCTCTCAATTTATACCCATACAATCCGGGACACTGTCTGATTTTTCCCGTTCGTCATATAAAGGATATCAGGGATTTATCTGAAACGGAACGCCGTTCCCAGGATACCATGCTTGATAAAGTCCTTGGGGCGTTGGATGCCCTTTACAAGCCTTCAGGGTACAATATTGGGTTTAATATGGGTCTTGAAGCAGGGGCTTCAATAGAACATATCCACCTCCATGTAATACCCCGCTACCCGCATGAACTGGGTATTGCAGAACTATTGGGAGGCAAACGAGTCCTGGTAGAAGACCTCCGCAAATCCAAAGAAAGGCTTACGGAAGCTTTATCGGGCGATTCGAAAAGGCCGGGGAAGCATTGAATTAATACGACAGAAACGTTACAGTAGGATTATGCGGCCAGAAAAATTATTGCGATTTGTATTTTTGTTGCTAATGCTTATGACAGTTCTGTTTCTCCATGCTCAGGACGCAGAAACCGACGAAGAGGACGAAGATGAAGGCGGAATAAATATAGAATCAGACTGGTCCAAAACGGTCAATCCCTATACCAGGGGGGACCAGCTTTTCTGTATTAATTTAGGGTTAGTTCAACCTCTTTTTTTTGTGGAACAGGAAGAAGGATATTTGGATACCAATATGAACCTGGGAGGTTTAGGTTCCCTGGGATATATCTATTTTTTGGACGCTCATTGGTTTTTGGGCGGTGAGTTAAGCGGTATGTTTAGTTCAACCATAGATAAATCCATGTTTTATATTATTCCTATTGGTTTTCGCGGGGGCTATCAATTTATTATTAATCGTTTTGAATTTCCTCTTTCTTTATTGATAGGCTTTGCCCCGCAATCCTATTCTGATCGGACATATTTTGGTTTTTTTGCAAAACCCGCCGCCGGAGCGTTTTTCCGGTTTAATACAGACTGGTCATTTGGTTTAAATACCAGCTTTTGGTGGGTTCCCCAATGGACAAGTAAAACAAGGGTTTTTTCTCAGCGTACCAGTGCAATTAATATCCACGGATTTTTCTGGGAATTCAGTTTGGGAGTCCGATACCATTTTTAAGGATTAATGATGAAGCAAAACACTGTTTTTATTACAACTATTTTTCTTGTTTTTTTGCTGCCTGGTGTTTTGTTTATTGGCTGCGATCAGGAGCCGCTATTCTATGATGTCGCTCATGCATACCCCCCCATCGAACCGCGCATTAAAGGGGGCCCAAGCAAGATAGTTCAGTATCCTCCTGGAACCGGAAAGCTGTATGTTACCAATGGAACAGTGTGGGAGTATACATCTTCCTGGAATCCTGTTTATCCGGAACCCCCGGTTAGAATAAGAGATATAGCAGCAATAACTACAGGGCTTTTTGCATTGGGTGATGATGGAAAAATTTATATGACAGATTCACCGGGTAGCAAGAATTGGACTCTATTTGGCGGAAGCAACGTCGAAAGTATTTTTGGCGCCGGCTCGATTCTTTTTGCTTGTTCTTTGACAGGTACACCGGGAACAAATAATGGATATACTATTGCTGCTAATGGGACAGCGTTAACCCCTAGTACTGGAAAGTTAATGGGAGTAGCTGAGATTTCAGGCAGTGATCCGGTGCTTGGTACTTTGGGAACCGGAATGTATACTTACACCGGTGGTGGTTTATCAGGGCCTGATTATACTTATGGTATTAATATTATTGGTGTAACATCTGATGGTACAGATATTTACGTGGTTTCTTCATCAGGAATTCAGAGCTCCAAAGGGCTTAGTATAAGCAGCAATTTTAGCGGAGCCGTTGCACTTTGGAAAAATAAAACATCGCCGGAATTGATTCTTGCAGGAATGCAGCGCAGCAGTGGTTCTGTTGGATATGGTTATCGTGAGATTATTATAACATCCGGAGGGATACAGGTTCCGGGAACTTCCGGAATTTCCAGTGTAGAATTTGGCACTCAATACATTTCTGCCATAGGCAGGCATGTGGTTAACCATTTATGGGTTGTCGAGGGCAGTAATTCAGGGGATGATCAGTACAACCCAATTATTTTTGCATCTACAGCAAAGAACGGCCTTTGGTCCTATCGAAGAAGGGGCAATGAAGCTGCCCAATGGAACGGAGAAGACTAGTAACCTGTTGAACTTGTGGGCTTTATATGGGAGTTTGCGGAGTTTGCAAGGTGAAAAATACGAAAAAACGGAGTTTTTTCGTATTTTGATTATAGAAAAAGGCAAAGCCCGACAAACTCCCAGGAGTCTGACAGGCTCCTGGAACAACAATAGTGGATGATTTATTTTCCGTTACAGTTGCGAAAACACCCGAAGGCCCTCTGGCGGACAGGATGCGTCCCCAAACACTTGACGAAGTAATCGGGCAGGATCATATAGTTGGTCCGGGGCGGCTGCTTAGGCGTGCAATACAGGCAGACCGCCTTTCATCGGTTATTTTCTATGGCCCTCCCGGTACAGGCAAAACAAGCCTTGCCAGGGTAATTGCCAACACAACCAAAAGCGCCTTTGAAAGCCTTAATGCTGTCCTGTCCGGCGTTAAGGATATACGGGAGGCCATCGATCGTTCCGATGAAAGGCGGCGGCTCTATGGCAGGCGTACCATACTTTTTGTGGACGAAGTCCATCGCTGGAATAAAGCCCAGCAGGATGCCCTGCTTCCCTGGGTGGAAAACGGTACTGTAATTCTTGTAGGTGCAACCACAGAAAATCCTTTTTTTGAAGTTAACAGGGCGCTTGTAAGCCGGAGCAGGATTTTCCAGCTTAAAAGTCTTGCTGCAGAAGACCTCCTAAAGGCTGCCGAACACTGTCTCGCCGACAGTGTTCGGGGTTACGGGAAATGGCGTATCCGTTTTGAAGAAGGCGCATTGGAACACCTCCTTGAAACTTCAAGCGGTGATGCCCGCAGCCTTCTGAATGCCCTGGAACTTGCTATCGAGACAAACGCTAACTGGTCGCCGCCGGTACACTCCGCAGACCGAACGAACGCAAGTGAAGATTCCCCTTCGGCAAATCCAGAAATTTTTATAACTATGGAAGCCGCCGAAGAAAGCATACAAAAACGTGCGGTACTCTATGATCGGGACGGGGATTATCACTTTGATACGATCAGCGCCTTCATTAAAAGCGTCCGGGGAAGCGATCCTGATGCTGCCCTGTATTGGCTTGCAAAAATGGTCAGAGCCGGAGAAGACCCTTCATTCCTTTTCCGGCGTATGATCATCCTGGCCAGTGAAGATGTCGGTCTTGCAGATCCCCATGCTATCGAAGTTGTAATTGCATGCGCTGAAGCATTCGACAGAATTGGTTTTCCGGAAGGGAATTTTCCCCTGGCCCATGCATGTCTTTACCTGGCTACAGCCCCCAAGTCCAACAGCACAATGGCTTTTTTTGATGCCCTCAAGGAAGTAGATCGGGAAGATGCGGAAATTCCTAATCAACTGAGGGATCCAAGCCGGGATGCGGAAGGTTTCGGCCATGGCAAAGGATACATCTATCCCCATGCATATCGGGATCACTGGGCAGCTCAGCAATATTTACCAACAGCCCTTCGGGGCAAAACCTTTTACATGCCTTCATCCATAGGTTATGAAGCAAAAATCCGCAATGAAGTAATCCGCAAAAGGGAGCTTCAGGCGGCTATTATTCTGGGTGAAAGTGAAGAAGTTTCTGTATTAACCAGAGCGGCAGACAGCGAACTCCTTAGCTGGTCCCCTTCCGCCAAAGGAAAAGAAGGATGGTTTAAACGGCTCGAATCCAGTCGAAGCGCCCTGCTCCTTTCTGATCGGGACATTATTCTTGATAATTGCGAATTAAAACGTCACAGCCGTATATTCATTTCCAGAGCAGACGATGGCCTTCTTCTCTGGGAAAGCCTCCGTCGCGTACCGGAAGGACTCTGCGCTGCAATTGTTTCTTCCCAAAATGCAAAAGAAGCGCTGGAACGTTTTGCAGATGTGCTGGATGTTGTTGAAAAACCCATAATAGTTCCATCAAGTACTATTTTGCCAAACCCAACAGAGGCGGAAACGCTTTTCGGTACACAGGTATTTGATGCTATTGCCCTCAGAGAGCCGTTCAGGCGAGGTATCAATGCTTCACAGGAAATGTTTGACGCACTGGCGGAACAAGCCGCTGTATTGCTTGAAAAGGGTGGTCTTCTCGCCCTTCTTGCTTCACCTCCGATCCTTGGGGAACGCATTTCCCGAATTCTGCAATACAACAACCCGCCGGTAGTTGCTAAATTAAAAGGGCATGCAACAAAACTTCTTGAAGCTCTGAAAAAAGCTGAAATCTCGTTCTTTAACGACCCTGCCTGGTCATGGACAGGAAGAATGCTTGAAAAAGCCTTTACCGGTAAGGGATTTACAATAAAAACTACAATTCTTGACCGTAAAGAAGAGCGGTTCATTACCGAAAAAGATTTGGATAAATGGTTTAATGTGGAAAAATCCGCTTGGGGGAAAACTATGCAAGCGGCATTGGGTGAGGGTTTCATCCAACTTCGGGATTTGCTTTTGGGTCAAATACAACAAGGGCCGGTGCTTTGGCACTGGAAAAGTCTACTTTTTAAGACACGCCGAAGTTGATTTTTAACACTTCATACTGTATGAATTTTAATACAAAATAATTAATGTCTATTTGTTTATTTTGTTGATAAAAATCCGTGTAATACCCCTGGTCAACTAATCGAAAATTTCATAAAAAATTGAAATTTCCTCTAAAGTCTAAAGGGAATTCTGCCGATAATAGAACTGGATTAAAGTCTTTCCGCCCTGCCGCGGAAGGGGTTGCAGGCTTATTCTTGTTGTCCTTACAAGTATCGGCCTTCGGGGAAAGAACTTAAGCCGGGAAGACAAGGATGTCTTCTATGACAGTTCAAGGAGGATGATATGATCATCAACCACAACCTCAGCGCAATGTTCGCTGAACGGTCTCTCAAGGTTACCAACGAGAGTCTCACCAAAAACATGGAAAAACTCGCTTCGGGTCTTCGCATTAATCGTGCGGGCGACGATGCATCTGGCCTTGCAGTTTCTGAAAAACTGCGCAGCCAGATTCGGGGCCTTAACATGGCTTCGATGAACGCCACAAACGGGATTTCCTTTATTCAGGTAACTGAAGGATATCTTCAGGAAACCCAGGATATTATCCAGAGGATAAGGGAACTCGCAGTTCAGGCGGCAAACGGCATCTATTCCGAAGAGGACCGGCTGTACATCCAGGTTGAAGTCTCCCAGTTGGTGGACGAAGTCGACCGTATTGCAAGTCATGCCCAGTTTAACGGCATGAATATGCTTACCGGCCGTTTTGCCCGGGCTAACGGGGACAACGTAGTAACCGGATCCATGTGGCTCCATATCGGCGCAAATATGGATCAGCGGAAACAGGTTTTTATCGGTACAATGACTGCCGGAGCTTTGGGAATGAGGAATTCAAACGATAATTCCTTCCTTACCATTCAAACCCCCGACGATGCCAACCGGTCTATTGGCGTTCTGGACGAAGCCCTTAAACTTATTAACAAGCAGCGGGCAGATCTGGGAGCCTACCAGAACCGGCTTGAACATGCGGTAAGGGGTCTGGATATCGGCGCCGAAAACATGCAAGCTGCGGAATCCCGGATTAGGGATACCAACATGGCCAGTCAGACCGTCAAATATGTGACGGATCAGATTCTGATTAGCTCAGGAACCGCAATGCTGGCTCAGGCGAACCAGCGAGCAAGTTCGGTCTTGCAACTTTTACAATAGTAGTTTATATTGTAAGTTGAGGGGAAAGCGATCTCAAAGGTCTCAATTATATTGGGGCCTTTGAGCCGTTTCCTTAAAATTGCCAGGCAACGACCCTATGGTTTGTTGAAGGTTGGCTATGTTCTTTGAAAAACACCCGGATTTCCGGTTTACGGAAATCACATGAGGGAACTTACGGCGGCTCGGATCTGATTAGCGGAGGGGACTATTCTTTTCGCAATCAGTTTCGTTCTGTTCAGAGCAGGGGCAGGATCGGCGCGATCCTTCTGTCTCTGTTTCCCGTATGGAACGGCTTCGGCAAGGATTGCCGAAGCTAACAACTCATGGAGGGTTATGTATGATTATTAATCACAATATGAGCGCCATGTATGCAGATCGCCAATTGGGGATTACCAATCTCGATGTAGCAAAGAGTATGGAAAAACTCAGCTCCGGGATGAAGATCAACCGGGCGGGCGATGATGCTTCCGGACTTGCTGTTTCCGAAAAACTTCGGAGTCAAATCCGGGGACTTAATCAGGCAGAGCGCAATATCCAGAACGGTGTATCATTTATCCAGGCAACCGAAGGTTATCTTCAGGAAACCCAGGATATTCTGCACCGCCTCCGGGAACTTTCGGTACAGTCTGCTAACGGCATCTATTCCGATGAAGACCGCATGCAGATTCAGGTTGAAGTTTCCCAGTTGGTCGATGAAATCAACCGTATCGCGAGCCATGCTCAGTTTAACGGTATGAACATGCTGACCGGTGCTTTTGCACGTGAATCCGCCGTTAACCGGGTTATGCAGTTCCAGGTTGGCGCCAATATGGACCAGAACAAACAGGTCTTTATCGGTACCATGACCGCTTCTGCGCTTGGATTGGGTACTGCTCAGGGCGAAGCCGGAATAGTTTCCATTGCGACCCCGGAAGAAGCCAATCAGACCATTGGTATGGTGGATGAGGCGCTCAAACTGATATCCAAGCAGCGGGCGGATCTGGGCGCTTACCAGAACCGTTTTGAAATGGCTGCCAAAGGCGTTGCTATTGCTTCAGAAAATCTACAGGCTGCCGAATCCCGGATTCGGGATACCAACATGGCTTCAGAGATTGTGTCCTATACAAAGGATTCCATTCTGAACCAGGCAGGAACCGCAATGCTGGCCCAGGCCAATACCAGGACCCAATCGGTACTGCAGCTGCTCGGTTAAGTTTAACTTATCAAGAGACTTCTGGACGTTGTCTTTTGAGAATCATCTTGCTTTTCCATAACGAATTTTCATTGTTAATTGAAGAAGGGGGAAGTTCGCGCCCTTCCCTGCTTCTTTCTTGATGATATGTTTCTGTCCTGGAATCTTATCTGCAAAGGTATGATAGTTCATGGGTAGAAATACACACGGAGGTGAAATATGAGTATGCAAGTTACTGCTGTGGGAAACGGATATTCTCCGGTAGAACTAACCCAGGAAAGGGTTTCTGTGCCGGCCAAGAGCGAGCAAAGGCCTTTGGAAATGGCAAGAGAACCTGTTCCTCAACCCAAAAGAGAACCGCTCCCTGAAATAATGGCGGATCTGGAAAAAATAACTGTAGCATTTAACAAGAAACTAAAATTTGAAGTAAATCACCAATCCAACGATGTGACAATAAAGGTTATTGATCCGGAAACCGATAAGGTGATTAAGGAACTTCCGCCCAAAGAACTGCAAAGACTCCATTCACGCATCAAGGAAACCATAGGTTTTCTGTTTGACGAAATAATTTAGGAAGTTGTTGATGCATTTTAGGCAATGATACGTCAGTTATACTGACAAGGCGCCTATGGTTCACGGGAAGACCTTGAGGGGGGGTTATGTCCGACATTTATGTACCGGGGGTAAGAAGCCGGTTTAACACAGAGAAACTCATTGAAGACCTGATGAAGGTCGAACGTATTCCCAGGGATAGATCCGAAAAGCAGATCGAAACCTATCAGGCCGAAAAAGGGTACTGGCAGGAAGTCGGCCGGCGGGTTACGGCACTTCGGGACAGCGCCAGGTTTATGTATTCTTTTCAGAATCCTTTTGCGGAACGCAGTGCACGATCTTCCGATGAATCAGCTCTTATTGCCAATGCTACACGTCAGGCAGTAGAGCAGGAACGTACATTTACGGTAAAACAGGTTGCCAAAGCGGATAGGTTTCTTTCAAATCCTTTGGATCTTAACTATAGAGTAGAGCCCGGAAAATATACGTTTACCGTTGGCAGTGATGAAATTACCGTTGATTATCGCGGAGGGACACTGCGGGATTTTTCGGACATTCTGAACCGCAGGGGTCGTGGAAAAATTCAGGCAAGTGTTATCAATGTCGAATCGGGAAAACAATCCCTTTTAGTAGAATCTCTTGTTACCGGTGCAGAAAACAGACTTAACTTTTCCGGCGCTGCCGAAGATTTGGCCCGTGCCACCGGACTTGGAGCAAAGCCCCATGTTCATGACCAGGAGCCTGTATTACCGGAACGGGTTATGATTAATGCCGATACCGTTACCGTTAAGGCAGGTGATAAAAATACAATTGCATTTTCCCAGGATGCCCAGGCGCTTAGCGCTCAAAAAGGCATTATTTTAAATTTTGAAACTTCTACCAAAGTAACTCCTGCAGCAGAAGCGCCAAAAGCGCCTTCCGGCCCGGTTATTCCGGGTGGAGGGTCAATAAGTTACGGCGGTGTAACCATAGAAAACGATCCTTCATCCGTACCTCTTCCCAAGTTCGAGACTCAGCCTGCTCCTGTTCAGGTGGATGATATGGCTTTTCTCTCACTCACCTTTAACGACGGAACTTCCGCTGCGCTACCCCTTGTTCAGGATTCTGCGGGATTTATTCCCATGAGGATTAATCTGGATGAAGTTGCCGGCGGCAGGAATGTCTCTTCAATGGAAATAGTCAATAACAATACCAACAGAGATTTATCAATTCGAAATGTAACAGTAATTAATCCAAATCCTCCTCCCAGGCAGGAGTATACATCACCCAATATACTTTCAAACGCTCAGGACGCAATAGTCGTAATGGAAGGCATTGAGATTAAGCGTTCTTCCAATGAAATCAGCGATTTAATTCCGGGTGTAACGATCATTGCAAAAAAGCCTTCGGACATGCCGGTAACGGTGAATGTTGAGCCAGACAGGGATGCGATCAAGGAATCTATTGTTACTTTGGTTGGAAATTATAACCGGCTTGTTGCAGAGTTGAATATTCTGACCCGTAATGACGAACGGGTTCTTCAGGAAATTACCTATCTTACAGTAGATGAACGGTCGGAAATGAAAGAACGCCTGGGTGCTTTTTCCGGAGATATGACGCTTATTCAATTAAGAAATAGATTACAGCAAACGGTTACCGGGGCTTATGTAACCGAGGCGGAGAGAGAGCTTTCCATGCTGATACAAATAGGCGTTGGTACCGATTTACGTCGTGCCGGTGCCACTACAGGTTATGATCCTGCTCATCTCCGGGGCTATTTGGAGATTGATGAAAAGGTTTTAGATGCCGCTTTGGCGGGAGACCTGCGACCCATACAACAGCTTTTTGGTTATGACACAACAGGTGACCTTATTGCTGATTCAGGAGTTGCCGTTTCTTTGGACAGCCTGTCAAGGCCATTAATTGAAACCGGAGGCATCGTTGCCATTAAGACAAGTACGATCGACGGGAAAATCAGACAGGAAGAACAGCGTATTGCAACTCTGGACAGACAATTGGAAGCCAAAGAATTAGCGTTAAAACGTCAATATTCCAATATGGAAAGTGCATTTAGCCGGATGGAAAAGATGCAAACTGACCTGGATAATTTCAGTCGGCAGGCCAATGCAAATAACAACGCCCGCCGGTAGATTAATATGAATATTAAGATAAACGGAAAACCCGCAGACATTACGCTGGAAAACGAAAAAACAATTGGAGAAGTGTTAGCCGGCATTCATCAATGGCTGGAAGGACTTGGTTTTTCAGTAAGCGGCCTTGAAATAGACGGTAAAAGCTATGGTTCCCTTTCGCTTGATGCTGCTATGGCTCTTTCTATAGACGGAATTTCAGACATTGACATTAAAACTTCGGGCTGGGCAGACCTTTTGATGGAAGCCTTAACAGGTACCCTGGATGACCTTGATTCTTATGAAAAAACTGATGCAAATAACCGTAAAAGCTTTGCGGAACACTGGAAACTATCCGCACCTGCCCTCTTTCTGAAGGATCAAGAAAAAGTTTTATTCAATGCAGTGATAAAAGCTTTGGAAGATGCTTCCTATGGTACTTCGCAGACAGCTATTGCTGCAGTAATTTCGCTTGTTACAGAACGTATCAGGGAAATAAAAAATCCAATAGAAGAAATGAAAATGCTGCATCCCTTAACGGAAGAAATTGCCAAAAAGCTGGAAGATTTGCCTTTGGACATGCAAACCGGAAAGGACGGAAAAGCAGCGGAAACGATAACGATTTTTTCATCCCTTGTGGAAAAAATATTCAGACTTATATTTCTTTTTAACTATTATAAAACCGATATTGATAGTATTGGGGTACCTTCAATGAATGGTTCGGAAAAGCAGAATTTAAAGGATTATATCGGTGAATTCAGCGCCGCCCTAAAAGAATTGATTTCAGCTTTTGAAAATAAAGATACTGTCCTGGTAGGGGACCTGGCAGAATATGAACTGGCCCCAAGACTCCGCTGCCTTTCAGATGCTTTGAACGGTGTTAATCCGGGGGTAATGCCGTAATGCTCATGTTTCTGCTTCAGGAACAGGTAAAATATTTCAAAGATGACGACCCTTTAGCCGGATACTTAATCCTGATTGTAATCGGCGCCATCCTGTTAATAGTCTTTATCTCCGCCCTGATCAGAAACGGTTTGGGTGTAGGTAAAGGGATACGGAAAGGTGCTGCACCAAAGCGGTTTTCTGTTTTTGCCATGCGCCGTGTTGCCAAAACCTACAGACTGGATCATGATCAAACAAAAGCGCTGGAGTATGTCTTTAAAAGTAATGGTGTGGTCGATCCGGAATCAACCACGGCAAATCCCAATGTGCTTGACAAACATTTTAAAAGGGCTTTTAAGCAAATAGAAAATAATGCTCATTCCGAAGAAGAAGCTCAGCAAAAAATGACGCTGCTCTTTTCGGTTCGTAATGCAATTGATATAAAACATAACACCAGCGCAGGGTCTCCTTCCAGTCAGCGTATTTCTCCGGGTATGTCAGCTAACCTTTCGGTAAACAATGATTCATATTCCGTAAAAGTTATTTCTGCAAAGGGTGATATTGTACTGGTTGATTGTCCGCGTAATGCTATAGGATCCCAGATAAAGTTCCCAAAAGGAAGCAGGGTAAATCTGGCATTTTTCGGCAAAAATAACAAAGGTTATTCATTCGACAGTCAGGTTGTAGGCGTAACAGAAACGTCTTTTGGCCCTGCATTACAGCTTTCCCGCGGGCGGGAAGCCAAAGCGATGACCAAACGGCGTTTTAGAAGAACAAGCGCTGCGTTAAGCTGTGAGTTTTATTATGTAAGAATTGAGAACGGTAAAAATAAAAAATCTCACAAGATGGTGGTTGACGCCCGCCGCATGGCAGGAAGTGTTACGGATATATCCATCGGCGGCTGTGCCATTAAAACGCCGATTTCGGTTCCTGCCGGGTCCAGGCTAAAAATTGAATTTGACTATTCTCATAGTGCCGTTCCCGTAGCCGTACTTGGACAGGTATTACGGATAAATCGCAGTGGTATCGCCAATACAGTAATTCATATTAAATTCCTAAAAGTACCCCGGAAGGCCATGAATGCAATTAATACGCTTGTTTTTGAATATAGCATTTGACTAAACGCCGATTTAATATTATGATATAGCAAATGAAAGTTACGACAATAAAAGAACTAATCCGAAAGGATGTTCCGATTTATTACCGCAGGCTTTATTCGGGTACCCTGGTAATTGAACTTGTTAACAAAACGGCCGAAAGCCATATTGATTTTACCATAGAAACCAAACCTACTGGCATAAATGAAGTTATAATTAATAAAATGGACAGTGTTGATTATCCCTTGCTGCCCCTGACCAAGGAAATAAAAAAATTTATATCAGTGCTGGACGAAACTGGTGGCCTTCCTTCATTATAAAAATGACATCTCTTCCACTCCCGAAGAAACCATGCTCCTTGGAAAAAAAATAGGCGGTATACTTAAGCAGGGTGATATTGTTGCTTTAAGCGGAAAACTGGGGGCAGGAAAAACAATTTTTGCCAGGGGTATTGCCATGTCTCTTGGAGTGCAGGAAACATTAATGAGCCCGACTTATACGATTATCAGCGAATATGAAGCTAAAGTTATACCTTTTTATCACATGGACATGTATAGAATTTCCGGCGATGATGATTTTCGCCTTACAGGAGGAGAAGAGTTTCTTTACGGCAGAGGTGTTTGTGTTATTGAATGGCCGGAAAGAATCAGCCTTCCTTCTTCTGCACTTTATGTTTACATCGGGATCATGGAAGACGGAAAGCGTCTTATTTGTTACAGGATCCCGGAATGAATATTATTGCTTTTGATACAGCGTCAGATGTTTTTTCAATTGGCCTTTCAATTGAAGGGCATAAATACAGTATTTCAGTGGATTCCGGTCAAAAACATTCTGAATTAATTATGGATGCTGCAGATACCCTTCTCCGTTTGGCAGATATTGAAAAGTCTTCATTGAATGCGGTTGCCTGTATGGAAGGGCCGGGTTCTTTTACCGGGCTTCGTATTGGCTTTTCCGCCGCCAAAGGGTTGGCATTAGCACTGGATATCCCCATTATTCCCGTTCCAACCCTGGATTGTATGGCTTATCCTTTGTCTTTCTGGCCCGGAATGGTGCTGCCGGTTATGGATGCAAAAAAAAATGCCTTTTTTACGGCACTTTATAGCCAGGGTAGCCGAATAAGTGATTATTTTGACATAGAAAGTAAACAATTAATAAATACTATTGAAGCTACCTGGTCCGGGTATAATCAACAACCCCGCCCTAAAGGGTCGGGGTATGTTGGTTCTGATAGGTATGGATTGTATGCGGGTTTAACACCTTTAAAGCAGAACCTTGAATTTTCACAAACCGCCCAAAGGGGCGGTGTATTAAATCCGCTTGCGAATAAGAATACCTCTGTCCCTTTGCTGCTAGTAACCGGTCCTGCTGCTTCAATGGTTCAAAACGCTCTTGTTGAAGCATTTCCCGGAACCGTTTCATGCGGCATTTTCCATCAGGGGTATGTTGAAGGATTATTGAATCTTGCCATACAAAACAGTATTATTAATAAAGAATTGTTGGATTTTTCTGTTGGACCTCTTTATTTGCGAAAGAGTGACGCAGAATTGACCGAAAATATGGATATAGGAAATGTCTAACGAAGATAACACGGACGAGCTTGAAGAGCTTGAAGAATTAGACGAGCTTGAAGAGTTTGATGATAGTGAAGAAATCCACATTGTAAAAAAGTCCGGAAATTTTTCCATAGACAGTACCAAATTTCTATCCGATATTAATCCCTTTAAAAAATGTATTTTCCCTGTTTTTTTTATTGACAAGAAATTAAAAATTCTTTTTGCAAACGATGCCAGCGAAAAGCTTTTCCAGGGTTTTAAAAACATTTCAGGTCAATACTTAATAGATCTTTTTGGAAAATTTTTTAATTTTGAAGACATAAGACTAATCCGGGAAACAGCATTATCCGGGATCAACGGTTATTGCTGGAAGGGTGAGGTTCATGTTAAATCACGTGAAATGGCTACCACGCAATTAAAGGTGTATCTTTTCCCCTTTGATATTACCGTAAAGGAACCTGTCGAATTTATAGTTATGTTTGATGATGTAACCGAAGAAAACAGGTTCCTTTTGCGAAGCGTTTTTATGAGTCTCCTTGAAGCATCAAAACTTAAAGACAATGATACGGGTCAGCATATTACCAGGGTTAATAATTATTCGAAAAAGCTAGCAATGGAACTGTTTAATAAAAAAGGTTATGAAAGAATTGATGCAGACTTTATTGACAATATCGGGTTTCTTGCATCCATGCACGATGTTGGGAAAATAGGTACACCTGATGATATTCTTAACAAAGAGGGACCTCTTTCGGATTGGGAATGGACTGTAATGCAGGAACATACCAAAAACGGCGCCTTTATTTTGTCAACATACCCCCACCCTATGGCAAAAGAAATAGCCCTTTCGCACCATGAAAGATGGAATGGTTTGGGATATCCGTTTAAGCTTGAAGGCGATATGATACCGCTTGCAGCAAGAATAGTTTCAATTGCAGACGTTTATGATGCGCTCAGGATGAAGAGAAGTTATAAACCGGCGCTTGATCATAAAACTACTGTGGATAAAATGATGGATGCAAAAAACTCACAATTTGATCCCGAACTGGTCGATGTATTCTACAATATTGCTGTTGATTTTGATGAGATCTATAACGGTCTAATAGATCATCATGATTAAACAGGAGAACGTATGCCGAAATCGAATTCGGGAAATACCGGAGTGGATTCTGCAGCGGCCTTGTTTTCTGCCATAATTGCGTCAAATACTTCCCGGCGAAAAACCTTTACTGTTTTTGGAGCATCTACACCAATACGAACCTGATCTCCACGAATTTCAATTATGGATATTGCAATGTCATCGCCTATCATGATTTTTTCGTTGATCTTTCGTGAAAGTATCAGCATGATGCGCCGTCCTGATTCAATTCCTGCATTATGTCATGTTTGGTTTTCCAGCGGGGGTCATTCAGGATACCCTGTTTGCCAATCCTTGTTTCACGATTGATAATTAAAGGCCCTTGTAAATTGGCCGTCATGAGCCCGGATGGCGATATGGTTACTATTGCAAAAATCAGAGCTTCCTCAGGGTTATTGATGCCGATTTCCTTAACCAATTCGTCATCAATATCCAGTTCATAATCAGGTCTGAACAAGAAAGGATTTATTAAAATAAAGGCAATATGCTCTGCTTCTATAGATTGAAGCCAAATAAAAGGCTGCCGATCAGCATCCATGAGAACATATTCTTTTATTGATTCAAACCCAAAAAGTCCTGTTGGGAATGTAACTTTTTGACGTTCATTGACATCAACAAGTCCAAAGGCTTTGGTTAATATCTTCACATTAAACTCCTCTTAATCAATTGAGTTATTTCAGCGCAAAAAATCCAGTAAAGTAGGCGGAATTACCCTCGCGGCAACAGACAGGGCTGCACGGTGTGCAAAATCCATATTTGCCAAATCCATAGCAGCTGTTGAATAATCAAGGGCATGTTCTCTTGCAAGAGAAGTGGTAACGTTGTTGATTTCTTCGCCAAGCCGCTGCCATGTCATCGCTACGCGTTCACGGCGGCTGCCTTCCAATGTAAGCCGGGAAGCAATATTATTCAGGGCAAGGTCAATGCCACCCAATCCCTGACCTCCGGTAAATTCCTGATCGTGACGGTAAAAAGCATCACGAAGCCGTATTACCATATCAAAAGCGGAACCTCCAGAAACAAGGGCAGTTTCGTGCCAGTTTGGTGCATAGGGATTGTTGGACTGACGAATAATTCCAAGATCCTGAAGTACACGTGAATCTGCCCTGTCTTCCATTCGTATTAAATGAGCTTCTGTTCCGACGAGGGACAGACCATGTGTTTCAGGATCAACATAAGCTTTTACAGGAGCTGCAGAATCATTAATTTTTGCTACAATTGTATGGAGGGTATCTCCGGCAGTAAGTTTTATTTCTACTCCATCAACATAAAATGCACTATCCTGGGTAACACGGTAATTTGTTGCATCAAAGCGGGAAATAATGTTCATCTTTTCCGCCCAAAATGCTTCACCGCCGCCTATATCCAGGGTAACGTAAGAACCGTCACCGATTTCGGTACGGCGGCTTGCTCCAGCACCGCGATATTCAACTCCTACCACCAGTAATTCTCCTCCGCCTTCTACAGTTCCTTCAATAAGCCGGAATGGCTCGGTAAAAGCTTTGTCTCCGGCCCATAGATGCTTGGAATCAGGGCCAAGTCTGTTGCCAATATCCACCAGTTCTTTAAGAAGTTCATTGATCTCTATTGCAATGTACTTTGATTCGTCTGCTCCCCAGATTCCGTTGGAACCTTCAACAGCCAATTCCCGAATTCTTTGCAGTATATCATTAAATTCCCTGAGGTAACTGTCCTGAAAATCAAAATGCTCCATGGCAAATTGAGTATTTTGCTCATATCTCTGTAAACGGGTAAGGTAAGAAGAATAGCGTGTGGCATGGGCAGCAGCCATGGGATCGTCCCGTAATTCTTTTATTCGTGTGTTGGAAGAAAGCTTTGATTCAATATTAGCACGTCCTTCTTCCTGACGGCGCAGACGGTACTGAACATCAGTGTTAGGCATATCGGAAGATATTCTTCTCATAACTTACTCCTTGTTATTAACAAAAATACGGCTACTTTTTCTAGATAGGTCAGATTAGACACCCATCCGGTTAATAAGAGTGTCCAGCATTTGGTTAACAGTTGTTATAAACCGGGCTGCTGCATTAAAACCATGCTGGAACCTCAGCATATCCGCCATTTCTTCGTTAAGATTTACACCTGCTACCGATTGGCGCATTGCCTGAAGATCTTTCATTGTCTGGTTATGCGTTTCTTTTTCATAACCGCTCCGTTCACCCAGGGCGCCTACCCTGCCAACGGTGTCGGCAAAGTATTCGGTAAAAGTCATATTCTTTCCAACCATAACCCTGTCGTAACGCAGGCTGGCCAATGCAATGGCGGCTTCACCGTTGCCCGGATTGGCTGCTCTATCGTTTTCACCAAAGCCCGCGGCTACAGTGGTTACATCACGCAATATGTTGGGGTTTATTTCTATCCATCCGGAAGGGTGGGCATTGGGAGCTACCGCATAATCGTATGAACCTCCGCGGAGAATATCAACAGCATCGGGAACAGTCCAGTCAAAAGCGCCTTCCGGCCCTCTTGCATTTAAAAGCCCGGCATAACCTTCAAGGAAAAAACCTGAATCTTCAACATGACGGATCACAAAGGGAGGGTTTTCCCATCCCTGTACAGGAGTTCCCTTTAATTGAAGCTGTCCTTCCCTGTTTAACCGGGCTACTACTTCGGCGCCTGAATTGTTGATCCGGGTGATAACATCTATTACCCTGTCGGTGGGGTAATATTCAATTTCTACATTGCCGTCAGGACCGGACAGGGTAATTACACCTTCCAAACCTATTTGGGCATTTGCTTCCAGGGTGTTTACACCGTTTATCCTGAAGATGTAACTTGAATCATACTCACCATCTCCGCTGCGGTCATAGTTCCCCGCCACATTGGTTACATAAGGCCGATTCACAAAGAAGTCATTACCTGTGGCATTATTTAATCCGTAGGCACTGCTATGAACTTCATTTACCAGATCCATAAAGTTCATGGTAAAGTTGTCCAGAGAATTAATCTCGTTTTGAATGGTAACATCACGCAGTTCAAAAAGGGCTGCAAGGGATCCGTTTCTAAATTTTACTTCCTCACCTGTATCCTGCCAATAAACCCGGGAATATCCTTCATCTCCCTGATTTCGCCGCAGGCTAAATTCACGGGAAACGCTGCCCTGGACAAGGATCATTCCGGCCGTATGGATCATATATTCGTCCGGATCACGGCGGTCTACAGTTACATCAATGAGTGCAGAAAGCCTGTCAGTCAAGAGGTCACGGCGGTCCTTAAGATCGTTTGCGTTATCTCCCTGTGCTTCGATACGCTGAATATCCCGGTTAAGCCCTGCAATCTGACCTGCAAGGTAATTTACCTTGTCTACGGTAATCCGGATGTCCTGCTCTGCCATATCCTGAAGCCCTTTGAGGGCTTTATAATTCTTTTGAATCGTATCAACGAGGGTTTTCCCTCTTTCGACTACGGCAGTACGAGGAGGAATATCTGCGGGATAATTTGCAAGTTCCTGCCAGGCATCCCAGAATTGATCCAGTCTCCCTCGAATCGAAGTATCTCCCACTTCGTGATAAATCTGTTCAAGCATTCTTATATAAGGATCTGTGGTATTCCAAAACCCTTCGGTAGAAGCATGAGCAACAATCTGTTGATCCAGAAGCTCGTCCCTAAGTCTGATAATTTGTTGTATGGCAACGCCCTGTCCTATCTGGCCGGGAGTTTCTTCACGTTCCAGACCGGGGAGGAAAATGGGATCAAAAGCGGTAAAATCTACTCTTTGTCTGGAATACCCTTCGGTATTCATGTTTGCGATATTATGTTCAGTAGTAGTCAGCGCCTGCTGATGGGCTACTACAGCTCGTTTCCCGATTTCTATTCCCTGAAAGGTGGAAGTCATACCATGCTCCTTTTGTTAAACATAATTCAGTTAAAAATTACTGTTTACCATTACGCTTCTCATATCCGCTTCGCGTTCGACACCCTTGCGGGAATACATTTTTCCGCGTCTGTCAGGGTAAACCCGTTCCAAAAGGCCGGAAACAGCGGATTTTGCTTCTTTGATATATTCCATGAGAGTATCGTTTGATATTTTAATTTGGAGGGTTATCATTTTTAGTTTACGGTAAAGTCCGGAAATTTCCTCTTTCTTGTCCATCGGAAGTTTGGCTGCCCAGGCATAGAACGATTCCGGTTTTTCTTCCGCCTGAAAGCTCTTGAATATAGCTTCCCTTTCAGTCTCGAGAACTTCAAATTGGGAACCTATTTCACCTATTGACTGCATAAAAAGCTCATATTCAGCCCATTCCCGTTTAATAACTGCATCACGAATCATGGTCTGCAAGGGAGGAATTTTTTCCAAAAGTTCAATTTCCTTCAGTAAAACAATTGAAAAAACCGATATATTTTCCATGCCTTTGCCTCCATATAGATCATCGGTAAAAAAAAATATATCTTGACCGGATTGAATTCGACGGAACAATCTGCATTGACATTTTTGCCGATATTAGGGAAAATATCCTTGTTATTGGTGGATGTAGCTCAGTGGTAGAGTCCCAGATTGTGGATCTGGTCGTCGCGGGTTCAAAACCCGTCATCCACCCATGGAAGCACATGAACGCCGCACTGTCTATTCAAATGCTTTAAATAAATCGCTTGAAGTATTTGTCTCCTATACCGAAAAAGCCATTGACGATGTAATGTCAAATGGTTTGCTGCTGATTGCAGAAGCAGCAAATTTGGATAGAATTATTATTTTTCGTATTTTTGGGCTTGAAAGCAACAATGCCGGAGAAATTTACCGATGGGACAAAGTTCTTGGAGGAACAGCACCTATTGACCCTGATCTTAAAACATTGCCTATTACACCGGTAATGAAGCGTTGGATTTCCACTGTAGTAAATGATACCTGTATAAGCCTAAAACGCAGTAATTTTACAGAAGATGAGGCTGCCTTTCTAAGTTCTCGCGGCGTTAAATCAATTTTGATAGTACCTGTTTTCGTAGAACATGAGTTATGGGGCGTTGTTACTTTTCATGATAATACGAACGAAAGGGACTTTGACGAAGATTGCACCGGCTTTTTGCGTTCGGCAGCGCGTTTGTGCGCCGTCACGATCATGCGGGAAGAAAAAACAAAAGCTGTTGATCAGGCTATGGAAGAACTCAAACGTCACGAAAAAATGAAGGATATACTCCATAAGGCTTCCGCTATATTTTTGTCACAGTGCGGAGAAATATTCGAGGATATTATGACGGCAGGCATCAGTCTTATTGCTGATGCTGTGAGCGTTGACAGGATGGTTCTCTACCGTAACCGTATGAAGCTCGATGGTTTGCATATGTCGCAGGTATACCGCTGGGACAGGGAGCTGGGGGGTAAAACAGAATTGATTGAATCCTATGCAGACATTCCATACGCACGGTTGATATTGAATTGGGAAGCCTCTCTTGCAAACGGTATTTTTCTGAACAGCCCGTCAAGACTGCTGCCCGAAGTTCAATCATCTGTACTACAATCTTTTGGCATCGTGTCAGTTGCCGTTATACCGGTGTTTATCAATAATGGTTTTTGGGGTTTTGCGCTTTTTGGCGATGTACGTAATGAACGATATTTCGAAAACGATACCATTGAGATGATGCGTTCGGCGGCGTTTTTATTCGCCAATGCCTTCATACGTACAGAGATGGAGCATGAACTGGTTGACAAGAATGAACTCAACCGTGTAATGTTTCAAACGGCGCCAATCGGATTGACTACATATAACGAAGATTTGCATTTGGTTGACTGCAATGATGCTGTACTTAATATGCACGGCGTTGAAAAGCAGTACTATCTTGACCATTTTCTTGATTTTTCACCCGAATATCAACCCGATGGACGGAAAACCATAGACAAACTGCCTGATATTATGTTAAGGGCATTGAATGGTGAAAAACTGGTATGTGAATGGATGCACAAAACACTTGCGGGCGATCCTGTTCCCTGTGAACTGGTATTGACACGTACAAAAAGCAAGGGGAAATATTTCGGCCTGGGATATGTATATGATTTGCGCAATATCAAGGCGTTGGAAAAAAACATTCAACAGCTCGAAACAGAAGTTGATAAAATTTATTATGACCAGCTAACGGGTATTTATAACAGACGTTTTTTTGATGAAAATTTGGATAACTTAATAAAGTTATTATCCCGATCTAACAGTACTATCAGTCTTATGATGATTGATATAGACTATTTCAAGAAATATAACGATTGCTACGGTCATATCAGTGGTGATAACTGTCTTAGGACCATTGCGAAAATTCTAGCAAGTACATTATCAAGAATCGATGATTTTGTCGTGAGGTATGGCGGTGAGGAATTTGTTGTTGTCCTGCAAAATACCGGCGAGAGCGGCGCACGGGTAATAGCGGAAACATTGCTTGAAAACGTCCGTAACTGTAATATACCGCATGAACAAAGCGATGTGGCAAATTGTGTCACCATTTCCATCGGACTTATGTCTTGTAAAGTAGAACATACGCATTGCAAGGAAGATTATGTTCAGTGCGCGGATGAGCAGCTATATATGTCAAAACAGAACGGACGGAACAGATATACCATTACCAGTCTGTAAATCACAGTCCTGTTTTGGCGGATATTAATAATCAGCCAAATAGTGTTTTTATATTTAACTGTATCTGTTTTGCCATTTTGTAAATGTTTACCAGACGGAGTTCTGCAGCTTTTTTGTAGACTTCTTCTACCATACCAGGATGTGCCGGTTTTCCCCGATAGGGAACCGGGGCCAGATAGGGACAATCCGTTTCCAGAATCAGCCTGTCATCAGGAACGAGTTTGCAGGCATCCTGGATATTCCGGGCGTTTTTATAGGTAAGATTTCCTGCAAATGAAATATAGTAACCCATGTCCAAAAAAGTTTTGGCTACTTCGCTGCCATATGAAAAGCAATGGACAACCCCGCGGACTTGCGGGTAACGATTTAAAATCTCCGCTGTTTCTTCGGCAGCATCCCGGGAATGAATAATTACGGGAAGATTAAGTTCCTGGGCCAATGCCATTTGCATTTCCATTAATTCCCTCTCCCCTTCCAAATCCGTAGTTCCTTTTTTTCCTTCTCCGTTCCAGTTATGATCCAGGCCGAATTCGCCAAGTGCGCATATTTTTGATGCGCACACAGAGTCCGGCAGCGGCGCTGTTACCGACTGATATATATCAGCTTCCAACAGACCTGCCGAATCCGTACATTTGCAGTTCGTATGGACATATGTATGCTCTGTCTTTCTTACATTGAGGATAGCTTGTTTTAGTTCCTCTGTCCGAGTTTCCCGGTTTTCTATGGAAGCCGGCCATGGCCAGAGTCCACTGGCAAAACGGACTTGCGGGTATATGGAAAACTCTTTTATACGGCTTTTAAGATCGCCCGGTTCAAGGCTGATATCAATAATGCCTGTAAAACCCGATGAAAAAAGTTCATTTAGCATTTGATGGGGGTCAATACCCCGCTCTGTTAGCCCTGATAAATGAGCATGAGTATCATACATATTAATTATTGACCGTTTTCGGTGTCTTTGGTATAATTATCACGGTAACTTTTAAAAACTTCAGTTTTTAAAAGTTTTCTTACCCTATGAAGAAAATCGCCATTGATATAATTTTTTAAAATGTAGTAAATTTGCGATTTTCTTCGGGAAAACTTAAAAAAACCAACAGGTTTTTTTTGAGTTTTTCGGCCGGGGTGGTGGAATGGTAGACACCGGGGACTTAAAATCCCCTGGCCGCAAGGCCGTGTGAGTTCAAATCTCATCCCCGGCATTGTTTAAAAAATTCTTCAATAATGTTATGCAATGAATTTTCGTAGATTTTGACAATTGCCGCTTCCCTGTCAAAACTTTCTGTTGAATCTGAAGCATGCGCTGTGTTAATCATTACATTACTGCCGAATTCCCTGCGTACCGTACCGCCTGGCGCTTTGAGCGGGTCAGTAGGGCCAAGTACTTCCCGGATTTTTTGCACAGCGTTATCGCCTTCATAAACAAGGATCATTGTCTTAACATGCTCTTCGCTTTCGTTGGAACCGGGACGCATACCTGACATAAACTCGATAAGCTTTTGAAACTGGCTTTCGGCATATTCCATACCGATGGTGTTGGTTAAAAGCTCTTTTGTTTCTTCGTTTAAGGAAATATCATATTCCTTTTCCAGAATTTCTACTGCCTTTCCTCCAAATACCGGAGCAAGTTTTTCAATTAATGCAGTTTCAACAGGACCGTAAAATTCCAAAGCTTCTTCCTGCGTAAACTGGTGAATTTTGATCCCTACAATTCGCATGCCGGTCCGTGAAAACATATCAAGAATGGTGCCCGGTCTTGAAGAAGCAAAATTCCAATTATCGGGTTTTATAATAACCAGGGTTCTTTCTATTTTTGCTGTTTCCGGGTATTCCATATTGACTACAATATTTTCTTTTCCTTTAAGAAAACGGGATATCAATTCCAGGTCTTTATCCGCTTCTTTCTGGTTACGGGGAGTAAGAACCGCCGGTTCAAAATACATAACCTTATCAGGATTGTTTGAGTCAAAAATAAGGTCTGCATAAGTGTCCCGGATTGTTTCACCTGTTATTGATTCAATGCCCCGATTTTCCGCATGAAGAGCGCCGCAGATATCGGTAAGTTTCTTGCATGCATCATCTCCCCGGAAAAGGAGGATTAACACGCGGTGAGCCCTGCCGCCTGAAATAAAATTCCGTTCCACATAGTCGGCCAACATGGTGATATTGTCTCTTACGTTTTGTTTCCGTAGGATCCGGGCGTATTCATTTACAAACGATTCATCGGGTATAATCATTTGAGCGCCGGCCAGTTCAAGATCAAGTCTGGAAAGGAGCCGGGCAATTACTCCGCCTGTTCTGCTCTTTACAATAGAGTATGGCGTTACCATTACATAAGAAAGTTCGTTTCTCATAGATACCCCATTGTAATATTTCTTTGATGCTTGTTACAATACCCTATGCACGAACCGCTAAAATTAAAATTCATGCGAAATATCGGCATTATGGCTCATATTGATGCCGGCAAGACAACCACTACAGAACGTATACTCTTCTATACCGGTAAAAGTCATCGCATTGGAGAAGTCGATGACGGTGAAGCAACTATGGACTGGATGGAACAGGAACAGGATAGGGGGATTACGATACAGAGTGCTGCTACCACTACCTATTGGAAATACGGCTCAGACAGACAGAATCCCGATAAAAGAGAGGATATATACCAGATTAATATTATCGATACTCCAGGCCATGTGGATTTTACAGCGGAAGTGGAACGTTCATTGCGTGTTTTGGACGGAGCTGTGACTATACTGGATGCCGTTAAAGGGGTTGAAAGCCAAACAGAGACAGTATGGCGACAGGCTGAGCGCTACCACGTACCCTGTATAGGTTATGTAAACAAAATGGATCGTGTAGGAGCGGATTTTTTTCAGGTCCTTTTGGATGTAAAGAAAAAACTTGGCATTGAAACAATAGCCATTCAGCTCCCCATAGGAAAGGAAAGCGGCTTTGAAGGAGTTATTGATTTATTCTCCATGGAGGAACTGTACTGGGAAGGAAATGAAGGTGAAAACGTAGTTCGCTCTCCAATTAATTCCGCAAGACAGGATGAAGCAAAAAAGTGGCGTGATAAATTAGTTGATTCGCTTTCCGCAGTTTCTGATGCAGTTACTGAAAAATTCCTTGCGGGAGAAGAAATATCAGCAGGTTTTTTAAAAGACGAAATGCGAAAAGCGGTGCTTGAAAGGAAATTACTCCCGGTACTCACCGGAGCTTCTCGGCGCAATATGGGAGTCCAACCCTTGATCGATGCTGTAATTGATTATCTTCCTGCTCCTGACGAAACAAAAAGTACTGACGGACATCATGTAAAAAAAGAAGAAGATGTAAATGTTCCCTGTGATCCGCAGGCAACTCCACTGGGACTTGTGTTTAAGATACAGAATGACAGGGAAGCAGGAAGTCTCTGTTATGTCAGAATGTATTCGGGAACCATCAAAAATGGCGCCGTACTGTTCAATGTGGGCAAGCGCAAGCGGGAAAGAGCAAACAGAATACTTCGTATGCATTCCAATAAGTCTGAACCCATGGATCAATTGTCTGCAGGAGATATCGGAGTAATTATTGGGATGAAATTTGCACAGACCGGAGACACAATAGGAAGTGAAGGATGGCCGGTATTGCTTGATACCATGCAGTTTCCGGAGCCTGTGATTTCTGTATCCCTGGAACCCAGGACAATTTCCGAAGGAGACAAACTTAAGGAAATTCTGGAGATTCTTTCAAGAGAAGATCCTACCTTTACAGCAAAAGAAAACGAAGAAACCGGCCAACTGATCATTTCCGGTATGGGTGAATTGCACCTTGATGTTCTGGTAACAAAAATTCTTAAAGATTACGGCCTCCAGGCAAGATCCGGAAATCCGCAGGTTACCTACCGGGAATCAATAGCAAAAACCGTAGAGCGGACAGAGCGTTTTTCCCGTGTTATTGCAAACAAGGAAAACTCTGCTGTACTTACCCTTAGACTGGAACCGTTTAAACGCGGTTCGGGAAACAGTTATGCTTGTTCTGTTAATAATAAAGGAAAAATTCCTGTTCCAATATTTGATGCAGTAGAACGGGGAATAAGAGGAGCAATGGCTTCAGGAATACTTCTGGGCTATCAGTGCATTGATGTTGGAGTAACGCTGACCGGCATTGAATATTCTGAATTAACCGGAACAGAATTTGCATACGAGGCATGTGCCAGTATAGGTTTTGATGAAGCTGCAAAAGAAGCTGACCCATTTCTTCTTGAACCCATCATGGCAGTTGAACTTTTTGTACCCAAAGAATTTGTAGGAGATGTATTAAGCCTTGTAACCCAGCGCGGAGGTCAAGTACTTAGCATGGATTCCAGGGGGGAAAGCGATCAGGTAAAAGTTACAGCCCCAATGGCAAAGATGTTTGGTTTTATGACTGCCCTTCGCAGCGTAAGCCAGGGGCGTGCAAATTTTTCCATGGAATTTTCTCATTTTGAAAAGAAGAGTTAATCCCCAATCTACTGCCAGGCATAACATATACCGTATATGATAAGCTCAGCAGCAAATGTTGGTTTATAGCTTTAGCATTCTGAATGTGGTCTCAAGGCATTTTTCAATTTCGATGGGTTTTGCAAGGTGCGAATTCATTCCGCTGGCCAGAGCCTTGTCTATGTCTTCTTTAAAAGCATTGGCGGTAAGGGCGATAATGGGAATGGTTTTTGCATCTTCCCTGTTCAATGCACGTATTGCGGCGGTAGCTTCATAGCCGTCCATCTGCGGCATCTGAATATCCATGTAAATGATGTCGTAATAATTCTCGCCGGATTCGGCAAACATATTTAAAACCTTTTTTCCGTCTTCTGCTTCTTCGATGATCATGCCGGTTGATTCCAGAAGGCTCATTACTATCATACGGTTAATTGAAACATCATCGGCCAGAAGCGCACGTTTGCCTTTCAGCCGCTGTGAAGTATCCCGTGATAATTTTGTTTCTTCCGGTACATTTCCGGGAGAAAACAACAGTTCAAAAGAAAATGTACTGCCCTTCCCTTCTTCGCTTTCTACGCTGATGTCTCCGCCCAAAAGCTGTACTATGTTCCTTGATATGGCAAGACCCAGTCCTGTACCGCCAAAACGTTTTGTAATTGCTGCAGAGGTCTGTTCAAACGGTTTAAAAAGTGAAGTCATGGATTCTTTGGGAATACCGATACCTGAGTCTTTTACAGAAAATGTAACCATAGTTTTTCCGTCTTTCTTTTCCTTTTCTATTACTGAATAATTGATTATTCCGTATTCAGGCGTGAACTTAACGGCATTTCCAAGCAGGTTGATCAGTACCTGGCGTAACCGTAATGTGTCAGTCTTGAAATAGGTAGGAGGTTTCAGGGCAAATCCGGTAATGAATTGTATGTTTTTTTCTTCACACCGGGGGCGTATAATCGTTTCCACAGAAAGGATCAATGCAGACAGATCGGCATCTTCATAACTTAATTCAATTTTACCTGCATCAATTTTGGAAATATCAAGAATATCATTAATCAGGCCCATAAGGTGCTGGGATGAAGTCTCAATTTGCTTAAGGTCGAGTATAACATCCGACTCCAAACCTGTTTTCCCGCTGCTGATTTTCTTTTTTGCTATTTCTGTCATTCCGATGATCGCATTCATGGGAGTGCGGATTTCGTGGCTCATTCTGGCCAAAAAATCTCCTTTGTGCTGATTGGCAAGATTCGCATCCTGTACTGCTTTTTCCAGTTCTTTCTGTACTCTGATAAGTTCTGTCACATCGACAGTAATTATTACATAACCGGTTTTTTCTCCAAATTTATCATGAAGCCATGTGGCGTCTCCGCGTACATAACGATCTTCTGCGGCCAGGTATAAAACTTCCGCTTCCCTGTTTTCTTCTATAGCCAGTATGGGATCACTTGGCGAGTTAACCGGGTAGATACTGATTTCTTTATAAGGCTTACCGCGTACTTCTTCAAGCGTTTTAAAACCGGTTGTTTTCAGGCCCATTTCGTTTATATAAATGATCTTTTTGTCGTTCCCGATAATTACCTGGGAAGCTTTTATACTGGCATTAAGGCTGTCGGCCAGTTCATCAAAAGAGTCGGCTAGTTCTCCTATTTCGTCTTTACTTTTTGCGTTAAAGCGAAATTGCCTCTCTCCGGCCTTAAACCGGGACATACCTGATACAAGGACATTTATGCTTGATGAAAGAATATTAGCAATACAGATAGCTATTAACACTACGATACTAATCATAACGGCGGCGTATGTTCCCAATGAAAATGTTGTACGGACAAGGTTGCGGTTAATAAGGCTGCGGGTTTGTTCGCTTGCCATTGACAGTTCAGTATTGGCCGATGCAATAATTCCGTCCAGAATTATTTCTGTTTCTCTGGCAGGGCGTTGAAAATCTTCAAGGCCGGCGCCTATAGCTACAAACCCAAAACCGCGCTTGGTTTTTCCGTAGTTTCCGGTATAGTAACGTATAGTAGCGGCGGTATTTGGTTTCCAGATTCCGCTCCATAAAATAAGGAATGAACCGGATCCCCCTTCCCTGGTCAGGTCAAACCAGCCGGTACATTGAGGAGCGTTGTTTAAATAACGTCCGTCCAAACCAACAAGACCTTTTGCAGTTAATTCCGGTGCGGGTCTTTTGTTTCTGGATTGATCTTTAAAAGGATGCACATCTTTGATAAAGTCAACATACCCTTTGCCGCTTTCCTGCCATGCGTTATAGATGCTTTCTTCCAGCCAGGGAACTTCCGGTTCTCCTGTTTCCGGATTATAACCTGTAATGGAATGATGCCGCGGGTGACAAATTGACCTGCATTGATAATCCCAAATAAAGGCATAATTTCCCTCAAATGCACTGGCCAGTTCCGTATACCGTTCTTCCATAGGGGTTATGTGGTCTGTAAATTCCATTATATGGTCATGATCCAATGCCAGGGTAACATAGCCTGTTCTTGAACCGTTTCGAATAACAGGCATTGCCCATCGGATTATTCCCTTAAAACGTACACCGTTTGGGTTCTCCCTGCCGGCAAAAGCTTCTTTTTCAGGCTGCCAGACCAGGCCTCTTTCCGAAACATTTGACGGATTGTACATTCCAATAAGGTGTGACGGTGTATAAGCCCCAATTACATCTGATACATAAATTTCTCCGTTTCCCAGCTTATTCAATTCGGGCCAATAGGTTTCAGCCCGTATATAGGTATTACGACGATCCGCAATGTTCCGTAATCGGCGATCCATTTGAGACGAGCTTGTTACTTTAATCAGTTCATTACCCTGCAAGTCAATAAAAGTCATCTCCAAAAACAGAGGACGTTCTTCTATATCAAAGAGATCCGGCGCCCGGTTCCGGTAACCAGAATTATTTTCTTCGTTGGTAGAGCTGGTGGTTAATCCTGCCGGCAAGGGATCCAGTGGAACCCATTTACTCTTATCGTCCGATAATACCCATTCACGATGCTTTATCAACCTGCTTGTTTTGTTCCGGAAAAAAGTGCGATATGCAATATCAGAAGGCTCAAGCTCAGCAGCGTAACGTATGTCTTTGTCCCTGTCATAAAGAAAATCCGCTACCCTGCTGGCCAGGTCGGTGCTCATTCGTTCTATTTCATTTATTGCACTGTTATTAAGGGCTTCTACAGAATCATTCACGGCAACTTCTCCGGCATGATTCAGGGAATTTGCAGCAAGGGCTGCAAATTCCTGACTTCTTTCTTCCAGTGCATGCCCCAGTTGTACAGCCTGGTAGCGGGCTATCAACGTCAGAATAATCAGGGGAATAACCTTGATTATTACAAAGATAATGACCAATTTGGTACGTAGTCTGAATTTAGTTTTATTAATTATGTCTTCAATTTTTTTTTCAAGGTTCTTTATCGCTTTCATTTTTTTATAATTTTTTATTCACAAGCTGGTTTAATACCCTGCCCTTCAGGGCGAAGTATGCTGGTTATTTGGGGCTTTTTCAAAACTAAAATAGTTTTGAAAAAGGCTCATTTTAATTAATCCCAAATAGGATCATAGTCGAAAGGAATCTCCGGATCTTCGGGGTTGTAATCAAATCTGCTATTATTACCTTCGAAGAGGTATCGGAATTCTTCCGGAATTTCAGGCATTCTTATAATATCCTCAAAACCCATAGAACGCCCTCCTGCTCCTGCCCCATGTTGATCGCAGTGTTCTTCAGGAACCGTACCTGCAAGAAATGTCAAACTAATACCGGCGGGACAAGCGGAGACTGGAAGCAATCCTGAAGATCTGCAAACTGTAGCATCCACAACACCTCCCGGCCGCGGGAAATCCCGCCGCGGAAGTCCCTGGTTGTATTGCTGCATTAAGTTACCCCAAATTGGACCTGCCAGGGTTGCACCCGAAACATTCATTCCCAGAGAATTGCCGCCTTTATCAAACCCAAACCAGATTGCAATTGTGTAATAAGGAGTATATCCAACAGTCCATGCATCGGCCCAGTTTTGGGTGGTTCCGGTTTTACCGCCGGCGGGGATACGGTAAGTAACACCTTTGTCGTCTTTTACATTGAGTTTTGCGCCGTACCCGGAACCAAAAGCAAGGGTTCCCATTTCAATAGCTTTAGCGCCAAGTTTTGTCATTATATATGCATTCTGAGGAGAGATTATCTGGTTTGCGGCGCCCATATCAGCTTCTCTCTGACGTATATCCTGTTCGTAATTAATGAGGATCCTTCCGTCACGATCTTCCACGGTCTTAATTGCATAAGGTGTAACTGCGCGGCCCTGATTGGCAAAAATTGCAAATGCTCTGGCCATGGACAGCGGTGACACAGCTGTAATGCCCAATCCCAACGGGTAGACTCTGGGGAACGTCCGTGCTTTTTCCGCCGGATCAGTAACACCCAGCAATGCTGCCGCTCTGTCAATAGCTGCATCGAAACCAATACCGTCGAGTATTTTCAGCGAAGGAATATTAAGAGAAAGCCCCAAAGCTTCGTATAGAAGCACTTGGCCTCTCCATGTACCCTGGTAATTATTCGGTAAGTAGGGTTCTCCGTTGGCGGCATAGAAAACAACAGGTGCGTCAAAAATCATGGTAGACATGGCAAATTTTCGTGAATCTATAGCAGCCGAATAGTACAGGGGCTTAAAAGCACTGCCCGGCATTACCCTGGCCTGTGTAGCACGGATAAGCTGGTTATTTTCGTTGTACTGAGAGCCGCCAATAATAACTTTTATCTGACCTGTTTCGTTTTCCAGTACTACCAGCGCCCCTTCAACAAGGCTTTCTTCCGTATATGATTTAAGCCGCCGGTAAGAAGCTGATGTCATGGGTTTTAGTTCCGGAACATCAAAAACCAGTGAAAGGAGATCTACTGTTGGGTTAAGGTCCCTTCCGTATTTATTTGCCGCTTTAACTTCATTCTGATTTTCTGTGGCATCAAAAACAGCTTCGATATTAAAAACCAAAGTAAGCATGTTTGCCAAAGGTACATATACCCGCTCGGCTCTGCCTGTCCCGTATCCCGAACTGCTTTTATACATTGAGTTGGCTTTGGCAATGCCTTCAGTCATTTCGGCTTCCGCTAATTGCTGGAACCGGAGATCCAGTGTGGTACGAACTATATAACCGTCGCGGTAATAGTCCATTTCTCCGTACATCAGCTTATCCAATTCACGGCGGATATATTCGCTGAACCAGGGAGCTTTGTCTTCGCGTGCAAAATATGTCGAAAGTCCCAGTCTGGTTGGATCATAGGAAGCCCAGTATTCTTCGAAAGAAATATCGGCTTCTTCTTTGGTGGCAAAGCCCAGCTCTACCATTTTTTCCAAAACTGACCTTTG
>Ga0082212_10001174_pt1 | contig 38517 bp, 26 predicted proteins | sample TergutNt197P3_FD_71548 | JGI IMG/M metagenome (GOLD analysis project Ga0082212, IMG submission 71548) | Neocapritermes taracua P3 segment gut microbial communities from Petit-Saut dam, French Guiana - Nt197 P3 | ecosystem: Host-associated > Arthropoda: Insects > Digestive system > Gut ...
ACGACGGGTTTTACTACGATTTCGAACTGCCCGAACCGCTGACAAACGAGCATTTCCCGGCGATAGAGGAGCGCATGGCGAAGATCCTGAAAACTATGGCCCCGTTGACACGCGAGGAGTTTTCCTCCAAAGAGGCCGCGCTGAAAGCCTTTGCCGGGCAGACATATAAAGAAGAACTCATCCGCGAACTGCCCGACGGCGAGTCCATCACCGCTTACCATACCGCGGAGGGCTTTACGGATCTCTGCCGCGGGCCTCACGTTGAGAATACGCGTGAACTGTTGAGCTGGGCGTATAAACTGCACTCCGTAGCTGGGGCGTATTGGCGCGGGAGCGAAAAAAACCCGATGCTGACCAGGATATATGCTTATGCGTTTCCCAAAAAAGACGAGCTTAAGACTCATATCGCAAGAATCGAGGAAGCGCGCAAGCGCGACCACCGCAAACTAGGCCCGCAGCTCGACCTGTTTTTCCTGCACGAAACCGCGCCAGGGATGCCCTACTGGCTGCCCAAAGGCTTGAAAATGTTCAACACTCTGCTCGACTTTTGGCGCAGGGAGCATGAGGCGCGCGGATATCAGGAGATTTCTGCGCCGTTGATCAACAACAGCGCCCTTTGGGTCACATCGGGGCACTGGGAACATTATAAAGACGGCATGTTCATCATTCCGCCGAAAGAAGAAGGCTCGCCAACGCAGGCGATCAAGCCTATGAACTGTCCCAACGCCATGAATGTCTATGCCCGCACAATTCGTTCCTATCGTGAATTGCCGCTGCGCTATTCCGATTGCGACGCGCTGCACCGCGATGAAGCGTCGGGAACGTTGCACGGCCTGCTGCGCGTCCGCATGTTCCGGCAGGACGATTCGCACAATTTCATTATGCGGGAGCAAATCCCCTCCGAAATTAATGCAATCCTTGATATTGCCGACCGGTTCTACGACATTTTTAATCTCTCGTATAAGCCTGTTTTATCAACGCGCCCCGAAGACTTCATGGGCGATCCCTCGCTATGGGAGGAAGCCGAACGCGAACTGCACGCCATTCTCGGCAAACGTTTCGGACAGGCCGGTTATACAGTCAACGCGGGCGACGGCGCATTCTATGGCCCAAAGATCGACCTCATTATGACCGACGCGCTGGGCCGCCCGTGGCAGACCGGCACCATTCAACTCGATTTCCAGCTTCCACATAATTTCGGCCTGACCTATGCCGACCGCGACGGGAAACTTAAAGAACCCGTCGTCATCCATCGTGTCATCTACGGTTCATTGGAGCGCTTCATCGGCATACTGATCGAGCATTTCGCCGGAGCTTTCCCCTTTTGGCTGGCCCCGGTACAGGTGGGCGTCGTCCCGGTGCGTGAACACCACAACGATTACGCGTCCAATGTCGCGTCGGTTTTGAGAAAAGCCGGCCTGCGCTGTGAAGCGCTGCTGGAAGACGAAGGCATGGGTGGCAAGGTCAACAAATTCCGGCAAGACAAAGTACCGTACACCCTCATCCTCGGCGACCGCGAGGCGGAGGCGGGCACCGTATCGGTCAAGGTACGCGGCGGAAAACAGGCGCAGGACGTCCCGCTGGAAATATTCGTCAATGCCTGTGTGGAGATGCGCGAGAGTCTTACGCTGGATCTGGCTGGGGAGTTTTAAGGCAACCTCCGAAAACCCCGAACTCTGCGTTACGCTCTCTCGACAAAATGCTCATTTACATCAACGATGGTTCTCGGCGAGCCGCCGACAGACGGCTCCCATGTCACGGGAACGCGGCTATCGCCGCTTCTTTCTTTTGAACATGACTTCCTCGGTTTGACGCATAGTTCAAAATAAATTCGGGGGTACTCATTCGGTCAAGTCAGGTGGACGGCTTCAACCAATCTTCCTGATGCAAAGCGCCTTGCCTAACGGAGCCAGCACTTTCAGGACGGTATCAAGTTGAGGACTTGTAATTCCTTTTTCCATGCGGGCTATAACAGGTTGCTTGACGCCGCTAAGTTCCCCAAGCTCCCTTTGAGAAATCCCGCGCTGCTTTCACGTTGTTGAAAATTGTTGAAATATATTGAAAAGTATTGAAAGGTGTTGAAAGATGTTGAACGCGAACATAAAATAGGGGGGAATATAAAAGAACGGAAAAAAAGGTGACATAAATGATAAAATATAAAAATCCTTTTACGCCGGTATTTGGAAACGAACCGCCCATACTCGCCGGACGTTCACATCTTATCAACAATGTCGTAAGAGGATTGGAGAATACGCCGGGCGATCCGAATAGAATAACCATTTTTACCGGCCCAAGAGGCAGTGGGAAAACTGTTTTACTCACCGCAATCGCAACTGAGGCGGAAAAAATAGGCTGGATATCCATTCATACAGTAGCGTCAAATCTGATGTTAGTGCAGTTTGTCGAACAACTTGAAAGACGCGCGTCGCCGTTGATTGAAAAAAAGACGAGGAGCAGGCTGACAGGCATACAAATCTCGGGGGTCGGTTTTCAACGCGAGCTGGCAGGAGAAAGAAAAAGGACATGGCGGGCGGAGATGGACGACTATCTTGACATGCTTGCAAAACATGATGCGGGGCTTCTGTTTACAATTGATGAAGCCTCCGCCGGTTTCCCGGAAATGATAGAATTTATATCCACTTTCCAGTTTTTCATACGTGAAAAACGAAATGTGGCTTTGATTATGGCCGGTCTGCCAAACAACGTCGTACAAATGTTCAATAATTCATCAATCTCCTTTTTACGAAGAGCTTTCAGGCGGACGTTGGATCCCATCACCTATCCTGAAGTTCGGGCAACCATTAAAAAAACGGTAGAATTATCGGACAGAGAGATTGAAAAAAATGCTTTGGACATAGCCGTGGAGAGTACAAAAGGGTATCCATTTATGATTCAGCTCATTGGATATCACGCGTTTAATCAGTCAAACAAAAAGACGATTACAGATAAAGATGTGGCAGCGGGCATTTCGGACGCCGAGCAGGATATGGAGAGCATGATACTCGACGCATCGGTTAACGATCTTTCCGATACCGATATCAGGTTTCTTTTAGCTATGTTGCAGGATGCCGATGAAAGCCAAATGTCTAATATAGCCTTGCGTATGGGAGTCAGCCCGTCCTATGCGAGTCATTACAAAAGGCGTCTGGTCAATCAGGGAATACTGGCTGAAGCCGGCCGCGGGAAAGTTGTTTTTAGTATGCCTATGTTCAAAGAAATGCTTGCACGGAAACACCAAATGGACGAATAGCCGTTTATAGCGCCTTGAGTTTCGCGTATTTTTCCATCAGCGATTTTTTGCCGACACGGCTGAATGTGACCGTCAGCTTGTAGTCGTCTCCCCTTCGCTCACGGATTAATATTATGCCGTCACCGAACTGTTCATGCCGGACGCGAATCCCCTCGCGCAGGCCGGAACCAGTGCTTTCCCCCGGGCTTTTCTTTGCCGTAACAGGCTCGGATTGCGCCGCCGTTTTCTGTTTTTGTTCGAGGTAGGCTTTGAGTTCGGCGATGGATTTCGGCTGAATGATATTATCGGAAATAATATTGGAAACGGCGGCCTTTACAACACGCGGTCGAGGTGTTTCCGTAACATGCGAATTTGTTTTTGCGAACGATCCGGTCTGAGGAAAACCCGTTCGGCCTTTTCCCCGCGCCTCATTAAAACGGCTCGAAAAAGAAGCCGAAAATCTGGACTGACGCGCAAAGGATTCCGATTCTGCCCGCACTTCCATCTCATCCAGTCCGTCGATAAATTCTTCCGGCATTTCCCTTAGAAAGCGTGATACTTCCGCCGGGAATCCCGCGTCGGCGCCATAAGTCTTGCGAAACGGCGTCCAGGAGACAAAGAGTTTTTTTCGCGCGCGGGTAATGCCCACGTAGCAAAGCCGCCGCTCCTCCTCAAGATCGGCGGTTGACTCGGACGAACGCGAATGTGGAAAAAGGCCTTCTTCCATGCCTGCAAGAAACACCGTATCAAACTCCAGTCCCTTTGCGCTGTGAAGCGTCATCAAGGCCACTCGCGCCGCTGGATCAAGGCGGTCAAGTTCCGACGACAAAACCGCCCGGTCAAGAAATTCCGCGATTGTTTCTCCGCGATGCTCCGATTCCGAGGCTGCCTGTATTAGTTCGTCGACATTGGCAAGGCGGTTGACGGTCTCCTCGGACATTTCATGTTTTTCCAGCATTTCCCTGTACCGGATGTCTGTAAGAATCATCGTCAGCAATTCAGCCATGGAAAGACTGTCACGCGCGGCGGCCCACTTGTCCAAAAGTTCCACAAAACGCTGCAAGGCCTTGACTGAACGTGTGGGCAGGTGCAGGTCGTCGATTTTCCCGCGCAGAGTTTCCAGAATGGGAATCCCGCGTTCCAGCGAGGCGGCGGTTAGCGTGTCAATTGTGGTGCCGCCGATTCCACGCGTCGGCGTATTAATGATCCGCAGCAGAGCCGCGTCGTCTCCGGGATTGAAAATTACGCGCAGGTAAGCTATCAGGTCCTTGATTTCCGCGCGGCCAAAAAAGGCGACGCTTCCGACTACGGCATAGGGAATGCCCTGTTGGGTCAATACTTCTTCAAAGTTGCGCGAAATAAAATTGGCTCGGTAAAGAATAGCAATGCGGTCGTCGGGGTTTTCACGCAGTATGCTTTTAATATGTCCGGCAATCATCCAGGCTTCGTCACGAGGCGATTGCAAACAGCGGCAACTGACTTTTTCCCCGTCGGGGTTTTCAGTCCAGAGCGTTTTGCCCTTGCGTTCCGTGTTATTCGACACAACCGCCGCGGCGACTTTCAGAATGGTTCCATGGGAACGGTAGTTCTGTTCCAGCCTTATGACGCGCGCGCCGGGAAAGTCCTTTTCAAATTTCAGAATATTCTGAATGTCCGCGCCACGGAATTTGTAGATGGACTGGTCTTCGTCTCCAACGACAAACAGATTGCTGTGCGCCGCGGTCAGCAAACACAGCAGTTTGTACTGCGGCCTGTTGGTGTCCTGGTATTCATCTACAAGAATGTATTTGAACCAGTTGCTGTAATACTTTTGGAGATCCGGTTTTTTTTCAAGTACGGCGACCGATTTCAGAAGCAGATCGTCAAAGTCGAGCGAGTTTGAACCCCGAAGGCGCGAATCGTATTTTTCGTAAATGAATTCGATATCTTTGGCCGCATCCGAAGGAAAACGCGCGGCGAAATTTTCCGGCGAGACGCCGTGGTTTTTCGCGTAACTGATGCGGCTCAGAACGTCGCGCGGCTTTAGCTCCTCGTCGGCAAGCTTCATTTCTTCGAGCGTTTGTTTGACCAGGCGTTTCTGGTCATCCGTATCATAAATGGAAAAATCGCGATTGTAGCCGAGATGATGGATTTCACGGCGCAGCAGACGTACGCAAAAAGAATGAAACGTCGAAATCAGCGGTTCGGCGCTGCGCGACTCTCCAATGAGTTTATGAACGCGTTCGCGCATTTCCTTCGCCGCCTTGTTGGTAAAGGTGACGGCGAGGATATTTTCCGGACGCGTCGCAGAATTCTGAATAAGGTACGCAATCCGGCAGGCAATGACGCGGGTCTTGCCGCTGCCGGCCCCGGCGAGCACGAGCGCGGGCCCATTTGCGTGTTCCACCGCCTGCCTCTGCGGCGGATTCAACCCTGAAATGATGTCCATTTATTTTTTCTGAAAAAAAGCATTAATAAACTGCGAACCGGTCATGAGTCCGAGCGAGCCGCTTTTTACGCTTTCCTCGTCGTAACGCTCGACGGCATCGCCTGTAAGGTGCGGAAATCGAATCGCCACGGGCACGGGTTCCCGACCGTGATTACCAATGGCGATCGGCGTCGTATGGTCGGGAAGCACCGCAAAAACGCAGTCCCAGCCTTTTTTGCGAACGCCCTCGATGACGCGCTGAATCAGCCGTCGATCCAGATACTCAATACATCGAATTTTCAACTGGAGATTTTTTTCATGCCCCGCTTCATCCGTGGCTTCCACATGGATGTAAACGAAATCAACTTCTTCAAGTGCGGCAATCGCGGCATCCGCTTTCCCTTCATAATTTGTATCGTAAAGCCCGGTCGCGCCCGCGACGTTGATCGGCTTCATACCCGCGTAAATAGCGAGTCCTTTTATAAGATCGACGGCGGTGATTGCCGCGCCTTTAACGCCAAACCGTTCTTCGATGGTCTGCATCTCCGGTTTTTTCCCGGGCGCCCACGGCCAGAGCAGATTGGCCGGCTGTTTTCCGAGGTCGCGCCGCCGCACGTTAATCGGGTGATTTTCGAGAAATTTCTGTGACTCCTTAACGAAACGGTTCAGAAGGTCGGCGGTTTCTTTTCCCGCGGGCGATGATGATTCGGCAGGGCGGATCGCCAAATCACGCCACGGCGTTCCGACGTAATCATGCGGCGGAAAACTTTCCAGCCGAAATTCTCCACCGGTGAGTATGAGAACATGCCTGTAGCTCAGTCCGGGATAAATTCGCAGAGGCCATGACCTGAAATGTTCTCCCGCAGCCTGAATCAGGGTGTGCGCTTCTTCATTGGAAATATGCCCGGCGGAATGACTGCGGATTTTTTCATCATAAACCGAGATCAGGTTGACGCGCAGTGCGACGTCGTTTTTGTCCAGATCTATGCCGAGACTGGCCGCTTCCAGGACGCCCCGGCCTTCGGTTCCGTGAAATATCGCTTTCGCGTCGTAACCGAGTACGGAAAGATTGGCGGTAGCCGAACCCGTCATCATATCCGGCGCGATTGTTTGAAACAATCCCGCACACCCTTCGCGGGCGATCCAGTCCATTCCGGGTTTTTGCGCAACCATCAGCGGGGTTTTTCCGCCAAGTTCGGCGAGCGGGTTGTCAGCCATACCGTCGCCAAGAAAAATGACATATTTCATCACGGAAGCCTCAAGTGAATAATGAATATCATATTTTACCTTCCCGCCGCCGGACTCTCCAGAGACTAAAAAATAATTTTAGGAGCTGTTCAGAAATAAACATTGCAAGATTCCGCAGGATTTTTGCTGGAGGGCAAGGAAGCGGAACCGCCGCGTACTTAGCCGTACGCGAGGTGACGCTGACGCAGACCTCCGGTAAAAAGACAAAGAAGATGTGAAGTTTATGCCTGAACAGCTCCTTAGCGGGTGCCGGCGTTCCCAGGGCTAAAACTTTTGCGGCGCGCAAACCTGCAATATTTAGATTGACCTGAATATTTTACTTGTAAATAATATCTTGTTAATTTAACTGCCTATATGGTTGATTTAAAAAGGTGTTTTACGGTGTTATCGCGCGTCTGCGCCGATTATTGCGGAATGTAAAATTTAAGGAGAGACAGTCATGGCCGATCTTGCGGGTGTAAACGGACAGAGAAAAGATTTTAAAATTGTTGGAAAACCGAATGTTCCAGGCGCGTTTGCCTGGACGCACGCGACGGGCGTCGCTAAATTCGGCGCAGATTATGTCGTTCCCGATATGCTTCACGCCAAATATTTAAGAAGCCCCTATGCAAACGCTCGTGTCAAGTCTATTGACGCTACGAAAGCCAAAGCCATACCGGGAGTCGTAGACGTCATAACATGGGAAGATCCCGATCTTGGCGGATCTGGAGGAATAACCGAATATGCCGATTATGAAAGCATGGAGGTCGGCGCGATGGTTGTCGCCGAAAGCGAGGATCTTTGCGAAGAAGCGTTGCGCGCGCTGGTCATAGACTGGGAGATCTTCCAGCATGTCGTTGACATAAATGAAGGCAGAAAGCCTGAAGCCCCTGTTGTCCGCGGATTCTATTCTCCCGCGCCGAAAGCAAAGGCGGGCGGTGGCATGGGTGGTATGGGAGGCGGCGCTCCCAAGGCAAAGGAAGGCGGAGTAGCCGTCGTAATGGGTGGAGGAGCCGCGGCAAAACCCGGCTTCGGTGGTGAAGGAGCTCCAAAGGCGCCGCCGCCGAAACCCAACGACGGAATGGGTGGCGTTATAACCAATCCGCCCAAAAAAGGGAATGTATCCTATTCTTTTACCTCCAACAATTCCGGGGATGTCCAGGTCGGTTTTAAGGAAGCCGACCAGATCATAGAGTACGACATCAACACGGCCGCGTTTTCCGGGCATATTCCCAGCCCGCTGGGCACGGTCGCATGGTGGTTTGACAGTTCTCTTTACGGTGAAGGAAAAAATCTACAAATCGAAGGCGTTCCATGGGGACACGGCTCGACGTCGGTAGCCAACGGTCCCCGCCCGCCGTCCAACAAGATTTTCCAGGAATGCATGTTCACAGGCGGCAGATACTGCGACTGGGGCATCCGCAAAACACAGCAGATCACGCCGACGCTCGCCAGAAGGTTCGGACGTCCCGTCAGATGCGTACAGAGCCGCGCCGATCAGTACGACTTCAACCTGAACGATCGTTATGTACACATGAAAATCGGCTATAAAAACAATGGTCTTATTACAGCCATCGAAGACTATTCCATAGCCGACAACGGATCGACCGGAAGCTCCAATTTCGGAACCACTATGGATCAGAATTACGGCCCCTACTACACCACAAAATGCAAGAACATCAAGCAGAACATGGAAACCGTAGACAGTAATCGCGGCAAAATGTATCTCAGCGGACAACACAATCCGATGGGTTGGGACACCCTGATGGCGGGCATATATCTGATCGCGGAAAAACTCGGCAAGGATCCGATAGAGATCGCAACTCTGAATCTTCACGGACCGGAATCACAGGACGATACAAATCCGGTACCAAGTTACGAAACTTGCGTCGCGGCCCTGAAAAAGGATCTAAAGTTGAGCGAATGGCACGCCGCGGGCGCGAAAAAACTGCCTGACGGCCGCATGCACGGAACGAGCTTCCGTTACAACCAGTGTCCGCGCCACTCTTTCTCGGGATATAATCCAAAGCTTGAATATAGAGGCGGCACTGTTTATCTGCCGACATCCGGCACGCATATCGGCCATTACGGTCTTGAGTGCAACGCCATGGTTATAGCCGAAGAACTTGGGATTGATTACAACAACGTAAAAATCATCTTCAATAATCAGGAAGGCTACAAACCCTACGGAGGCGGCAGCGACGGATCGACGGCTTCTTCCTGGGCAATTAAGGAATGTGCCAACAAACTGAAAAAGATCATCCTGGAATCGGTGATTGAAGAAGCGGCCGCTCCCGCGGCCGCCGGCGGCGGAATGGGTATGGGCGGCTTCGGCGGTCCGGCCGGCAAACCCTCTGCCAACCCGTTTAAGGGTCTGAGACCTGAAGCTCTCGACATAGTTGACGGCAGGGTTGTAGTTAAAGCGGATCCATCGCAGGGAATGGCTCTTGCTCAAGCGTGCCGCGCCAACCTGATGGCGGCTGAAACCGGCATACGCCCGCCGTTTTCGGTATGGACCGAGGGTGGCAGAGTGCTGGACGCAATGAATGTCGCCGCATGTGAAGTCGCCGTCGACACGGAAACAGGAGAGGTGGAAGTGCTCCGGTTCGCCGTTGCCGCCGACCCCGGCAAGATTTTGCGCCAGACATCGCTGGAAGGCCAGATACACCAGGCAATGGATTTCACCGTCGGCTGCCAACTCAAGGAGGAATTCATCTACGACAGAAATACCGGAGTGAAACTCGGCGCAAATATGATTGAGTACAAAAAAGTCGGTATGCTCGACATGCCGCCGGTAGATATGTCGCTTCTGGAAACGCGTGTGAGCAACGCATGTTATGGCGGAAGCGGCATCAGCCACTCTCTGGCAAACACACACCTGGTGATTATGGCGATCCATAACGCCATAGGTAAATGGGTGGATTCTCCGGCCACTCCGGAAAAAATCCTGAAAGCCCTTGGCAAGGTCTAGGTAATATGACGAAACGGGGCGGCTTCCCCAGCCGCCCCTTGGGAACGCCGGCGAAAAGCTGCGAAGAGCTATAAACCCAGGAAATCAACCAGGCACAATTGAAATGATATGCGGTATTTGAAAATAGTTTGTTTAGTCCGGATATTTCTATTGAAGCGGGAGCTATGAACAGGTTTTTTGCGGGTATCGATGTAGGGTCTACAACTATCAAAGCAGTCGTCGCCGACGCGGCCGACGACAAAATACTGTGGAAGGATTACCGCCGTCATGAAACCCGGCAGCCGGAAACGCTGCTTGATTTTCTAAAACGGATGGAAGCGGAAACAGGCATCGCTCCGGGCAACTGCCGTGTGTTTATGACCGGCTCGGGCGGCCCCATGTTCATAGATCTTATCGGCGCGAAATTTGTGCAGGAGGTGCTGGCCGCCTCGCTTACCGTGGAACGCCGGCATCCGGAAGCATCCGCCATAGTGGAAATCGGCGGCCAGGACGCAAAGATCGTCGTTCTGCACCGGGAAAACGGTGTTGTCAAAAAGCTCCCTTCGATGAACGACAAATGCGCCGGCGGCACAGGCGCAGTCATCGACAAGATCAGCAAAAAACTCGGCATTCCACTTGCCGATATTTCCGGACTTCATTACGACGGAATTCGTCTGCACCAGGTGGCCGGTAAATGCGGCGTCTTCGCTGAAACCGACATCAACGGCCTCCAAAAACAGGGAGTTCCAGCCAGAGAACTGATGGCGTCTCTGTTTGAAGCTTTTGTCCTGCAAAACCTTCAGGTTTTAGCGCGCGGACATACGCTTATGTCTCATGTCATTTTGCTTGGAGGCCCGAACGCTTTCATTCCCGGAATGCGCGAAGCCTGGCGGCACAACATCACCCTTATGTGGAGTGAACGCGGTGTCGAAATTCCCCAAAACGCGCATACGGAAGATCTGATTTACGCGCCGCCTGACGCGGAATACTACGGCGCCATAGGCGCGATTGAATACGGCAGGGAAGAAGGTTTCGAGGTCGGCGCTTATCTTGGCCTGGAAAAACTGCGCGCTCTTTGCGAAGGACATTCTTCCGGCCGAGGACAAGGCGATAAAGGCATTCCCGCGCTGGTCGGCTCGGAGCAGGAAGTCGAAGAATTTCTGAAAGCCTACGCTCCGCCGAAGTTTTCACCGCCGGAGTTTCGTCCGGGCGACGTCGCACGCGGTTTTATAGGCATCGACGGCGGCAGCACATCGACAAAAGCGGTGCTCCTTTCTAAAGAAGGCGAGGTGCTTGCCCGCGCCTATCAGCTTTCAAAAGGAAACCCCATTCAGGACACGATAGAAATTCTCGAAAAACTGCGCGGACAGGTCGAATCCCAGGGCGCGAGCATCGAAGTGTTGGGAGCGGCGACCACGGGCTATGCCAAGGACACGCTGCGCGACGTTATTCGCGCCGATGTTGCGCTGGTCGAAACCGTCGCACATACCAAATCGGCGCTGCATTACTATGGCGTCCCGGACGCCATTGTCGATGTCGGCGGCCAGGACATCAAGCTGATGATTCTGAAAGACGGCCGCGTAAAGGATTTCAAACTGAACACGCAATGCTCGGCCGGCAACGGCTATTTCCTGCAGGCGATTGCCGAAGGTTTCGGTTACAAGGTCGAACAATTTGCCGAAACCGCTTTTACCGCACGCGAAATGCCAGTTTTCCCATACGGATGCGCGGTTTTTTTGCAGTCCGACATAGACAGTTTTCAGGGGCAGGGATGGAAACCCAATGAAATTCTGGCTGGCCTTGCCGCCGTGCTTCCTAAAAACGTCTGGCTGTATATTGCCAAGATCCCCAATTTGGCGGAACTCGGAACACGCTTTATCCTGCAGGGCGGAACACAGAACAACCTTGCAGCGGTCAAAGCCCAGGTCGATTTCATACGCGAGCGATTCAAGGGAACCGGCAAGACTCCCGAAATCACGGTGCACAAACACGCAGGCGAAGCGGGAGCGATAGGCGCGGCCTTCGAGGCGATGACGCTCATAGAAGCGGGCCGCGAAACAACATTCATCGGCCTTGACGCGGTAAGAAAGATTGAATACAAAACCACGGTCGGAGAAGAAACGCGCTGCCGTTTTTGCAAAAACAACTGCCTGCGCACTTTCATCGACATCGGTGTCGACGGCGACAACCGGCGGCTCATCATAGCGACATGCGAAAAAGGAAGCGTCGAGGACGTCGGTGCGATGAAAAATATTCAGGCGACTCTTTCCGCCGCGATGAAGGCCAACCCCAACCTGCTGGAATACGCCGACCGGGAAGTATGGAAAACCTTCGCTACCGGTGAATCACCGGCTGAAAAGGCCCGCGCCGCGCTCTCGAAAAACCTCGCGGAAAAGCGCGAGAAATTTCGCGTCGGCATCCCGCGCGTGCTGGGTCTTTTTGCATACGCGCCGCTTTTCAGCCGCTACTTTGAATGCCTGGGTATACCGCAGGACAACATTGTTTACTCCGACCACACCAGCGAAGAGATGTTTCGCGCCGGCTCAAAACGCGGTTCTATCGACCCCTGTTATCCGTCCAAACTGGCACTGGCGCATGTTCACAACCTCCTTTTTGAAAAGCACAAACGCCGCGCGCTCGACTGCATTTTTTTCCCAATGATGGACGTGCTGCGCTCACCCCTGATCGTTCGCGCACAAAACGCCTGTCCGACCACCGCGCTTACGCCGGAAGTCGTGCGTGCGGCCTTCATAAAGGAAACGGATCTTTTCAAAGACAACGGCGTTCTTTATCTGGATCCGCTTCTGGATCTTGCAAAGCCGCATCTGCTGGCGCGGCAGCTCTACGCCGAATTTGAACCCGTTCTGGGACTTTCAAAAAAGGAAAACAGACGTGCGGTCGAAGCGGGCTACGAAAATCTCAATAAATACGAAGACGCGCTGCAACAAAAAGCGCGTGAAACGCTCGATATTCTGGAAAAGGAAAAACGTATCGGCATTGTGCTTTTGGGGCGCCCCTACCACCACGATCCAGGCATACATCTCGGTATACCGGATGAACTGCAAAAGAGGGGCTATCCGGTTTTTTCGCAGAGCACGCTTCCGCTTGATGATGACATGTTGGAGCGGCTTTTCGGCGACGAAGTACGCGAAGGAATTATCGAAACACCTATGGATATCAGCGACGTCTGGAAACACACATTTTCAGCCAACAGCGCCTACAAGGTATGGGCCGCAAAATTTACGGCGAGACACCCCAATCTGATCGCGGTGGAATTGTCGAGTTTCAAGTGCGGGCATGACGCGCCGATATACTCCACGATCGAACGTATAATTGAAACGTCCGGGACGCCTTATTTCGCGTTTAAGGACATCGACGAAAACCGGCCCACCGGCTCCATAAGGCTGCGCGTCGAAACCATAGATTATTTCCTGCGGTTGCACCGACAGAGATTAAAAGAGAATTCCGCATTATAGCGGCAAAAAAGGAGAGAGAAATATGATCATTAAAGAATTTAAAGAATTCGCAATGAGGGGAAACGTTATCGATATGGCCGTCGGCATCATAATCGGCGCGGCCTTCGGAAAAATCGTCACATCGCTTGTTTCGGACCTGTTGACGCCGCCCATTGGAAAGCTGATGGGCAATGTTGATTTCAGCAATCTTTTCATCTGCCTGTCCGCCGAACAGTATCCGACGCTTGAGGCCGCCAAGGCAGCCGGCGTCGCCACCATCAACTACGGAATATTCATCAATACCGTAGTTGATTTCATTATAGTGGCTTTTGCGATATTCCTGCTGGTCAAACAGGTCAACCGGTTAAAAAAAGCGCCCGATTCGGAGGCGCCTGAGGAACCAAAGGAAAAAGAGTGTCCGTTTTGCGTTTCCATGATTCCAATCAAGGCAGTACGCTGCCCGCAATGCACATCGCAACTAAATTAGGGAAGCACTGATTAATTGTCTGCGCGGGATGAAGCGCAAGGCGCACGGAGCGCAGGAACCTCGGCATATATTGAAATATGTCGAGGTTACGAGCACCGCGCAACGCGGCGATTCGCCCGCGCAGGCAATTAATCAGCGCTTTCTCAGCTTTTAAAGAGGTCCAGGAAAGCCTGACGGTGCGGGTCAACCGGTCTGCTGGATACGGCAGGCGCCGCCGCGCCGCTTCCCTGTTTTTCGATAAGAGTCTTGGCTTCGAAAAAGGCGCAGAAATTGTTTTTGTTTTTGCTTGTAACTCGTGTCTCCACCGGACTGACGCACTCATTCCTCGCCGACGGATCAAAATTCCGGCAATTGCGGCAGGAGTGCAGATCATTGCCGCAGATCTTACAGCGATCAATCACCTGAATCTGCCCGGCTACCTGTATTTCAGCCGCGCAGTTGTTGCAACGCGTTACCAGATTAAATTTTGTTTCCACTCTGCCGCTTACTTTGAACTCACTCTTTTCCGGACGGGAAACCGTTTTGTTTTCCCGTTCTGAATTCATATATCCGGCCTGACTATATTTTCTTGACATCTTTCACCTAAGGAAATGAAATATCCGGGTTGGATAAAGGTAACGCAAAAAAAAGTTTACCATACTCCCGCACTTATATAAAACATTCCAGCACATCGTTAGACAGCAACATTCCTTTTCCGGTCAGGCGCAGGCGGGACTCGTCTATATCAATCAATCCCCGGGCGTGAAATTCTCCTGACTTGACCGGTTTAGCGTGAATTTTCCGGGGTGATCTAGTAAGTATTAGTAAACAAAGTGGATAATTTATATAAAATCGCGAATGTCGCGGTTCGTGGTAGGATTACGCTCGGGTATTCCATGAAGCGTCCAAGGCAGAGATAAAGATTATGAACCGAAAAAAGTATACGGCCTTTCCAAAATCTGCAATACGATTTCAGAATGAGTTCCTTGATTTCCAGAAAGGCATACATGTCGGCCGGCTCGAAGACAATCAGCGAATCACACGCATCCTCAAGCTTGCACTTGAGGCGCGCTATCAGGAAGAATTCGTCACGGAACGATTCGGGCGGGGCGTTTACTGGCAGTGGATCGGATTCGTCTACAAATCCAACCGCAGCAACAAGCCACTTTCGTCAAAAAACAGTTTCGGTTGCTGTAAGTTTTTCTTGATGGTTGATCATGAGGATCAGTTGTTCAAATGCGGATTTTCCGTAGAACGAGGCATGATTGATCCTCGGCCGGATTTTCCGCGGTCGCAGTTACAGCCGGACTGGGATTGGCATCGCCTGCTTGACGGGCTGACTCATGGAAGCCCTCTTGAGAAGGAATTGAAACGGCTGGTCGTACGTGAAGATTTTGCGATTGACGCCGGAAACTGGGAAAATCGGCATACCGTGTTGCCGGGAAAATTCCCCGGCGCGGAAGATCTGAAAAAGACTCTTATGGCGGCCCCACCCGACGCATGGACGGTGTTTCAGGTATATTATCCGATGAGCGAAAAAGACATCCGCGCCTCGACAGGCACCGACCTTGTGGATGCAATGATGGCGATTTTCCGGGAAACAACACCTGCCATGAACCTTTGTATGCAGGTTCATCTTCAAGTAAATGCTGATTAAGTCAACTTCAACTTTTACCGTACGCGCAACGAAATAGGCTTTCTGATCATGTACGTGGAAAAAGGGCTTCACCGCAAGGTCGGCAAGCAAATAGATGCCTTGGATAGCAATATCCGGACACGCCTTCTTTTTTAGTTCCGGATGTTTCAGCAAGAAAAAACGCGCGCAGGCAAAAAAGGCTAAACATCAGGAATCATTGAACGTATTATATAAGATTCTCGTGTAGCACGTGAAGCGTTCGCGCCTCCGGGAATCACAGGCTTTGAAACGGTCAAATTAACGGAAGTTCTGATTGAATAATAATGCGGGGATCATGAAAAACATGGCTAAAAAACTGGCGGGCCGGCGCCGAATCCGGGTTTTAACGGGAATTTTAACGTTATTCGCCGTTTTTGCGATCGGCTGCGGTGGATCGGCGCCTGCCGGCGGCAGACCAGGCGGCCCCGGCGTGGGTGGGCCGGCGGCACAGGCGGTTTCCGTCGAAAAGACGGCGCCGAAGAGAATTTCCATCCAGCGTGAAGTCGAGCTTGCCGGTTCGCTTATCGCATCCGACCAAGCCAAGGTAAGCAGCGAAGTCGCTGGCGTCGTACGTCGGGTACTGGTGGAACTCGGGCAGGAAGTCGCCGCCGGACAGGTGGTGGTGGAACTTGATACGCGCGAACTTGAGATTTCTCTTCAGCGCGCTGAAAGCCAGTTGCGGCAGACCGAAGCCCAGCTTGGCATCGACGGCGTCAATGTTAAGGAACCGCCTCCGGACGACCAGGTATCTTCCGTTCGGCTTGCCATAGCGAACCGCGACGACGCAACCGCGCAGTTGCGCCGCGCCGAAAGGCTGCGCCAACAAAACCTTCTGCCTCAGGCGGATCTTGATACCGCCGAAACCCGCGTCAAGGTGACCGAAGCAAACTACCGCACCGCCCTTGAAAGCGTTCAGAGCCTGAAAGCCACCTTGCAGGATCGGCGGTACGCCGTGGAACAGGCACAGAAAAAATTGAACGACGCCAAAATACGGGCATCCATTTCAGGGCAGGTTTCGGAACGGCTGGTAAATCAGGGCGAATTCATACGTGAAAACACACCGGTTGTTTCCATCGTCAAACTCGATCCGCTGAAACTTCAGACCGCGGTACAGGAACGCTATGCCGGTGTGGTTAACGCCGGGCTTCCCGTGGAGTTTTCGGTTGAAGCCTCTCCCGGCCGAACGTTTTCGGCGCGCGTAGCGTTTGTCAGCCCTACGGTGGACGCCTCGACGCGAACTTTTCCGATAGAGGTTCTTGTGGATAACGGTCATCGCGTACTCAAACCCGGCTTTTTCGCCAAAGGCGTCATACATACGACCATCGACCAAAACGTTATGGCTATTCCTGAAGACGCCGTCTCAACGCTCGCCGGCGTATCGAACGTCTACATAATTGAAGATGGAAAAATCAAACGGCAGCCCGTTACGCTGGGTGTGCGCATCGGAAACCTGGTGGAGATTCTAAGCGGCCTCGACGGGAATGAACAGCTCGCGGCCAGCAATCTTACAATGCTGGCCGCGGGTATACCCGTAAACGTCGTCGGTGAATTACCATCGTCGTATGAACATGGAGTTGTGCAATGAAGATAGCGGATGTCAGTATTCGCCGCCCGGTTTTCGCCTTCATGATGTCGGCGGCCATTTTGGTACTTGGGATCGCGTCTTACAACCAGCTTGGCCTTGATCTGATGCCTAAAACCGATGCGCCTGTGGTTTTCGTTCAGACGGCGCTTCCGGGCGCAAGCGCCGAGGAAATCGAAACACAGATCACAAAGCCGATCGAAGAGGTCGTCAACACGATTGCCGGCATTGACGAACTGCGCTCTACGTCGCAGCAGGGGTCATCCCGAGTCATTATCATGTTCGTACTTGAACGCGATATTGAGTCGGCCGTACAGGATGTGCGCGACAGGATCGCCACCATCGTCAACAGATTTCCCAACGACACGCTTCCGTCAACTATCCAGAAAATGGATCCCGATTCAAGCCCGATTCTAACGGTCGCCATATCGGGACAGCGTTCCCAGAAAGAAGTCAGCGAAATTGTAGACAAGCAGATCAAGCAAAATCTGGAAACGCTCAACGGCGTCGGAGAAGTGTCGTTCAGCGGAAACCGGCCGCGTGAGATTCAGCTTTTGCTCGATAAAAACCGTATGAACGCGTACAACCTTACGGTTGACCAGGTACGGCAGGCGGTGCAGCGGCAGAACGTGGAGATTCCCGGCGGCAGTTTCATCTCCGGCCCGGCGGAAATCGCGCTGCGCACGATGGGGCGCATACAGAACGTTGAGGACTTCAATCAGATTATCATAGCATACAGCGGCGGTTCCGTAATCCGTTTTAAAGACATCGGGCGCGTGTTCGACACCGTTGAAGAACCGCGCAGCGTTTCAAGACTCAACGGACTGGAAGCCGTTTCACTGCAGGTTCGCAAACAATCCGGCACCAACACCGTCGAGGTTGTCGACTCCGTCATGGCGCGGCTCGAACGCATAAAAAGCACGCTTCCGCCCGATATAACCGTTCAGACAACGCGCGATCAGTCGCTTTTCATACGACGCTCATTCAGCGAAATTCAACACCACCTGATTTTCGGCGGTATTTTTGCCAGTATAGTGGTGCTGCTGTTCATGCGTAACTTTCGGAGTACCATTATTGCGGCGATGGCGATTCCGGTTTCGATTATCGGCGCCTTTACCCTGATGCGCGTGCTTGGTTTCACGCTGAACAATATGACCATGCTTGCGTTGTCACTGGCGACGGGCATCGTAATCGACGACGCCATCATCGTACTGGAAAACATATTCCGGTACGTCGAGGAAAAGAAAATCCTGCCAAAAGAGGCGGCGTCGAAGGCGACCAGTGAAATCGGCCTTGCCGTTATGGCGACAACTCTTTCTCTTATGGTAATTTTTCTGCCAGTCGCCTTTATGACCGGACAGGTCGGCCAGTATTTTTACAGTTTCGGCATCGTTTCCGCCACAACGTTCCTTCTTTCGATGTTCGTCGCTTTTACGCTGACACCGGCGCTTTCAGGTCACTGGCTGCGCACCTCGGACGCTTCGCATAAATCATCGAAATCGAGCTGGTTCTATTCCAGGATTGAAAGCACCTATGAAAAAATGCTCCGCTGGAGCCTGAGGCATCGTCCGGTAATCGTCGTAGTCGCGCTTCTGGTGGCGGCCTCGGCCGCATTCCTGTTCCCGCGTGTCGGCAAGGAACTGGTACCTGACGACGATCAGAGCGAATACAGCATCAACGTGAACCTTCCGAGGGGAACAAGCTTCGCACGCACCAATGAATACCTGCTTCCGGTGGAAGAAGAAATCCGAAACCTGCCGGAAGTGGCGACGGTATTTGCGACCATCAACACGGCTAACGCCAATTTCTACGTCCAACTTACGCCTCTGGAAGAAAGAACCGTATCACAGCAGGATTTGATCCGCCAGGCTCGTATGCAACTTCGAAATAAATTCCGTGATCCCAGTATGAGAATTAGCGTTTCCGGCGGTACGGATATTTCCGGAGCGTCCACGGCTGGTGGGCGCGGCGGCGGCGGCGGATCCAACCGGTTGCAGCTCCAGGTTCAGGGGCCGGACATCGATCAGCTCCAGGAATATGTTCTTGACCTCATGGACAGGTTGAGAACGGTTCCGGGCCTTGTAGATGTTGATACGAACTTCGAGCCGACTGCGCAGGAATTGCGCGTTCGTATTGATCGGACACGCGCTGCCGATCTTGGCGTGTCCATCGATTCGCTGGCTTCAAATCTGCGGCTTATGGTGGGAGGCAACGAGGTTTCAAAGTATAAGGAAGGGGATGATCAGTTCGCCGTAATGCTGCGTCTTGATGAGGAATTTCGCACCGATCCGTCTCGCATGGGTGACCTTTTGATTCCCAGTTCCAACGGACGCCTGCTGCGAGTTAACGACGTCGCCCAGCTTTCACTTGAACCCGGCCCGGCTACAATAGACCGCTATAATCGACAGCGTCAGATTTCAATCAACGCGAACCTTGATGGGATTCCCATGCAGACGGCTGTGAATTCCGCCCAGGAGAAAATCCAGGAAATGCACATGAAGCCGGGCTATGCCGTTACGATGGGAATGAGCGCGCGAGTGCTCAGCCAGGCGACAGATTCTTTTACAATGGCGCTTGTTCTCGCGTTGATTTTCATCTATATGGTGCTGGCCTCGCAGTTCAACAGCTTCATACATCCGCTCACCATCATGACGGCGATTCCGTTAAGCTTGCCATGCGGTCTTTTCGCGCTTATGGCGTTCGGCATGACACTGAATATTTACAGCGCCATCGGAATGATGATGCTGTTCGGCATCGTGAAGAAAAATTCAATTCTCCAGGTTGATTACACCAACACCCTGATTGCGACGGGAATGGAGCGGAACGAAGCGATTGTAACCGCGAACCATGTTCGTCTGCGACCCATTCTGATGACCACTATCGCGATTATTGCCGGAATGTTGCCGATCGCTTTTGGCCGCGGCGCGGGCGCGGGCTCTCGCGCTTCGATGGCCGTGACCATCATCGGCGGACAGTCTCTCTGTCTTCTGCTTACGCTCCTTGTAACACCCACTATTTATTCGCTGTTTGACGACGCCAGACAGTTTTTCCGGAAACGTGTACGCGCTGGCGGCGGAGTCGAATCTGCTCTGCCGCCCGCAACGGAAAACCGCTGATTTGCCTTTCCCTGAGCCAACAAGGAAACCAGACTTCCTGTTGGCTCAGGGGATCCATTATCAAAAATATTTTCCACGAAATAAAAAATTAACATATATTTTACCGTCAGAGGCCATTACAATTGAGCCGCTATCTGGATAATGTGGCATTTCAATAAATTCTTTCGACTCGCGAAACTCTATAAGATCTTTCAACTCTCTAATGTATGTAATTTTGTTTGTAAAATTCAGGTATTTCATTAAATATTTTTCATAGCGGCCATACCTAAACGAAAACATACCGAACGAAAAACTGACGCCATCCACACCGAATAAACTAACACTTCCGTCAAGCGCGGGAGTGCCGCCATTAACACTCGGCCATGATACAAACACAATTTCAGAGTGGGAGGTATATCCTTCCGTGCTTTGTATACGTGTAACAAGAGTGTTTGATAACGCATAAGTTTGTTCATATCCCATGTGCATTTTAAGATATGCTTTATTTGCGAAAATCCAATAATTGAATACTAAAATAATCATAAACAAAGAAACTATCCAAGAAGACAATAATGCAAGCAATGCCACATATTTTTCTTTGCTTTCATAATTACTCGTGATTAAGTCAATGATAACTATTAAAAATACTAACAAAAACACCATGCCGTACTGCATTACCGAATGTACCAAATCGGAACCAAAAAAATGTACGGCATTACACCCAAACGGAAACAGCAACAGTAAAACAATCAATAATGATAATTTTAATGGGTTTTGATGTATTTTTTGCTGTATACATCGTATTGATACTAAAACGATACAAAATAAAAAGCAAAAAACAAATGCAACTGCTAAAAACGTTTCGAATGGAGAATACGGAAGTAAAAATTGTATTATATTACCGTACGCATTAAATATTTGTGTCGGAATTTCGGATAATACAATTTTACCCATTTTATCAATGCCTTGATAATCAGTAGGTTCTGTTTCCGAAATGTGCATGAAAAGTTTTGTCAAAGCTATATAAATGATTAATGAAATACTTAGTGTGCCAGTAAAACGTATTCCTTTAAAAAGCGTTTTTTGCCATGTGACTTCGTTTTTTAAAACTTCTATTATTAATATAAGAATCAAAAGCCCGGCAGTCGCGCCAAAATATGCCTGATAAACAGCTAAAGAAAGAATGAGAGGAATTACTGCGAAAATAAAACCGTATTTATATTTCTCCGCAATAAACGCGGCAAGGCAGGCAAAAACAAGAGAAAAACCAAACACATCAGCCATCCACATAAAAGTCATGCTGGAAGTTACTGCGGGGAATGTCACCATGAGTCCCGCGATAATCATACAGTAAAGATGATTGTGGATTTTTAATAGTGAAACAACAAAACAAGCGGCAACAGATATGTATAAGATATACAACAAACCATTGACCCACGGCAAACTGAAAATACCGCTAAAAGTGAACGGCACAAATACAAACCATCTACCCAATGAGAAACACCACTTAGTCCATGAAGAAGAGTTGTCGGCAAACCAAAGAATATCATCGTGATTTGGTAGTTTGTTTGTCAACATGAATATATGCGTCAGAATACCGATAATAAAACAAGATAAAAAGGTGACCTTGATTTGTTTCGGGATTTTATCATAGGTATTTATTACTGCAATATGAGGAAATGATAACATAATATCCTCCTGTAATTATGATGATTTATCTTCGAGTTATTTATTAACCGCTTCCCGTATTCGTTCCACCATGTATTCAACATTAATGCCTCTGATATGGGGGGAGGGTACCTTTCAACATCCAGTTCAAATATATAAGGAAGCATGTTTATTTCGGAAGAATTATTTAGGAAACACTGATTAATTGTTTGTGCGGGCGAATCGCTGCGTTGCGCGGTGCTCGTAACCTCAACATATTTCTATATATGCTTCGGTTCCTGCGCTCCGTGCGCCTTGCGCTTCATCCCGCGCAAACAATTAATCAGTGCTTCCTTTAGTCAATAACTCATAATTCTTGCCTACAAAACGATTAACCAACAATCTTGAAATATTTAATGGATCTATTGGCTCTTCCGATCCTCCATATTGCTGTGGTATTCTAACAGCACTTATAACAGAATAGTTCATATCAAATATTTGAGATGCAGGATATCCTTTATTTATCATATATATTTGTCCATCGCTATGTATGCCATGGTCTCCCTGTATCACAATAATCGCATTAGGATTCTCCTCTAATATCATATCAAGCATATTGAGCATCACATCCACGGTATATTTATATTGCGGCATATATAGCAAATCAACAGCGAAGCTGTTTTTCGGTGAAGGATTTTCAAGCTTGCCTGTTGCGTATATTTTATCGTATGGATTATGGGCAATGAAGTTTGTTATATAAACTAATTTGGGGGAAGAAATGGAAAATGAATCATATAGCCTCCTGAATAAACGCTTTTCTTCTGCAATCCCAAGTGTTTTTTCAGTCATCCGGCTAACAATAAACTCATGTTCTGGTATTGGCATCCATTGATCTTCAATTTCATTTATTTTCTTATTTATCCATTTGATGATTTTTTCTTTGCCTATGGATAATGGAGTTGTAATAACTAACAGATGGGTTAAATCAAAAGCTTCAAAAAATAAATTCTTTTTTTCGGCGGCGGTATTTTTGGATTTTATTATCAATGGATACTCTTCATTACTTCTATAAAATACGTCGATTGGTCTTATGTTGCTAGTATCGCCTATCGCCCACTCTGCAATAGTCACAGCTGTATACCCTGCTTGCATGAACGCTGTAAACAATTCAAGATTTGGAGCAATATCCTCATACAAATCCACTCCATCCAATATATGGCGTTTATCTAATTCGGCTCGCCTAGTGCGGTGCGGTAAATATAAATATTTTACCTCATCCAGGCGTAAACCTAAATAACTATCGAAAAAAGCAGGAGATAATAATGCAGGAACCGCAACACGCGTATATCCTGCATGAAGTTCGGCGTCTTCATTCAGGACAAATCCATGTTTGGTTAATTCTGTTTTTAGTTCATCCTGTGAGTCTCCAAAGTATTTTTCAACTGCGCTGAACCCCATCATTTGATCCATGTGAAGCCAATAAATATCAGGGTTTGGCAAAGAATCGTCAATTACAAATTCTGTTTTTGTGTTATATAGTTTTTCTTCGGACGAGGGATTTATTAAACTGAAAATGACTTCGGAAAATAATGCAGGAACAAAGTTATACACAAAAAGAACGCATATCATTACGGTTATTACCAAAAAAGCGCTTCGATACTTTACTAAAACAGGGCCATATTTACAGCATGACCGGAACACGATGGCAATTACCACCGCCAAACCTACACAAACCGGTCCTCGTGTTATTATTGCCGAATACCATGCAGCGGTATTAAAAATCGTTTCAAATAACCAGAAAAATATCCAAAATATCAACATCGTAATGAAGGCGCCTTCGAAGCCGCTTCTTGTTTTTTTTAAAACCATGTATATAGTAATGCTGATAATGGATAAGAATGCAGCCAGAACGACAAAATGACTGAAAAGCAAATGGTTCAGTACTTTGTTATTGTTAAAAAGATAAAACAAAAATATATTCGGTAAAAGAAAGGCCGCGAAATAATATAAAATACTCATGCTGTATCTGGCTTTATTTTTCACTGTTTTTCCGCATCGAATACACAATCCGTTCGCTTTCCGCTACAGCCCGTTTTTCAATAATATTAAAACAAGTGCTAAACGCCGACTCAAAACCCTGTTCGGTATAGCCCGGAAAAATATCTTTACGGGTGGCGAGCAGCACTTTCACCTGCGAATCAGATTTAGGAACAAATTCAATAAGCAGATTATCACAAAGCGAAGCCAGCCATTTTGCAATCATGCCAAGCGGTAAATTATTTGAAATTGCCAGATGGTGAATCACCGCAAGCATGAGAATGCAATCCGGTCTTTGTCGTGTTTCAAGTGCACCGCGCTCCCGGCTTGCAAAGCCTATGGACGGGCTTGGGTTTGTTAAATCCAGCAATAACGGCAGCATATTCTCCCCGGAACGCCGCACCGCCGCGTGGTTTCGCTCTACCGCTATGGGATCGATATCAAACGCCGCGACAAAGCTATCATTACCGGGCAAAGATAAGCGTGAATATGTGCCGTCGTTCGCACCAAAATCCCATGTTATTGACGGCAATAACTTCGCTAAATATTCTGCGATAATTGCCTTTTTGTTATCGGCTCCTAAATCTGAATAATTGGTACTGGCATAATAATCTTCCCACTCGGTCTTTAAACTACGAAGCTGCAATTTTTCAACAATTCGAACAAGCGAATCAATCATGGCAGTCATCTTAAATTTGCTGATGGAAACTCGTCGTGTTGAAGCTTGTACCAACTTTCCAGCTTGTCCATGCCGCAAAATCGATTTTGCATGCCAATGGATATGCGCCTTCGCTGAAAATCCACCCTTGCCCGCGAGCAGTTTACTCGATAAATCGAGCGGGATTCCATCTATATATATTCGCAATAGTTGCGAAAGCCGGACGTCCGTATAAACCATTAAAAATAGCGGGGCAAGGAAATGTCTGCAAAACTGTCCGTAGGCGATCCAAGGTTCTCCATCCTTGTAAAAATCAAATGACAGCGTGTCGATATGTACTGCTCTGCCGCGTATAAATTGAATATTATAAGCCGCTGCGTCTTTAAGTATCATCCCTCGTTCAAGCGCCATTCGCTGGATTTTCAAGGTTGTTAGAGCGGCATCCTTTAATTGGCCGAAGCACCATTCATACGGATATGAAATTAACGGTACTCGTTTCGGCTCCAATACCTTAAATGCGTTTCCGTCAATGCCTTGATTTTCGACTTCGCGATGGGAAACAAGAAGATTTTTTTCAATCAGCTCATCATACAGCCCCGAAGAGAATAAGTTATTATACTGCTCACTATAACAATGATTGACCTGCCGGTACAATCTGTCCCCTTGTCGGAAAACAACTCCCGAAGGGTCACGGAAAGAACCGGGATCGCTTGTTGAAATTTCTTCATTATTCATCTGCATTTTCTTCTGTGTGCTTTTTATCTTTTCTAAAAAAGGCAAATATTTTTGCCCTGAAAATACCAAAAATTGTCGCTAATGCCGCAAGTGATGCAATCAGTCCTTGAATTATCATACTGCCGAACCCGGGGTCAAGATACATTTTGAAATCTCCGTCAAAAAGAAAAGTTATTTTACGCCGTCATCGTTCAAAATGACAGAGTTTTTTAGCTGAAAATCAGAACTGTCGCCTGTTTTTTTCATCTCTCCTGGAATAAACCTGATTAATAATATACTTCGCTCCTTTCTTTCCTGCATCAGTTGTATTATATAGATATTCAGACATTATTTTACTAATTATTTCTTTATAGTCTTTTGCCAATAGATCCTTAATTACGGAGTTCATAGTGTCTAACTTTTCAATATTCATAGAAATTCCAATTTTGTTTCTCAAAGAAATGTCCAGAGGTTCAACTGGAATTTTGTAATATTCCGGATTCATTACTTTCATTGGCGTGTTAATAAAAACGCATGGTTTTTTTGTAACAAAGGAAAATTCCATTGCGATTGTAGACCAGTCGGTAATAAGAATGTCTGATTGTAATACAGCGGAATTGTCTGAGAAATCGGTTTGGACAATATTCTCGTATTTTCCTTTCAACACGTTCATTTTCACTGGAAATCTCTTGATAAATTCCGGATGAGGGCGAATTATTATATCATAATCATTATTTAAAAGCGACTCCATTATTTCATCCAGACAGGTTTCCAGCAAATTATCTTTATGCCATGAAGGTGCAATCAGTATTTTTGTTTTTTCGTTAACAACCGGTTCATAGCTTTTTATCATATTATCAAACAATCCAAAGCCGACATCAAAAAGCTTTTTTTCCTTTGTTTTGTAAATTTTTTCCATCGCGCGTATTTCTTCATTAAAAGTTTTACCATAGCAAAAAACTGTATCGAAGTGATCCAGGGCTCCCTTGCGGATCATCATATTAATGCTACCAAATCCATGATGAGCATATATATATTCAATATTTTTCTTTACAAGAGAACGCTTATACTGATATTGCTCCAGATCCGGCATCGTCATAAAAACTATTTCCGCATCCATCTTCATGAATAATGTGATAAGCGCGCTTAATCCACAGTAGTACGTTTTAAGATTAGGATGAGATATTTTGAAAACCTGATCATTGTAATCACTTGTTATATAATGGACGACAATATCTGTGCTCTCTAAAATGTAATCAATGTAATAATCAAAATACTTATAAAAACCGCTTTTTTCTGAATAAAATACAAGTTCTTTTTCTACAGAAAAAAAACGCTTGACATCTTCCTTTTCGCGAGTGTTACGTAGTTTTTTTATGTACTTGTCTTCTTTCGTTTTTTTGTAAAGAATGCGCGTGTCATAATCTATATATTTTTTAGGGTTATAAATAGCATTACATATAAATGCTATTCCAATCGCAAATATGTTTGAACAAACCCAATAAACTCCCACTCCTAAAGGACTGGCATACGCAAAATATCCGGAAAATATAATCAGAAATATTGTAACACCCCATTTACCCCAAAAGCTTTGAGCGTTTACAAGTGGATTTAGTTTGTTTTGTGTAAAACACATTAAAAATGAACTTATTGACGAAATTCCTGCAATATTTAATTTTGAAATTTCAAAATTAATTTCCATGTCTCTAACAAGTCGAAAAATTACAATGAGTACCGGTATTTGTACTATTAAAGGCAGCAGGGTTTTAAATTCATTATATTTTTCTTGTTTATATAGTATTCTCAGCTCCTTCGATAATATTCTATAATCATCCCCCGCGCGAGCTTTAATATCCTCTACCTGTGGTCGAATTTTTACCATTTTTATAGTATTTTTTTGTGCCATTAATGAAAAGGGGAACAAAAGTATTCGTGTAAGGAGTGTAAGCGTTACAATACCAAGCATTGACTTCATATTATCAATTTCTCCTTCCTGATTGATCATTAATTCAAGAAATTTAAGTTGAATAATTAATTCATTCTGTGTTTTTCACCGTCTTTAATAAAACAATAATCAGGTCGAAATTTTCTTATATATTTTCTCTATATCATTTTCGCTCAAAAAAACAGGGTTATTATTCAGACGAGTCACATTAACCGAACCAACCAATTCTTTCAATTCGTCATTGCTATTAATCTTTGGAAATTCCAGATTCATACCATCAAATATTTTCTTGAACTCATCAAGAGTTAACAGGCCGTCTAGTTCATTAAACATCACCTTTAAGTATTGTTCACCTCTTGAATCATTACTATTTGCTAAATTACTTATCATGTGTTCCCAAATATGGGGCAGACAAAGTGCTACTGCATGTCCATGACTGATTCCATACATCGAGGTTATTTTATAACTCATCGCATGGGCCGCAGTTGTTTGAGTAATGTTTATTGCTCTGCCGCTAAAGTTGCTTGCCAACATGATTTTTTCGTTAGCGTCGTTATGATTGTTTATATATTTATTTATATTTTCTAAAATTAATTTGATACTATTAGCAGCATATTTTTTACTTGTTTCGGTTGAATTGACAGACCAATATGACTCTATTGATTGACACAAAGAATCTAAAACAGTTGATTTTTTCTGGTAGTCCGGTAAAGTCTCCAAGAATTTCGGTTCCAGGATTACAAATTCTGGCAAAACAGCTTCTGCTGTAATAGATTGTTTAATATCATTATAATATATAACTGCAAAACGTGTGGATTCGCTTCCACTTCCGGCTGTTGTGGGAAGTGCCAATAACGTGGTCGCACATTCCCGATATATTTGACCCAGATACGATTGTTCAGAATCAAGCGTGAGAAACAAATTAATACATTTAGCGACATCAATCGCGCTCCCACCGCCAATAGCAATAATAAAATCACAATTATTTGTATTATATGCACTGATTCCTGATAAAATTTCATCGTATTTCGGGTTGGGAGTAAAATTTTTAAATACAACATGATTAATATCAAGTGAATCAATATATTCTATTAGAAAACTTTCTGCAATTGTCTTTGTATATACAATTAGCGGTTTCCTATATCCGTTATCAGAAATTATTTTTTCAATATCTTTATATGAATTAAAAAATAGTTGCTGCCTCATTTTTCAAACCTCGATAAAAAGCCGAGTCATATTCATCAATTTCTCTGGAAACGCGCGCCAGGTCATCCTGATTGTCAATTTCTTCAATATAGTGTTCTTCATACGAGAACTCAATCATGTTTATTGAAGGCAGAATTTCATTTAGAGCGTTTTCGGCATATGTTTTTACATTACCCGCTTCAATATATTCTGTAACTTTATCTAACCATTTTTTCATATCCGCTTCAGATAATTTGTATAGTGGCTGCAACGCATAACAATTCTCACCAAATATATTCACTGACACTTCCTGTATTTTCCCATCTTTGATTCGTCCCTTAAAATCTTTTTCAGGTAATTGTTTTTTTCGATTAATTAATCCCAAGGATTTGATATCACTATCAATCACTGATCGTAACAACTCTTCATTAAAAACCAGATCTCCATGCAGTGAAATGCAGTCACTGTTTAAATAATCTTTGGCCAGATACATACTATATATATAATTTGTTTCAACGTATTTTGCATTTTCAACAAAAACAAAACTAATATCCTTAAAATCAGTCCTCGCGGTTACTTCCAGCAACTGCTCTTTAAACGGACCAACCGTTACAATTATATCTCTGATACAACATGCACTCAATATACGTAATTGTCTTTCAAAAATCGATTCGCCATTCGCAAGCTGAATCATCGATTTATGACAATTAATGGTTGATTCACCCATACGTAAACCTGAACCTGAATTATAGATTATCGCTCTCATATTTTTCCTGTTTTATCTGCTTCATTAAATCATTTTTATTTTTTACCGGTGTTGTTACAGGTCTTCCTAAATTATCACGTGAACCTTGTTTTGTATATATAATTAATGCGTTTAATTCTTCATTCGCAAGAAGCTCCATACCATGTATAATATCATCTTCCGTTTTAGCGATGTAAATATTTTTAAATCCCATACCTGATAATATTTTCTCTACATCAATAGAGAACGCTACCGTGGATTGGCCGCCGACAGATTCATGAGCTCCATTATTTATCATAATATATTTAAAATTTGATTTGCAATTATACGCTATTACCGCCAATCCTCCCATGTGCATCAAAAACGACCCGTCGCCATCAATACAATATACGTTTTTATCCGTTCCAATGCTTAATCCATATGCTATTGAAGCCGTATGTCCCATCGACCCGACAGTTAAGAAATCATTAGCATGACCCTGGCCTTTTCTTTCTCTAATTTCAAATATTTCTCTTGATGTTTTGCCTGTTGTTGACACTACATATTCATCACTGTGCAATTTATCTAATACAACTTCAAGGCTTCGCTCTCTGGTGAGAAAATACCCGTTCGTTTTTTTTTCTTCTTTATATTCACTAAAAGTATCTTTTTTAACAATAAGCGCTATAGGTTTATTATTTTCTTTCATATATTTGTGACAATGTTCTATCTGAATTTTATAACTACTATCCAGTATTCTGTATTCAATCCCCATCGCTTCCAATAAAGATATTGTCGTTTTTCCTTGTTTTATATGCTGCGGCTCATCTTTTGTTCCGGGCTCTCCACGCCATCCTATTATCAACAACATTGGGATACTATATACTTCTTCGTCCGCTAACGACAGCAATGGATTAACGGCATTTCCAATACCGGAATTTTGCATATAAACAACACCATACTTATTTGCCGAAAGATGATAACCACTTGCTATTGCAATAGCATTACCTTCATTGGCCGTTGTTATGCGCCTTGATCTATCACAATGATCTTCGATATATCCGCAAAAAGGCTTTAATAGTGAATCCGGCACTCCTACAAATAAATCCATCTGATGCTTGATTAAATGATCATAAAAAATTTTTGTATCAATCATCCTACTTGCCTCCGGGAATTAGCGTTAAAATCTCTTTTAATGGACAACAGAGAGCTTCATCCGCCTCCATTGTTCTACCATGTTCAAGTATACTCTTTGCTGTTTTAATCATGGCAGGATAAGCACTTCTTAGTAAATGGTTTGCGTAAATCACAATACTAGCTCCGGCATCGTTTAATTTTTCTTCAGTAAAATGATTGTATGTTGTAGGCACTACAATTACCGGAATTTCATTCGAATATTCTCTGAATCTGGTCAAAAATTCTACAATATCTTCGCCGTGTTCTTCCTTACTATGAATCATAATCCCGTCTGCCCCACCCTGCTCAATATAAACATGCGCCCGCATAAGCGCATCATTAACATCATTCCCGGCAATTAAACTTTCCAGTCTTGCAAAAATCATAAAATCTCTTGAAATTTGACCATGCTTGCCTGCAAGAATTTTTTCAGCAAACGCTCCCGGTTCTTCCAACTCCTGATGAACCTCGGTACCGAATAAAGAATTCTTTTTTAGACCTCTCTTGTCTTCAATGATAATAGCCGATACACCAAGACGTTCCAGTGTTTTTACCGTGTACACAAAATGTTCAATTTTGCCTCCGGTGTCTCCATCTACTATAATGGATTTTGTTGTTACTTCAATTATTTCATTTATGGTATTTATACGACTTGTCCAATCTACTAATTCGATATCCGGTTTCCCCTTGAAGGTCGAATCACACAAACTGCTAACCCACATAGCGTCAAATTCTTTTATCGTGGAAGTTTTTACGTCTTCTATTTTTGTATTTTCAACAATGAGGCCCGCTAATCCATTTGACGCTTCCAATACTCTTACATATGGCTTTAATTTCAATAACCTTTTTAGTTTTGATCGACGATGATCGGCAGTATTTTCCAATTCCTTATATGCAGCGGCTAAATCCGGACCAACTAAATTTTTTGTATATGGAATCTCAATCAATTCTCCATCCCATTCTTCAAGGGTTCTAATTACTTTTTCTCTTACCAATGATTGAACGCCATGCTTCCAATCATCACCGTGTAACACGTATTGCGGTTTCAATTTTCTTAAATTTTCCGTATAATCAAGCGTACTTTGTTCAACAGTTTCTCTTACGCCCTTAATATTTTCGATTACTTTTTTACGCGCCTCAAAATTTAACAGAGGTAATCTTTTATATGTTGCGATTGCTTCATCAGTTAATATCCCAACGATTACATCCCCATATTTGACGCCTTCTTCGATAACTTTAATATGTCCGCTATGAATTAAATCGGCAGACATCGCGATATATACGGTTTGTTTCCTCTGCATATTATCCTCCTCCTTACGGTCAGTACGGATAAACTCATTTTCGGCAGATGCCCGATATTCAACTCCGTGACAAACTTAAAACGATTTTCTAGCATTTTTTTACAGATACTGCAAATGTTTTCCCGACATAAATTTGAATCAGCGGCAAAACGACGCCAGATCAGGGCGGAAAAATGAAAAGCCGGCTTCTGGTGCGCCAATTGCGTAACCTGCTGAATGGCAATATAGTCAGAACCACTCTTGTCCAAAACAGGAATATCAAATTAGAAAGTATTAAGTTTAGTTAAATAAATAAGCCCTTCATTTACGGTACAGGAGCATGGCCGATGCCGATCTGGTAAGATGTTTTTCGACAAAGAAAACACCCAGGAGGCCCGGCCATGCAGAAATTTTCTAGCATTTTTTCACAGATACTGCAACTGTTCTCACGTCAAGAATTTGAATTGGCAGTAAGGCGCCACAGAGCGGAGTACGCGGCAAAGGGTTTTTGCAGTTGGGGGCAATTCATAGCGATGCTGTTCTGCCAGCTTGGCCGTGCGCACAGCCTCCGAGAGATATGCGATGGGTTGGCCTGCTGCGAGGGCAAGCTGAAACATCTTGGAGTAACGGAGCCGCCGAGCCGGTCAACGCTGTCGTATGCCAACAAGCACCGTCCGTGGGAACTGTATGAAACGGTATTCAAGCAATTGTTATCGAAGTGCCAAAGCGTGGTATTGAAAAAAAGCGGCGGGAAAAAGAAATTCACATTTAAAAACAAACTGATGAGCCTTGATTCCAGCACGATAACGCTGTCGTTGTCGCTGTACAACTGGGCGCATTATCAACGGGCGAAGGGCGCGGTTAAGCTGCACATGCTTCTGGATCACGACGGATACCTGCCTTCATACGCGATAATCACGGACGGCAAGAAAAGCGATAGCGCCGTGGCCAAAAGGTTTCGATTTGAAAAGGGGACGGTGCTTGTCATGGATCGAGGATACAACGATTACGAATGGTTTAGGCAGTTATCGGAGCAGGGGGTGTTTTTCGTAACCCGGTTGAAGGACAATGCCGCGTTTACCGAGGTTCCGGAAAAAGAGCGCCCGGCACAAGGCGACAAGATTTTATCTGACAGCATCATAACCTTTGATAAACAGAAGGCGGACAGGGACGGCAAAAAGCCTGAATTCCGAAAAATCAAGGCATGGATAGACGCCGACCACGGCGCTTTTACTTTTCTAACCAATAATACCGAGTTTGACGCCCAAACTATCGCCGCAATTTACAAAGACCGCTGGCAGATCGAACTGTTTTTCAAGGCTATAAAGCAAAATTTGAAGATCAAGACGTTTCTCGGAATAAGCGAGAATGCGGTAAAGACGCAGATTTGGACAGCATTGATCGCTATACTGATATTGCGCTACCTGCAACTGATAGCAAAAATCAAATGGTCACTGTCGAATCTGGCGGCCCTGTTGCGGCAGCAACTGTTTGTATACCGCAACTTATATGAATGGCTGGACAAGCCAAGAGAGGGGCCGCCACAACTGGAGGATCAGGCAGGGGGCCTTTAAATTTTCCTTTTGACATGACTTGGACAGCATAATGAAAAATAGCGCGAGAATAACTAAAAATACTGGTAAAACTTAACTACCACGTCCAAAATGTTCTGGACAGCACGGGCGGCGGAAACATGAAAAAATCCCAGATGGGCAACCTCATCTTGGAATTGCCGGTTTTGTGACCGTAAGCGCTTTAGTATCAATAGGGGTTAGCTCGGTTCAGATCTGTTTTGGACAGTTGTGCATAAAAACCATAGGTCATTACGTGCGAGAAATGCGTCAGCTTGAACCCATCCGAGGCTGAACTGCCTTAAAAATGCGGCAGCAACAAGCTGGTACGATTAGATTGAGAGCGCGAGAAGGAAGAGGCTGGACACATGAGAATACCGACGATTTACCTTGAAACCACGATTTTTAATTTTCCATTTGCCGATGATGCGCCGCAGTATCGGGATGATGCGAAGCGGCTTTTTGCGGAAATCAAAGCCGGTAAGTTTAAACCCTTTACGTCTGATTATGTCCTACGGGAATTGGATGTAACAAAGAACGTTGAAAAATTGGCAAAAATGAAAGCTTTAATTGCCGATTATGGGATCGCTAATATCCCGGCAAGCTCAGAAATCGAACAGCTTTCCGCAGTGTATGTGTCGGCGGGCATTATTCCGGCAAAGTATGCGACGGATGCTCTGCATATTGCCGCAGCCACGGTTGCTGGGCTGGATTTAATTGTGAGTTTGAATTTCCGACATATTGTTAAGCATAAAACCATCATTCAGACGGAGATTGTCAATGCTCACGAAGGGTTTAGGCGGGTGTTTATACATACACCTGCGGAGGTGATAGATTATGAAGAAAACCATTGATGATTACATGAGTGATCCCGATCTTGTCAACGAACCGGCTACGCTCAGAGAAATACATGCTGCCAGGTTGATGATTCAAGACGAAACCAAAGGAATGACAATAGAAGAAAAAACTGCTTATTATCACGAAGCGACAAGCCGGTTCCTTGCTACAGTGCCAAGTTGAATCGGCCTATATCTGAAGGTACTATAATAGCCAGCATCCGAAACGATCTGGTAATTAATCGACGCAATTTCATTGAAGAGGCGAAAGTAGACCCGGAAAGCCAGGCAATCGGCGATTTCTTCCAAACGATGATTACCCAGGACAGCGGATCGGGGACTTACCCTTTTGAAGGCATGGAATGCCGTCCCGCCTTTTCGGCGACGAGTTAAGAATAAAACAGATACTTAACAATCTTTTATCAAACGCCTTCAAATACACCAGAGAAGGAACCGTGGAACTCAGCGTGAAGAGCGAAACGTCCGGCGACGGCCTTATATTGCTCAGCGCTTCCGTCATTGATACGGGCATAGGCATGCGACCCGATAATATGGAAAGCCTTTTCACCGACTATACACAGATGGACGCAATGGCAAACCGCAAGATTGAAGGAACGGGTCTTGGTTTATCCATCACAAAAAAGATGACGGAAATGATGGGCGGTTCAATTTTCGTTGAAAGCGAATTCGGCAAGGGCAGCGTTTTCACGGTGAAATTGCCGCAAAAAATCGTCAACGGATCGCCCATAGGGACGGAAGTCGTCAATAATCTTAAAAATTTCCACTACTCCGACAGCAAGCGCGATATGGATTTGCGTCTGTCGCGCGTCAGCATGCCGTACGCGAAAGTATTGATTGTTGACGATATAGCGACAAACCTTGATGTGGCGCGCGGGATGATGAAGCCCTACGATATGCAGATTGACTGCGTAACCAGCGGACAGGAAGCCATTGACGCGGTTCGCGGCGAACAAGTCAGGTACGACGCAATATTCATGGATCACATGATGCCGGAAATGGACGGAATAGAGGCGGCCAGAATCATCCGCGAGGAAATCGGAACGGAATACGCAAAAACCGTGCCGATAATAGCCTTGACTGCCAACGCTATCACAGGGAACGACGAGATGTTCCTAAAGCACGGATTTCAGGATTTTGTGTTCAAGCCGATCGACGTTCAGCGCCTTGACGCCGTTATAAAACGATGGGTGCGGAATATTGATTTGGAAAAAGCCCTTGCCAAGCAAGCCCTTTCAGGCGGAAAAAACTTCCTTGAAAAACGTGGCGGGAAGGATCGGCGCAGCGGCGCCGACCGAAGAAGCGGATACGACCGGCGTATTTTCGCGGAAAAAATCGCGGGACTGGACATGCGAAAGGGATTGGCGCGCTTTTCCGGCGATATGAAAGTCTATGTGGAAATACTGCGGTCATTCACATCTAATACCAGGCTGCTTGTTGAAACGCTCAAGGGTGTCAGTGAAGCCGGTTTGGAAAATTACACAATCAATGTTCACGGAATGAAGAGTTCATGCCGCGGCATCGGCGCGGATGCGGCGGGGTCTATGGCGGAAGTCCTGGAACAGGCGGGCAAGCGCGGCGACCTCGATTTTATTACGGCCAACAATCCGGCTTTATTGGAAACGGTAGCAAAATTGATAACTGGCATTGAGAACGCGCTTGCGACGGTAACCGGCAATAGCGCAACAAAGGATGACAAACCCAAAAAAAACAGGCCGGACGCTGAAACGCTCTCAAAGCTGCTCGCCTCATGCAAAAACTACAAAACCGAAGACATTGACGCATTTATGGAAGAGATTGAGCGCTTCGAATATGAATCAGACGGCGGGCTTGCCCAATGGCTGCGTGAAAACGTGGATCAGATGAACTACTCCGAAATCGCCGAACGGCTCGAGCAAAATGAAGGGAGCAAACGAGCAAATTCCTCATCATTTTGAAAAAGTCCGATTCCGGCGACGCCGGCCGCACCTGCTTGCATAACAGCAGGAATGCGTTCCGCCGTTATTCCGCCCAAAGCCAGAACCGGCACGGACGATCCAAGACAGGCACGGCGCAGGAAATCGACACCGAGCGCCGTACCCATACCTTCCTTTGAAGCCGTGGGAAATACATGCCCCAACAGTATGTAGTCAACCCCACCGGCGCAGGCCGCGCGAATTTCACGCATTGTGTGCACCGACACTCCGACTATGAAATTTTTCGGAATCCATGCGCGGATATCCGAAACCATGAGGCCCGACGAAGTAAGATGCACGCCGTCCGCACCGGCCGCCACGGCGATATCAGCCCGTCCGTTGACCAGAACGCGGCAGCGTGAAGCCCGTGTAGTTTCACGCGCAATTTCCACGACCCTGCGTGTCAGATCGAATAATCGGCGATCGGACAGATCTTTCTCACGTATCTGTATGAAATCAATTCCCCGGAGTATTATTTTTCGAATGCGGCGTAAAAGCGTGGTTTCGCCCGGAACGGTCTGCGAACGGCGGTCGGTTATGTAGTAGAGTTTAAGGAAACGCTGAGTAATTCGCTGTGCGGGCGAATCGCTGCGTTGCGCGATGCTCGCACCCTCTACGTATTGAGTTGATATATGCCTCGGTTCCTGTGTTTCGTGCGCTTTGCGCTTCATCCCGCATAGCGAATTACTCGGCAACTCCTCTGGAAGAATGACGTCGGAACGCAAAACACGCGAAGATGACATCGTGGATGCCTATAATAATATTGTCGATGCCGATACCTACCACGGCGCCTTTGAAGAATGGGTTGAGTACAATGAGCCTGATCTGCGGCCACAGCCAGATGGCCAGGTTATTTTCCCATGCGCCCGTCCACGGAAGCCAAATCAGAACGATTCCAGCCGCAATATGAGCGACTCGCCAGAAAATTTTCATAGAAAAGTCTTATAAAATCGCCAACATGGGAACCCGGACAAATTGTCTTATCCCGTGATGCATTGTCGCGATTTTTTGGAGTGCGGCGGCTTGCCGCCGCTTTAAAAGCGGGAGATTGCTCCCGCACTCCAAAACAGATAAGCGTCTTTATTGGGCCGCTTTCGCCGCCGAAACGCGTTCGCCTCTCCCCACTTCCTTCAGCCGGGCGGCCTTGCCGCGGCGTCCACGCAGGTAGTACAGACGAGCACGACGAACTTTCCCGCTCTTTATCACTTCCAGTTTTTCAATAATGGGCGAATGAGTGGGAAAAATGCGTTCAACACCATATCCGGACGATACTTTACGAACCGTAAAAGTCGAAGAAATGCCGTTGTTCTTCCTGGCTATTATCACGCCTTCAAATATCTGAATACGGTATTTGTCGCCTTCCTTGATTTTTACATGAACTTTTACCGTATCCCCCGAACGAAAACCTGTGATGTCGGTTCTCATCTGCGAGCTTTCAACTGCCCGTATTACATCCATGACTGCTCCTTAATTAAGGGTTGACCATTTATTTGCCAGTTCAGGCCTGACCCTCATAGTTTTTTCAAAAGCCTTTTCTTTACGCCATTTTTCTATTTTCGCGTGGTCGCCCGAAAGCAAAACCTCGGGAACCGCGTATCCACGATATTCAGCCGGCCGCGTATACTGCGGATAATCCAGCAAACCCGTCGAAAAACTTTCGTTGACCGCAGATTCCCCACAGCCCAAAGCACCGGGAATCAGCCGCACAACGGAATCAAGGAGCGCCATCGCCGGTATCTCTCCTCCCGAAAGTATGAAGTCCCCAATGGAAATCTCCATATCCACAAGATGATCGATAACTCTCTGGTCGACTCCTTCGTATCGGCCGCAAATCAAAATAAGATGCGGAACGGCCGCAAATTCTTCGGCCGTTTCCTGCGTCCAGAGACGCCCCTGCGGGGTCAGAAACACTACCTTTCCGTTTGCGCCGCCCTCGGAAGCGCGGCAGGATTCCACCGCGTTAAAAAGCGGCCCCGGTATAAAAACCATGCCTTCACCGCCGCCGTAAGGGCGATCATCAACCGACCGATGCCGGTCGCTGGTGAAATCCCGCAAATTCACCAGGCGTATATCCACAAGCCCTGCCTGACGCGCCCGGCGAATGATACCGCAATCAAGCACGCCCGCAAACATCTCGGGAAAAACGCTTATAATATCAAATCTCATTTACCCGGCAAACCAAGTTCCATCAATCCTTCCGGCGGGTCGATTATTATCCGCTTGTCAGGTATGGACACCTCAATACAGATACTCTTAACCGCAGGAATCAGATATTCCCTGCCACCGCCCCGAACGACAAGCTGCGTGTTTTCGGTAATGTCGAGAACCTCGCTCACCGTTCCTATCGGTGTTCCGTCAATGTTATTGACTGCGCACCCGACAAGATCGTGATTGAAATAAGTTCCTTCGGGAAGTTCCGTTGCCTGACTGGCGGGAATCATCACCCAGCATCCGGAAAATACCTCGGCGTCGCTGATCGTATCAACGCCTTCAAATTTCAGAACCTTACGCCCCTTGTGATCCCAGACGTTTTCAAGTTTTTTAAGTTGTTTTCGTGTCCGGGCCTGTCGTCCGCCGTCGTCAAATTCTAGCCATACCTCGTCCAGAACGTCAAAGCGGTCCGGATTGTCCGTGTAGATATCCGCGATAACTTCGCCCCGATTTCCTCTTGTTCGCGCAATCCGG
>Ga0082212_10001175_pt1 | contig 38513 bp, 36 predicted proteins | sample TergutNt197P3_FD_71548 | JGI IMG/M metagenome (GOLD analysis project Ga0082212, IMG submission 71548) | Neocapritermes taracua P3 segment gut microbial communities from Petit-Saut dam, French Guiana - Nt197 P3 | ecosystem: Host-associated > Arthropoda: Insects > Digestive system > Gut ...
TCCACGATGTGGTTGAAGCCGAGCTGCCGCAGGATGTTTTTTATTATACGGCGCATGGTTGAAAAATCGTCCACTACCAGCACCCGCATATTGGGATCAAAAGCCATACCAGCTCCTTCAATTATACAGGGGTAAACCGTGCCGGCTGTGTAATTCCCTGCGCAAACGGCTTACTGCCTGCGTGTGCAGCTGAGAAACGCGTCCTTCGGTAATGCCCATGACTTCAGCCGCTTCGCGCATATTCAGTTCATCACTGTAATATAGGGACAATACCAATTTTTCCCGGGGTGTCAATTGCTCAATGAGGTCGGCGACCCGGTTCAGCAATTCGTTTTCAGCGGTGAGTTCAAAAGGTTCCCTTCCAAGGCCGCCCTCGCTGTCCGCCATGGCGTTTTCCAGGACATCCAGGGGAAAACATAGCTGGCTCTGCATGGCCTCCATCCCCTCGCGCACCTCTTTGGTGGAAAGTCCGGTTTCCCGCACCAAATCTTCTTCAGAGGGAGATTCTCCAGTGTTTTGTTCCAGTTGCATGATGGCGGTGTCCAGTTGGCGCACCTTCTGGCGTAGGGAACGGGGGAACCAGTCCATGCGCCGGAGTTCGTCCAGCATGGCTCCCCGGATACGGTTTTCGGCATAGGTGTCGAATTTGACTCCCAACTGGGGCTTGAACTTGCTGAAGGACTCCACTAGGCCCATGCTGCCGGCGCTGATCAGTTCGTTAACGTCCACGTTGCGTGGTAGTCTGGCCTTCATGCGCGAGGCCAGGTATTTGACCTTGGGAGCATAATGGCGGACTATGTTTTCCTGTTCAGGGGCAGAAAATTCGTCCCAAGTGATGCTGCCGGCATCCAGCTCTTCCCAAGGCTGCAAAGACGGGTCGCGCTCCTTGCGCGCGGCCACATTTTTGTAGGCCTGGTCCGCGGTTTTTTGTCTATCTTGGGGCATGTTCGTTTCCAGCCTTTGCGGGCAATTTGGTCATCAGGCCTTGGCCTTGGACAGCAGCTGCTTCCAGAAAAATTTTATATTGCCGTCCAGGTTGGCCGGGACCTCCCATTTTTGGATGGAGGCGGCCAAATCCCGCACGGCCAGACTGGCCGGGCAGGAAAAATCCTCTTCACAGAAGGGGATTTGGCGCAGCACCGCTTTACGCACCACCGGGTCGCGCGGGATGAAACCGGCCAAATCCAGCGAAATCCCGCTCAAAAAATGATCCGTGGCCTGGTATAGGCGCTTGTAAACCTCCAGGGCATTCTTTTTGTCCTGGGCCAGATTCACGACTACCTGGAAACGGCGCACCTCGTGCTGCTGGCTCATCACCTTGATTACCGCGTAGGCGTCGGTAAGGGAAGTCGGCTCAGGGGTGAGCACCACGATCCTTTCCTGGGCCGCCAGGTTGAAATAAAGCACATTGTCGTTGATTCCCGCCCCGGTGTCCACCAGCAGGTAATCAATTTTTTTTTCCAGGCCGTCCATGGCGTCCAGAAGTTCCAACTTCTGTCCGGGGCTGAGATTGAGCATTTCACTGACCCCGGAAGCGGCCGGCAGAATGCTGAAGCCAAAGCGGGTGGGCAGGATGATTTTGCTTAAGGGCATTTTGCCGTGGAAGAGGTGGAAGAGATTATACTGCGGGGACAACCCCAGGAGCACATCCACATTGGCCAGGCCCAGATCCGCGTCCAGAAGCAAGGCTCTTTTTCCGGCCTTGGCCAGGGCATAGGCCAAATTGGCCGATATATTGGTTTTGCCTACGCCGCCCTTGCCGGAAGTGACTGAAACAACCAGGGGTAAAGCCATAACGCGCTCCAGATCATGCTCCGCCGCAGGCCGCTTCCGGAAGCTCGCGTTTGAATAGGAGTTTCCAGAGAGCGGCTTGTTCCGCCGGAAGCAAGGTGTTTAATAAGCCCGGACCAAAGGAAAAACAGGATATAGGCAGCCCGGAGGCTACGGAGGTGTTGAGGATGGCGCCATAGTGCGCGCATTCGTCCAACTTGCTCCATATGAGGCTGCCGGACATTTCCAGGTGGTAATGCTCCAAAAAACGTTGTTGCGTATCAAAGGCATAATGGGGGGAAAAAACCAGATGCAGGGCCTGTCCTCCAGGCTGTGCCTGATTCAGCGCCAGATTGCGGATAAGATCCGCAAGGCGGATCTCCCGGCTTAGCCCGGGCAAATCAATAATAATTTTCTCAAAATCCTGTTCCCGGGTTTCCGTCATAACCCCGGTCAGTTCAGCGGCGCTACGCGCTTCACGGTAGTGCAAGTCCGAGAGGCCGGCATAATGCCTGAGCAGAATCCGGCCGCTGCCGCGGTCAGCATCGGCATTGACCACGCACACCCGCAGCCCTGGACGGCTTTTCTGCAAGGCTAGGGCCAGACGTACCACGGTGCTGGTTTTACCCGCGCCAAAGGGGCCTGCCACCAGGTGAGTCCTCTCCGGCCAATGCTCCAGTCCCCAAGGTTTTAAGGGTAACATGGCGGACAAGGGCTCCAGCACGCTGCTGCCCGGGCGATCTGTCAGATGACGGTAAAGTTCAAGCAGGGCCTGGTCGTTGGCTCCTTCCCGCTCCAGAAATTCCATGGCCGCACGCTGCCGCGCCTCCAGGCGATCCAGGCGCAAGGCCGGTTTGAGCAGGGCCAGCATGTGCCGCTGGATGGTCTCCCATTCCCGCTGCCACTGTTCGCCGGTCGGAGCCTTTTCCCCGGAAGCGCCCCGCTGCGGGGCGGAGATGGCCTCAACCCTATCCAGAGCCGCGGTCATGCGCACCAGCTTCCGACCATCCTCCTGAAAGGTCTTGGACTCCAGAATGATGGCTTCGGAACCGAGTTCAGCCTTGATCTGTTCGATCACTTCCCGGTTATCGGTGCCGATGAAAGTTTTTACCTGCATTATTTAAGACTCACATTACCCGCCGAAGCCAGACGGATGTCCGGGGGGATTTCCGCCTGTGAAAGCACCGGCACACTGGGCAGAAAACGGGTCACCAACTGCGCCAGGTGCGGCCGGGTCATCGGGCTGGCCAGCACCACCGGCTGCCCGTCGGTATTTACCGCTCCCTCCACCGCCTTGTTGATCTGCTGGATCAGTTTCTGAGCCGCGCCGGGATTCAAGGCTAGGTAATTTCCGCTTTCGGTCTGGCGCACGGATTCCTGCAAGGCCTGTTCCACCGTAGGGTCCAGGGTGATGATCGGGAGCGCTCCTTGGCTGTCCATATAGGGCTTGACCACAGTGCGGGCCAGACGCTCGCGCACGTATTCGGTCAGCGCTTCGGGATTCTTAACACCTTGCCCATAGTCCGACAAGGCCTCCACAATGCTCAGCAAGTCGCGGATGGAAACATTTTCGCGCACCAGATTCTGCAAGACCTTCTGCACTATGCCAAGCCCGCTCTGTCCCAGGATGCCCGGGACTAGTTCTTCCACGGCCTTGGGGGCGTGCTTGGCCAGGTTGTCCAAAAGCCCTTGCACCTCCTGGCGTCCCAGGAAGTCAGAAAGATGACGCCGGAAGATCTCGGTCAGGTGCGTGGCAATGACCGTGGCCGGGTCCACCACCGTGTAGCCGGCCAGCATGGCTTCTTCTTTTTGCGCCTCGGGAATCCACAGGGCCGGCAGATTAAAGGCTGGTTCGCGGGTCTCGATGCCCTTGATGCTGTGCTTGGCATTGCCCGGATCCATGGCCAGGAAATGGTCGATGAGGATTTCCGCCGAGGCTATCTGGTTGCCCTTGATCAGCAGGCAGTACTGGCCGGGTTTGAGTTGCAGATTATCGCGCAGGTGCAGGGAAGGAACGACCACCCCCATGTCCAGGGCGAACTGGCGGCGGATGGATCGGATGCGGGAGAGCAGGTTGCCGTTTTGCGCTTCATCCACCAGGGGAATAAGCCCATAGCCGACTTCCAGTTCCAGCACATCTAAGGGCAGCAGGGTCTGCACCTCTTCCGGCGTGTCCAATCCGCCGGTCTTATTTCCGACTACGGCCTTGCCGGAGCTTCCTCCTCCTAGGGCGGTCTGGCCGGAAGCCTGCCCGCTCCGGTTCGCCCCAGCCGCAGTCTCGGAGGAATCGTCGAACTTGGCGATGGCCCGGGAAATCAGGAAGAGGAGAGCGGAAAAGATCATAAAGGGCAGGGTGGGCATGCCCGGCACCATGGCGAAGATCAGCAGCACTCCGCTCACCAGGCGCAGGGCCCGGTAGCTTCGGGTGAGCTGGCCCAGGAACTCTTCCCCCATCTTGGCCTCGGAGGCCGCCCGGGAAACGATGATGCCGGCGGAGGTAGAACTGATGATCGACGGAATGGTGGCGACCAGACCGTCGCCCACGGTCAGTAGGGTATAGGTGGTTAGGGCCTCGGACCAGGTCATGCCCTCTTGCAGTACACCCAGGAGCAGACCGCCGACAACGTTGATCATGGTGATGAAAAAGCCGGCGGTGACGTCGCCCTGTACGAATTTGCCCGCGCCGTCCATGGCTCCGTAAAAATCCGCCTCGCGCCGGATATCTTTCCGCCGTTGGTTGGCCTCTTCCTCGTCAATCAGTCCGGCGTTCAGATCCGCTTCAATGGCCATCTGTTTGCCAGGCATGGCGTCCAGGGTGAAGCGGGCGGCCACCTCGGCGATGCGCGTGGTGCCGGAGGTGATGACTATTTTATTTAGGATGAAGAGGATCATAAAGATCACCACTCCGATGATATATGACCCGCCCACCACAAACTCGCCGAAAGATTTGATCACCTGTCCGGCCGCATCCGTGCCTTCGGAACCGTGCATCAGGATCAGCCTGGTAGAGGCCACGTTCAGGGCTAGGCGCAGCAGGGTGGTCACCAGCAGCAGGGTAGGGAAAATGGAAAATTCCAGGGGAGAAAGAATGAACATGGAAGTGATCAACACCAACAGCGACAGGGAAATGGACAAACTGAGCATGATGTCCAGAAAAAAGGTCGGCAGGGGGACCAGCATGACGAAAAGAATCAGCACCACCCCGCCGGCCAGCATCAAGTCGCTGTGCTTGGCGAAGCGTCCGTAGTCGTTATCAGTATTGCCCGTGGTCGTCATATTTTTGGCCCTCCGCCAAGGGACTATACAAAACTTGTGCCAAAGAGCGCCGTTGTCCTGAAAAGCAGCCGGAAGCGCCGTCCCGCTCTCCGGCAGAGCCTCGGGTTGTTTTTTGGGGGCATCGTCCCGTTCAAATTGAGCCGCTACCCCCGCTCGGAGCCTCTTGTAAATTATTCCAAGCCTTGTTATTGCCGATAAGATCCCTGAAGAGGGGGTTATATGGCAGAGATTGTCAATTTCAACGCCCAGCTTGCGCCCTTGGAGCATGTGGAAAAAATCGCGCGCAAGGAGCAGGAGCATGGCAGCGATTCCAGGCTGGCCCTTTTGCGCAATATCCCCCAGGATTTGCACCGGGCCAGCGAACAGGTGCAGGAGCCTTCCAAGACCGAAGGGCGGCGGGTAGAGGAGCGGCCAGATGAAGGTGAAGGCCGGGGCGGCGCCCCCCCGGATCGGCGCGCTTCAAAAGACAAAGCCGCTCCGGGGGAAGATTACGGGCAGGAGGATGCCTCCCCCGCGCCAGAAGGCTGGTCGGGTATTATTCTCAATCTGAAGGTGTGACTATGTCTTACTACTGGCTGTTCGCCGCCCTCACCCTGCTGGAGTTGATCCTCTTTATCCTCCTGGGGCGGTTTTTTATTCGTTTGCGGCAGTCGGAAAGCGCCTTGACCGAATTACAGAACAGTCAGGCAGAACTTCTGGAAAAGCTCTCCCTGAACGCCCGACTGGAGGATGAACTCCTGCGGAGCTTCAAAGAGCGCCAAAAAGAACTGTTGCAGTTGGACAACCGGTTGCGGGAAAGCTCCGCCCAACTGCGCGCCCTCCTGGGGCAGGCAGAACAGGTTAGCCGCTCCCCTCACTTCCTGCGCGAGGTCATCATCAACGGCAACCGAAACGGCCTCAGCCTAATGGAACTGGCCCGGCAAACCGGGCTTTCCGTGGATGAAATTCAGCTTATTCTAAGCCAGGCCGGCTGATTATACGATTTAGCCTGTTTTCCACGGCCTATTTTCGGACAGGCCGATAAAAAAACTTGCTTAAAATAAAATTAGTGATAACAATTATTATTATACTTTGCTTAATTCATTAGGTCATAACGATTTTTGTAGTCTGGCTGGAGAATTTTGTGTATGAATCCGGAAAAATAGAAATCGCGAAATTTCAAGGAGGGGGTTTTTATGGATTTATTTGATGTAACCCTGCTGTCCCGGATGCAGTTTGCGGTGGCGGTGTTCTTCCATTTTATATTTGTGCCGCTGACTCTGGGCTTGTCAGTGTTACTGGCTGTGATGGAGACCATCTACTACCGCACCGGGAACGAGCAGTATAAACGCATGGCCAAATTCTGGGGCAGGCTCTTCCTGATCAATTTCGCCTTGGGAATTGTCACCGGCATAACCCTGGAATTCCAGTTCGGCACCAACTGGTCGCGTTATTCCGAGTATGTGGGCGACATTTTCGGCTCGCTCCTGGCCATTGAAGCCACGGTGGCCTTCTTTCTTGAATCCACCTTCGTGGCCGTATGGCACTTCGGCTGGGACAAGGTCTCCAAAAAGGTCCATCTGGTAGCCATTTGGATAGTGGCTATCGCCAGCAATCTTTCGGCCCTCTGGATCATCCTGGCCAACGGCTGGATGCAGCATCCGGTTGGTTATCACATTGTGGGCGGCCGGGCGGAACTGCAGAACTTTTTTGAAGTGCTGACCAACCCTTACGCCTGGGGCATGTATTTCCATACCCTCGCGGGTTCCTGGCTCCTGGCCTGTTTCTTTGTGCTGGGTATTTCCGCGGCGCATCTCCTGCGTAAGAATGAAACGGACTTCTTCAACCGTAGCGTGCGGGTGGTGGCGGGTTTCGGCCTGGTGCTGGCGCTTCTGGTGGCACTTTTCGGACACCAGCAGGGCACCAGCGTGGCCAAGTACCAGCCGGAAAAACTGGCGGCCATGGAGGCGCAATGGGAAACGAAAACCAACGCGCCTTTCTACCTCTTCGCCTGGCCGGATGAAGCCCGGAAACGCAATTCCGTGGAGGCCGTCGGCATCCCCGGCCTAGCCAGCTTCCTTTCTCACGGCAGCTTCAGCGCCGAGGTGAAAGGCCTGAACAGCTTCCCGGCGGAGGATCATCCCCCGGTGTTGTTAAGTTTCCTGTCCTTCCGCGTGATGGTGGCTTTGGGAGGGCTCTTTATCCTGCTGGCTTTGCTGGCCTTCAAGGCCAGAAATGATTTGGGGGCGAGCCCGTTTACCGCACGCCTGCTGATTTGGAATATACCCTTGCCCTACTTCGCCTTGGCCTTCGGCTGGGCCGTGGCTGAGTTCGGCCGCCAGCCCTGGATTGTCTATAAACTTATGCGCACGGCCCAGGCGGTTTCGCCTGTGCCCGGCTATTCCGTGGCCATTTCGCTTCTGGCCTTTATTGTGGTCTATACGCTGCTGGGAACGATGGCCATTTTCCTGTTGCAGAAATACGCGCGCAAAGGCCCGGCGCCTCTTGCGGCCGAAGGAGGTAAATAACCATGACTGAAGTATCGATCTTTCCCATCATCTGGTTTGTTCTCTGGGGGCTGCTCTGGGCGGTCTATTTCGTCATGGACGGCTTTGATCTGGGCATGGGCGTGCTTATGCCTTTCATCTCCTCCGGTGAGGAGGAACGCAGGGCTATTTATAATGCCGCCGGCCCTTATTGGGATGCCAACGAGGTCTGGTTGATCACCGCCGGGGGGGTGACCTTCGCGGCCTTCCCCAAGGCTTATGCGGTCATGTTCAGCGCCCTGTATGCTCCCCTGCTCCTCCTGCTTTTCGCCCTGATCTTCCGCGCGGTATCCTTTGAATACCGCAACAAGGTGGATTCTCCGTCCTGGCGCGGCTTCTGGGATCTCTGTCAGTTTCTGGGCAGCTTCCTCCCGGCCCTGCTCCTGGGCGTGGCCTTTGCCAACCTGTTCCAGGGCATCCCCATTGACGGGGACGGCATTTATCACGGCAATATCCTGAAGCTTCTCAATCCTTACGGACTCCTGGGCGGCGTGCTCTTCGTGCTGATGTTCTCGTACCACGGGGCGCTCTGGCTGGGTCTCAAGGCCGACGGCGCGTTGCGGGAAAAGGCCATGAAGCGGGCCAGGACCATCTGGATCTATCTGACCGGCGTGGCCGTGGCCTTTTTGGCGGCCAGCGCCTACTTCACCACCTTGTATAACAATATCATCAATATGCCGCTTTTGGGCATATTCCCCCTCCTGGCGGTGGTAAGTCTGCTCGGCTCCAGGGCGGTCATCGGCAGCGCGCTGGGCGCCTGGATTCTCAGTGCCCTGTTTATAATCGGGGCTACTTTCTTCGGCGTGCTGGGCATGTTCCCGGCTCTCCTGCCCTCGAACATGGACCCGGCTTACAGCCTGACCATCATGAACGCGGCCTCCAGTGAGCTGACCCTGAAGATCATGCTGGGCGTGGCCGGTGTGTGCGTGCCCATCGTGATCCTTTATCAGTTCTGGGTGTATGTGACCTTCTCCTACCGGGTGACCCCCGAGGAACTGAAGAAGGAAGAAGCCTACTAAGCCTCGCTAGCAAGATTGATTCAATGTCGAGACATAACCCGGGGGGCGTATGCCCCCCGGGTTTTTAGTGGCTACAGATTGGATTGAAAATTTTGTTGAGTTTTGGAAAATGGAGTAAAAGCGACTTGCACCCCGGCCTGGTGTGCTTTTATCTATTGGGGTAATCTGGGAGCTTAACATTCAATTATTTCAGGAAAAAAGGGAAATATGAGCGAACAGAAAAGCGTCTCGGAAACAGCGGAAATTACCGCGTTGTTGCGGGCGGTAGCGTGTTTTGAGATGGATTATAAAATAAAAGGCCGGGATGATTTGGCAAAATTGTTTTTGCCGGAGGAAAGGCGCGGAAAACTTTCCAGCGAGGCTTGGCGGCGCGCGTTTAAGGAGAAGGTAGAGGAGAAGAGTAAAGGGCTTTACGAATATGTAGTTGCCAGGACGGCATATTTTGATGAACTTTTCGCGAATGCGCTGAAAGAAAACACACAGATTGTTCTGCTTGGCGCTGGATACGATTCCAGAGCCTACCGTTTTCCTGCGGGCGGTAAAATATTCGAGGTTGATGCTCCCTTTACGCAGGAGCGGAAGATGTCGATCCTGAAAGCTAATGGGATAGATCTTGCCAGAGCGGAATTTGTACCTGTGGATTTCGAGAAAGACGACCTGTTCGCGCGGCTTGCCGGGAGTGGGTATAACGTCAGACAGCAAACACTTTTCCTATGGGAGGGAGTTATTTTCTATCTTTTCCCCGGAACTGTGGATTCCACCCTTCGTGCGATAAAACAGAATTCTTGCGGTGTACTGGCGTTCGACTACCTGAATGTGGCGATGGAAGGCAGGGATAATGTTGCTCTCAGGGATGAGCGAGTGTTTTTCGGTATAGGAAAAGTGGAGATCGGAGTATATTTGCACTCACTCGGATACAGAGTGCTGGAAAATCTTGACCCTGACGAAATAAGCGGCCGCTACCTTACCTGCTCGAACGGAACAGCTTTCGGTACCTTGAAAAGAACGATGAACTTCATGAAAGCTGCGATTTAATAAACTGTTACCAGGTCCCGAAGGCCATGTGCGCGGCCATGCACACTAGGTAAACGGCAAAGACGCGCTTGAGCTTTTTGGCGGAGATGCGGTAGGCGATTTTCGCGCCTAGGGGAGCGAACAGGATGCTGGTGGAGGCAAGGCCTCCCAGAGCCGGCAGGTAAATGAAGCCCAGGGAGTATTCCGGCAGATTAGGGGCGTTCCAGCCGTTGATCATATAGGAAAGGGCACCGGCCAGGGCCATGGGAAAGCCTATTCCGGCGGCCGTGCCCACGGCTTGGCGCATGTCAATGTTGCACCATCCCAGAAAAGGCACGGTCATACTGCCGCCGCCGATGCCCACGAAGCTGGAGATAAAGCCTATGCCCGCCCCCACCCCGGCCAGGCCGCCCCGTCCGGGCAAATGGCGGGCGGCCTTGGGCGTGATATCCAGAAATATCTGCGCGGCCACCAGCAGCAAAAAGATGGAGAAGATCACCGAGAGCGGCCTGGAGGGCAGCAAAACCGCGATATAACCCCCCAGGAAGGTGCCAACCGCCACTCCCGGGGTGAAACAGCCCACTACCCTCCACAATACCGACCCCCGCCGGTGATGGGCGCGCACACTGGAAATAAAGGTGAAGAAAATGCTGGCCATGGAGGTTCCCAGGGCCAGGTGGTTGATGTTTTCGCTCATCCCCTGCCAGGCCAGGCCATACAGCAACATGGGGACGATGACGATTCCGCCGCCCAGACCCAGCATCCCGGCCAACAGTCCGGCAATGGCTCCGAAAAACATATACATGGCAAAGTAGCTGATCAGCATGATATTTTCGATAACCGCTTTTTGCCCTCCTCACAACCATCGTGGTTCTTTCACGCCCGGCGCATCGGCGTCATAGCCGTTCCCCCGCAACTTGCTTGACAATGTTGGAGTTGCCGCGGGGCTGAAAGCTTGCTACATTTTCCGCCGGAGGGTCGCCGTGAAGATCTGGTCGAGGATTTTGTCCCTGGCGGGCTTGTTGCTGGCGGCCTGGGTCGCATGCGCCTGGGCTGGAACTGTTCCAATGCGGGTGGTTTATGGTTTTGACCGGGAGTTTCCCCCGTTCAGTTACGAGGATCCTGGCGGCAAACCGGTGGGCTTTGACGTGGAGATCATGGAGACCATTTTCCGGGGCAAGGCCGTGTTGGCCATGCGTCCGCTCAACTGGTATTCCATCCAGCCGGAACTCAGCGCCGGGAGCATCACCCTGACCAGCGGGATGATCCGTACCCCGCAACGGGCCAGAGCCTACGTTTTTTCCAGGCTGTCCACCTTTGATTTGAAAATGCGCTTTTTTACCAAGGTCTATCGCCGGGTTCCCAATGTCTCTTTTTTACGCGGCCAATCGGTGGCGGTGGAGGAAGGCTCTTTTCAGATGGGTCTCTTGCAGGAATTCGGCGGGATTAACATCAAGCCTTTTCCCTCCAGATCGCTGGCCCTGCGCGCCCTGTACAACGAAGAGGTGGATGCCTACTGCGGGCCGGATGAGCCGAGTTATTACTTTATCCGCAAGCTGAACTACGGAGCCATCACCACCTTGGGCGCGCCTCTGGGCGCGGTGGAGATGCGCGTGGCCGTGAACCGGGGTCGGGGGGATGTGCTGCGTATAGTGGATGACGGCTTGCAAGCCCTGATCAGCAGCGGCGAATATGATCGCATTTACCGGCGCTGGTTTGTCACGGAGCTGGGCGCCCAGGAAAAAGACAACTTAATCAAGGCCGCCAGAGGCGCGCTGATCAACGCCTATGCCCCGTACGGCAAAGCGAATATGGGCGCGGCAGTGCTTACCGCCACCGGCAAGATGCTGGCCGGGAGCAACATGGAAAACGCCGACCCTAGGTTGAATCTCTCCGCCGTGCGGGTGGCCGTGGCCCGATCTCTGCTGGAGAACGAGATGGAGATCCGGGCCGTGGTCCTGGTCAACCAGCAGGGCGAAGTGCTCATGCCCGGAGCGGAGGACTTTCAGGCCCTGCACGAGTTTGGCCGGGGCATCCTGGTTCTTTCTCCGGACGGGGGTACCCCGATGATTTCCCAGCTCTTGCCCGATCCGGTAAGGCGCGACATCTTTCGTCTGGAACTGCAATGAAGTCCGGGCTTCTGCTGACCGCCGACATCGGCGGCACCTTTAGCCGTTTTGCCCTTTTCCGCCTGGAAGAGCAGAGCGCGGGCTTTTGCCTCAGCCTGGAGAAGCGGAGCAAAATCACCCTGTCCACCCTGGAGTTCGGGAGTTTTACCGAGCTCTTGCGGAGTCTCCAGACCTCCGAGGTTTTTTCCGCCTACGGGAGGCCGGATTGTGCGGCCATGGCCGTTCCAGGTCCGGTGGACGACGGGATCTGCTTGGCCCCCAATATCCCTTGGCCCCTGCGCCGGCGGGAGCTGGAGGATTGTTTCCGCATACCGGCGGATTTGCTAAATGATTTCGCGGCGCAGGGTCTGGCCTGTCTCTTTCCCTCCATCTTGGACCTTCGGCCCATCCTGGCCGGAAGGCCCAGGCCGGGCTTCAGCGCAGCGGTGCTGGGCGCGGGCACCGGGCTGGGCAAGGCGCAGATTTTGCCGGTTATACCGGACGCGGAAGACGGAGGCACAGCGCCCTCATCCTCCCTCTCCGGCAAGGCGGAGGATATGGGGCTATTCCTCTCTTCGCACGAATGTTCCCCGGCCGCTAGGCGAACCATGTTTCGGCGGGTGTTGCCTTCAGAGGGAGGACACGCCCTTTTTCCCTTTCGGGGCGAGGAGGAGGCCGCCTTTGAGGCCTTTGCCCGCCGGGTCAGCGGACGCCGGGATGTCATCGGCGATATGGCTGTTTCCGGTTATGCCCTGTCTTTGATCCATGCCTTTCACAACGGCCTGGATCAGCTGCTGCCGCCTGAACAAGTCGGCCCTCTGCTCCAGGAGCAGCCGCTGGTGCTGGAGTGGTTCGCCCGTTTCCTGGGCCGGGCCTCCCGCAATTTTGCCCTTGAAACCTTGGCCTTGGGAGGAATTTATCTTTCCGGCGGCATGATCGGGCGTCTGCCTGGGCTTCCGGAGCATCCCGCTCTGGGAGAAGAATTCCGTCGTAGCGAAAACCAAGGACACCTGCTGGAAAATTTGCCCTTGGCCTGGATCGGCAACCCGGACGCCGGACTGTGGGGCAGCGCCGTATATGGGCTTGGTCTCCTGCAAAATTAGGAAGGCTATTCATGTTTATGGAACAGGCGGAGCTTTTGGCGGCGAATTTAGGGCAGACGCTGATCCGGCGCGGGAGCATGTTCTGTGTGGCCGAATCCTGCACCGGCGGGCTGTGCGCCGCCGTATGCACGGAGATGCCGGGCAGTTCCGCCTGGTTTGCCGGCGGCGTGGTCGCTTACAGCAATGCCTTGAAGACGCGCCTCTTGGGGGTGCCGGAGGAACTTTTGGAGGCCCATGGGGCGGTGAGCCTGCCGGTGGCGCGGGCCATGGTTTTGGGCGCGGCCGGGGCCTGCGGTGCGGGTTGCGCCCTGGCCGTCTCCGGTATTGCCGGACCCTCGGGGGGTACCCCGGATAAACCGGTGGGGACGGTCTGTATGGCCATTCGCCTGCCGGTCTGGGCAGCCAAGTCCAGGCCGTCTGCGGAATGGGCCGGCTGGCGGCTGGGCCGGGAAGTGTCCTGGGAAGGAGGCGAAGACTCCGGACAGGTCTTGTTCCGCCTGACCCGGCGTTTCGTGGGTGAGCGGCGGCAGGTGCGTGAATCCATTGTGCTCTTCGCCTTGGAACTTTTTCTGGAACTGGCGACCGGGCGGTGAACATCCTCCTGCATATCTGCTGCGGTCCTTGCGCCATCATGCCCATCCTGCGGCTCCAGGAAGAAGGGCATTCCCTGACCGGTTTTTTTTACAACCCGAACATCCATCCACTCGGCGAATACCTGCGTCGGCGCGAAGGAACGCGGCAAGTCGCCGAACGCTTGGGCATCCCGATGATTTGGGCAACGGAGCCGGAGGATTACGCCCCGGACGCCTGGATGGCCCAGGCCCAGGCCCGGCCGGAGGAAGCGCCCGGTGTGCCGGGCAAACCGGGGGCGCGCTGCGTCTTTTGCTTGGGCCTGCGCCTGGAACGCGCCGGGGGTTTGGCCGTCGGGGGCTTTGACGCCTTCAGCACTTCTCTCCTGTACTCCCGCCGCCAGTCCCATGATTTCATAGCCGGGCGGGGCGCGGAGTCTGGTCGGGAAATTCCCTTTCTTTACCGCGACTTCCGCCGGGATTGGGAGCGGGGCATCCGCCTCTCCAGGGAGTGGAACATATACCGCCAGCAATACTGCGGCTGCCTTTTCAGCGAATATGATCGCCACGCCCGTGATTTATCCGCGTCCAATGCCCGGTTGCGGAAAACGGCCGCTGATCGCCGGTAGCCTCTCAATTTGCTTTTTGGGGGCTACCGCCCCTGGTCAAATTGAGGTAGTGGAGCAATTTGCCGTCAGGCGTGGGTTATAAAACTTTGAATAGCGTCTCTTGGCTATGTGCTGTTGTGCTGATATAATAGTTTAAAAGCATTTTCCGGATGGTCACACATGCCCACATATGCCCGTTTGGGACAGTATATTTTTTTGCTTTGCGTGTTTTTCTGGCCTGCATCGGTAAACGCGGCCGCACCTGCGGTCATGGCGGAGAAACTTGTCCAGGGCGGACGCGAGGAAGTGGCCCGGCGTCCCATATACCACAGCGCGTACCATAAAGGCGGCTATCCGCCGGCAAGCGAAGGGGTCTGCACAGACCTGATCTGGCGCGCATTCAAAATTGCGGGCCATGACCTGAAGACACTAATCGATAAAGATATCCGCAAAAACCCGGCCCTGTATCCCAGCGTTGACAACAAGCCTGACCCCAACATTGATTTCCGCCGCGTCCCCAACCAGATCGCATATTTCAAACGCCATGCCAAAAGCCTGTCCACAAAAATCGCTCCGGGGGACATGAACATTATGAAAGACTGGCTGCCTGGAGATATTGTTGTGTTCCGCAACCCGGACCACATCGCCATTCTCTCGGACAAACGAAATGACGACTTCATCCCGTATCTTATCCACAACCAGGGCCCTTGGGCTACAGAAGGTGATGACTTCATGTTCTGGCATGAACGGGGAATTGTATCGCGGTTCAGGTGGAATTGAGCGGCTTCTAAAGCAAGCTTTCATGAGCATACGGCAAAATGAGCCCCTGCCCGAATTGAGGATCTGCCCGTTGATCCGGAGATTGATATTTTTTCAGATTAATTATACATGATGATTTCCGGCTCACGGGGTGTATATGCTGATAGTGCGGTCGAGATTGCAAGGGGTGACCATCTTAAAGCCCAATGTTCTGCGGGATGAGCGAGGTTTTTTTTTGGAGAGCTTTCGCGGCGCGACCATAGAAAAAATTGCGCCGCATATCAGGTTCATCCAGGATAACCACGTCCGCTCCGAAAGGGCCGGGGTAGTGCGCGGGTTGCATTTTCAGAAACCGCCCCACGCGCAAAGCAAATTCGTTTGGGTGAGCGCGGGTGCGATTTTTGACGTGGTGGTGGATTTGCGCAGGGAGTCGCCCACTTTTGGGAAGTGGGAGGCCTTTTCCCTGTCGGCGGAGAATTTTTTGCGGCTTTTTGTGCCCAGGGGTTTCGCCCACGGCTATATGACCCTGGAGCCGGGAACGGAAGTGCAGTACAAGGTGGATGCTTATTATGCCCCGGAATATGAGGGAGGCCTTTCCTGGAATGATCCCGATCTGCATATCCAGTGGCCGGATATTGAGCCGATCCTGTCCTCCAGGGACAGAAAATTTCCCAGTCTGAAAAATTTGGATTCGCCTTTTTAGGTCCTGCGATTGCCGGCTTGCGATCCAGGCGTAAATTGTTTTTGTAAAAATGCCATAAAAGTCATTTGCGGAGAGGCAAGGTATGGTGGAAAAAAAACAACGGGACGCCGGTTTTCTGACCCAGGCCGCGCCGTTTTTCCTGGGGCTGGCGGTGGCCCTGTGCCTGGGCTGGTGGGCTTTCCCCACCCTCTTGTTCAGTGAACATCCGCAACCTGTGGCCTTCACCCACAAAAGCCACCTGGAAGATGCCGGCCAGGATTGCGCGGACTGCCATTTCTTTCGTGAGGACGGGAGTTTTTCCGGTTTGCCGTCACTGGAACAGTGCGCCGAGTGTCATGTGAGCAGCATAGGCGATAGCAAGGCCGAAGAGGATTTCGTGCAAAATTTTGTGGAGCCGGAGAGGCCTATCCCCTGGCGGGTACACCAGAAACAGCCGGACAATGTCTTTTTCAGCCATGCCGCGCATACCGCGGCCACCTGCTCCCCCTGTCACATGGAGTATGATCCGGATGATGGGGAAAACAAGCCGGACGCGCTTTGTTCCCAGTGCCACCTCTCCCTGGAGGAGCTGGACAAGCTCCCTCCCTATAAAGAAAACAGGCTTACCGGCTACAGCAAGACAACCATGAAGATGCAGCAGTGCGAGGCGTGCCATGCCAATCCTGAGCATTACGGAACGACCAATGCCAATAACGCCTGCTATACCTGCCATAAGTAAGGGAGCGGAATATGGGCATTGACAGACGTTCCTTCATTAAGTTCGCCGCCGGGGCCGGCCTGGGCGTGACCGCCAGTCCTCTGCCCTGGAAGATGATTGACGATGTGGCCATCTGGACGCAGAACTGGCCCTGGATTCCTTCGAACCCCAAAGGTGAAAGCGTTTGGGCCGCCACCACCTCCAAGTATTGCCCCTCGGCCTGCGGGCTGAAGGTTCGCATGGTGAACGGACAGGCGGTGCGGGCCATCGGCGATGCGGACCATCCTCTGGGTGGGGGGCTTTCTCCGCTGGCCGCCGCGGAAATCCAGATGCTGAACAGTCCGGCCAGAGTGAAGCGACCCTTGCGCCGCATCGCTGACGGAAGACTGGAGCCGATCTCCTGGGAAGAGGCGGAAAAAATCCTTTTGGATAAACTGGGCGCGGCCGGGCCGCAAGTGGCCTGCGTGAGCGGCGACGAAACCGGGAGCAGCCTGGGGGCTTTGTCAGCTCTTTTGGCTGGCCGGGGATCGAACCAGCTTTATGTCATGCCCTCGGATGCCCAGGCCGCGGGTAGGGCCTGGCGGCTCATGGGTGGAAAGGGGCAGGTGGGCTATGACCTTGAGGGTAGCGACTTTGTCCTGGCCGTGGGCGCCAATGTGCTGGAGTCCTGGGGAACCTTCATCCGTAATCGCCGGGTCTTTTCCTCATCCCGCGGGGAGGTGCCGGGAGCGTCTTTTGTCTATGCCGGGCCGGTGCAGAACCAGAGCGCGGCGGTGGCGGACCAGTGGATACCTTTGCGTCCGGGAAGCGAGCTGGTTTTTCTTCTGGGTTTGTGCGCCGTGCTGGCGCAGCAGGGCCGCTCGGTGGAGGCAGGCGATTTTTTGAGTTTCCGGGATATGCTGTCTGGGTATGACCCGCAGCAGGTCAACGCCCTGACCGAGATTCCCGCACAGGTGTTGCAAAGTACGGCTGCGGCCCTGATCCGGGCCGAGCGCCCCCTGATTCTGGCCGGTTCTGAATGCGGATATGGCGGCGGGGCGGCCACGGTCATGGCCGGCTTGGCCCTGAACTTGCTGCTGGGTGGAAAGACTTTGCGGGATGTCCTCCTTTCCGGCCCTGTCCTGCCGGGTGAAAAGGCCCGTCCGGACATTCAGGCCGGAGATCTGGCCGCTTATATGGGCAAGGGCGCGTCTCCCCAGGCCTTGCTTTTTTATTCCGCCAATCCGGCCTATGCCCTGCCAAGCCCGAAAACGGTCAGGGAATTCATCCAGACCACGCCTTTCAAGGCGGCATTCACTTCTTTCCTGGATGAAACCGCATCGCTATGCGATCTGGTGTTGCCGATAACCTTCAGCCTGGAAGGTTTGGATGATCTTGAAAGCCCCTATGGTTGCGCCAAGCCGTTTTATTCGGTCTGCCGTAAGCTGGTGGACGGGCCGGCGGAGGCCAGGCCGGGGCTGGAGTTGATCCTGGATTTGTCCGCCAAACTGGGTAAAAAACTGGCGCCTTCGGCGCAGGATGTTATAAAGGCCAAGGCCAAAGCCCTGAGGGCGAACGCTACCGCCTTGAATCAAGGTAAGGTTTTTGAGGGCAGCGTCGCCTCTTTGCCCGGACGGTTTACGCTCTTGCCGGAGATTATGCGCAAGGCGGCCGAGAGTGTGAAAAACGCGGCCCCCACTCTACTTGCCCCCTTGAGCCGGACGGCCCTGGGCACGGCCCAGAGCGGCATTCCGCCGTTCAATGCCAAGCTGATCCGCGCCGGCGAACTGGAGGGGAACGGGATGCAGGCGTTGCTGAACCGTACCACCGCGTACAGCCGTGGTCTTCAAGACGGGGATCTGGTGCGCATTTCCGCTGGCCAGGGAGAGATTGTCGCTAGGGTGCGTATCTTTGAGGGCATTGTTCCAGACGCCCTGGGTTTGACCATGGGGCTGGGACATACAGCCCTGGACGCCTTCAGCCTGGGCAAGGGCGCCAATGTGGCGGATCTCTTCACTCCGGCGCCGGAAGAAGGCAGCGGCCTCACGGTTTGGAACCGGGTGGGGCTCACGGTGGTTAAGGTTTAGGGGGAAGCATGACGACAGAGCTTAAAAAATTCAGAATCCGCTGGGGCATGGTCATTGACGTGGATAAATGCACCGGCTGCGGCGCCTGTATGGTGGCCTGCCAGGCGGAAAACAACGTTCCGCCGGAAAATACCTCCAACAGGCGTAAGTCCTTGAACTGGCTGTTGGTGTATGAGCTTTCCAACGGCAAATCCTTTCCGGGACATGATCTGGCCTATTTGCCCAGACCCTGCCAGCAGTGCGGAACCTACCCCTGCGCCTCGGTCTGCCCGGTGATCGCCACCGATAAAAATGAGGAAGGCGGTATTGTCAGCCAGATCTACCCCCGTTGTATAGGCTGCCGTTATTGTATGGCCGCCTGTCCCTACCATGCCCGTTACTTCAACTGGCGGGACCCGGTCTGGCCCGCTGGAATGGAAAAAAACCTCAGCCCGGATGTGTCCGTCAGACCCCGCGGGGTAGTGGAAAAATGCTCCTTCTGCCACCATCGTTTTATGCAGGCCAAGGACAAGGCCAGGGTGGAGGAGCGGGACATCTTCGACCTGGAAGACGGCGAATATGTCACGGCCTGCGCCGAGTCCTGTCCCAACGGAGCTATTGTTTTCGGAGATTTGAACAACCCGAAGCACCGGGCGCACGATTTGGCAGCCAGTCCCCAGGCTTTTCGCCTGCTGGAGCGCCTTGGCACGGATCCGCAAGTGTATTACCTGAGCCGGCGAGAATGGGTGCGCGCTCAGGGTGATAACCGTCTGCCCGATGAAGGGAACAGGGGGTAGCCGAAGATGAATGCCGCTTATAACGCGCCTTTGGATGCGGAACTTTTTCCCGAAGGTCTGAGCCGTTGTTCGCTGAAAAAATTTTTGATCTGGCTCCTGCCGGTCAGTCTGGTGTTGCTCTGGGGGCTTTATGCCGCCTTCAAGGTGCTCAGCACCGGCCTGGGGGTCACCGGCCTGGATGATTATTTCGGTTTCGGGCTGTGGATCACCTTTGATCTCGCGGTCATCGCTCTGGGGGCCGGAGCCTTTTTCACCGGACTCCTGCGCTATATCCTGAATATAGATCCCCTCAAGAACATCATCAACCTGGCGGTGATCGTGGGGTTCATCTGTTATTCCGGGGCCATGCTGGTGCTGGTCCTGGATATCGGCCAGCCGTTGCGCGCCTGGTTCGGTTATTGGCACGCCAATGTGCACTCCATGCTCACCGAGGTGATCTTTTGCATCACCTGCTACTGCATCGTGCTGGTCATTGAGTACATCCCCCTGGCCCTGGAGCAACGCCAGCTCAACCGTATTCCCTTTCTGCGCATCCTGGCGCACAACCTGCATGTCTTTATGCCGTTGTTCGCGGGCATCGGGGCCTTTTTGTCCACCTTCCACCAGGGTTCCCTGGGCGGCATGTACGGGGTGATGTTTGGACGGCCCTATGCCTTCCGCGAAGGCTTCTTCATCTGGCCCTGGACCTTTTTCCTATTTGTGCTTTCCGCGGTCGGCTCCGGCCCGGTGTTTACCGTGCTGGTGGCCTCCCTGATGGAGAAGATTACCGGCCGGAAGCTGGTCTCCTGGGAGATCAAATCCATCATGGGAAAAATCGCCGGGACCATGCTCTGTGTGTATATTTTCTTCAAATTCCTGGACACCTGGTGGTGGATTGCCGACAGTCTCCCCAAGGCCGGGATGAGCTTTGATCAGATGTTCCATGGCTGGGTTTACGGCAAATGGCTGATGGTCATGGAGCTTTTTGTCTGCGGCCTTGTGCCCTGCGTCCTGCTGGTGAAAAAATCCCTGCGTGACCGCCCGGCGCTTTTTTACCTGGCCGCCCTGCTGGATTGCGCCGGCATTGTGATCAACCGTTATGTCATGACGGTGCAAACCCTTGCCATGCCGGTGATGCCCTTTGACCAATGGGTAGTCTATACGCCCAACTGGGTGGAATGGGCGGCCAGCCTGCTGGTGGTGGCGTACGGGGCTGTAACCCTCAGTTTTTCCTATCGGTATTTGCCTGTTTTTCCACAGGAAAAGGAATTGAACCGGGAATAAGCTTCCATGCCGGAATTCAGGGCCGACCTGCATATCCATTCGCGCTTTTCCCGGGCGACCAGTTCCAGCCTGAGTTTTCCGTTGCTCGCCGGATGGGCGTCCCTGAAAGGGATACAGGTGCTGGGTACCGGGGATTTCACCCATCCCGGTTGGCTGGCGGAACTGAAAAAAGATCTGGTTTTTGAGTCGTCCAGCGGACTTTTTCGTCTGCGGCGGTCGGAAGAAGTCCAAGGCCTGTTCCCGGAGCTAGCGGATTCGCCCTTGCTTCGCGAACAGGCCGCCGCAGTCCGTTTCATGCTCCAGACCGAGGTCAGTTCCATCTACAAGCGGGACGGGCGGGTGCGCAAGGTGCACAACCTGGTGTACATGCCTTCCCTGGAGGCCGTGGAGCATTTCAACCGCAAGCTGGGGCAGGCCGGCAACCTGGAGGCGGACGGCCGCCCCATTCTTGGGCTGGACGCCAGGAATCTTCTGGAACTGGCCTTGGAAACCCACGACCAAGGCTATTTGATCCCGGCCCATATCTGGACGCCCTGGTTCTCCATCTTTGGCTCAAAGTCCGGCTTTGACCGGCTGGAAGACTGTTTCGGCCCGCTCAGCGGGCATATTTTTGCCCTGGAAACCGGGTTGTCTTCAGACTTGGGGATGAACCGCCGCCTGAGCGCCCTGGATCGCTTCAAAATGGTCTCCAATTCCGATGCCCATTCCGGGGACAAGCTGGCTAGGGATGCCAATCTCTTCAGCGGTGAACTCAGCTATAACGGCATCTTCACCGCCTTGAAGGCGGGCAGGCAGGAAGGTCTGCCCACTAGGTTCCTGGGCACCTACGACTTTTTCCCGGACGAAGGGAAATACCACCTGGACGGGCACCGGGCCTGCGGGGTTTCCATGATCCCGGAGGATACCCGCTCCTTGGGGGGGATCTGCCCGGTCTGTGGTAAACCCCTGACCGTGGGAGTGCTCAACCGGGTGCAGGCCCTGGCTGACCGTGACGAGCCTCTTTACCGGCCTGACGAGCGTTTCAGTTCGTTTATTCCCTTGGTGGAAATCGTTTCCGAAATTCTGGGAGCGGGCAGCGCCAGCGGCAGATGCCGGCGTTTTTATCAGGAACTCCTGCGCGACCTGGGTCCTGAACTGGAGATCCTCTTTCATACTCCGGCCGAGGACTTATCCAGACATTCCAGCGCCCTGGCTGAAGGTATTCTGCGTATGCGCCGGGGGGAAGTGATCCGCAAGGGCGGTTTTGACGGAGAATTCGGAAGCATCCGGGTTTTCAGCCAGGAAGAGGCCAGGGATCTGAAATCAGGGGGCCGTGCGGCTCTGGTGCTGACCGCAAGCCCTCCGGCTTCCGGGCGGGAGCGGGCAGGGGCGCACGCAGCTCAGTCGTTATTTTCCGATATGGAGACGCTACCGGAAGGTTCAGGTTCCGTGCTTTCTACGTCCCCGGATGAACAGGGGCTGAACGATGAACAGCGCAAGGCCGTGCGCTCCGGCCCGCAGCCGGTGTTGGCCCTGGCCGGGCCAGGCACGGGCAAGACCCATACCCTGGTGGAGCGGGTGCTGCGTTTGGTCCGGGAAGGGGTTCCGCATTGGGAGATCCTGGTGCTGACCTTTACCCGGCGGGCGGCGCGGGAGTTGGAGGAACGCCTGCGGGCGGCCTTTGGCGAGGGTTCAGGGGATGTGGGCCGGGCGGACCGGGGTGAAACCGTCCTGCCCAGGGCTGATACCCTGCACGCTTTGGCTCTGGAATTTTGGCAACGTTCCAAAGGGACTTACCCGCTTTTGTTGGATGAAGAGGCCGCGTTGCGCGTTTTTACCCAAGCCAACCGCCTGGAAAGCCTCCGCAAGATCCGCGAGGCCTGGCACAGCTTGAACCTCTGCCGGGAAAGGCGCTCCCCCCTGCCGGAGGAGTTTCAGTCCTGCGCCTACCATTACCATGAGCGCAAGACCGCTTGGGGACAGGCGGATTATACGGATTTGTTGGAGTTCTGGCTCTCGCGGGCCGGGGCCGCGGACCAGGCCGGCTCCTACGCCTGGGGGGGCTGGACCCAGGTGCTGGCGGACGAGATCCAGGATCTTTCGCCCTTGCAACTGGAACTGGTTGCGGCTTTGAGCCCGGAAGACGGCAAGGGTTTTTTCGGCATCGGCGACCCCAACCAGTCCATTTACGGATTTCGCGGCGCTCACGGACAGGTGGAGGATTTTTTCCTCCGGCGATGGCCCAGGGTTAAAATCATCCGTTTGCGGGAAAATTTTCGTTCCGGCCGGAAAATTATCCAGACGGTCCGCGTCCTGGCCGATACCCTGCCGGGAGTGGCCACGCTGGAGGCAGTCAGCCCCCTGCCCGCGGAGGTTTATTATTTCGAAGCGCAAAGCGCCGAGGCCGAAGCTGATTGGTTGGCCGGCAGGATCCGCGCCTGCCTGGGTTCAACCAGTCATAGCCTGGTGGATGCCTCCTCCAGGATGGAACCTGCGGCCGGGGGGCTGTCTGATGAAAGTTACAGCCCCGGCGATTTCGCCGTACTTCTGCGCAGCCGCGCCCTGATGCTCCCCTATGCCAGGGCCTTGGAACGGCACGGCATCCCCTTCAGCCAGCCCTGCGTCGATCCCTTCTGGGCGGACGAGCGCGTACGCCTGCTCCTCCAGGCCGCCGGACGAAGTTTGGGGATCACCCCCTGGCCGGATCAGGACTCTTCCCCGGAGTCTGTCCCGGAATGCCCGGAACGGGTGATCGCCCACGGCCCGGAAGGCATGGGCGCTTATTGGGGCAACCGCGAGCCCTTTGGGGAGGGTTTTTGGAAATCGCGGATTTTCAAGGATTTATCCAGGGCCTACGAACAAAACCAGGGCTGGGCTGGGCTGTTCAACTGGCTCAGCCTGCAGAACGAACTGGAGGAAGCCCGCGCCAAAAGCGAGAAGGTGCAGCTTCTGACTCTGCACGCGGCCAAAGGCCTGGAATTTCGCATGGTCTTTCTGCCAGCCCTGGAAGACGGGCTTATGCCCTTTGCCGGTCCTGAAAACGATCCTCCTCCGGATCGAAAGAACCAGGAGGAAGAGTTCCGTTTGTTTTATGTGGGTCTTACCAGGGCCAGGCAGGGGCTTTTTCTTTCGCGGGCGGAAAAACGCCGCCTCTATGGCCGGGAATGCCGCTTCTCCCCCTCGCCTTTCCTCAAAAAACTCCCCGGGGATATCCGGCGCAGCCGCATGGTAGCCGTGCGCGAGCGGCGTGAAGAACAGATGAACTTATTCGGTAGCGGCTGAACAACGCGGAGGCGGAACTTTTCCGTAAAGCTACGCCCCCAGATAGGCTTCCTTGACCTGCGGGTTATGCAGGAGTTCCTGCCCGGGGCCGTGCAGGGCGATCTTCCCAGTTTCCAGGATATAGGCGTAGTTGCTGATGGACAGGGCGGCGAAGGCATTTTGCTCGATGAGCAGGACGGTTTTGCCTTGGGAATTGATTTGGCGGATGATGGAGAAAATTTCGCGCACCAGCAGGGGTGCCAGCCCCAGCGAGGGTTCGTCGAGCATGAGCAGGTCGGGGCTGCTCATCAGGGCGCGCCCCACGGCCAGCATCTGCTGTTCGCCGCCGGAGAGGGTGCCGCCTTTTTGCCAGAGCCGCTCCCGCAGACGTGGAAAGAGGCTGTAAACCCATTCCAGATCCCTGGTAATACCGGGTTTGTCATTGCGGGCATAGGCGCCTAGGCGCAGGTTTTCCTCCACCGTGAGGTGGGGGAGGATGCGTCGGCCTTCGGGGCTGAGAGCGATGCCGGCCCGGACGATTTCTTCGGGGTCGCGTCCCAGGATGGTAGCCTTGTTCAGGAGGATACTGCCGCGGGTATTGCGCGCCAGTCCCGCTACGGCGCGTACGGTGCTGCTTTTGCCGGCGCCGTTGGCTCCGATGAGGGTGACGATCTGTCCCTGGGGGATGCTCAGGGAGATCCCCTTTACGGCGTGGATGCCGCCATAATAGACGTGCAGATCGTTAATCTCAAGCATATTCCATGTATTCCTCTCCCAGGTAGGCCTCAATGACCTTGGGATCGTTGCGGATGGCCTCCGGGGGGCCGTCGGCGATGCAGATTCCGTATTCCAGCACCCAGATGTTTGAGCATACCCCCATGACCACTTTCATGTCGTGTTCGATGAGCAGGATGGTCAAGTTGAAATCCTGGCGGATGTCCTGGATGAGTTCCATTAGGTCCTGGGTTTCGTAAGGGTTCATGCCGGCGGCGGGCTCGTCCAGGAGGAGGAAGCGCGGCTCGGTGGCCAGGGCGCGGGCGATCTCCAGGCGGCGCTGTTTGCCGTAGGGCAGGGAACCGGCCGCCTCACAGGCTTCGTCGTCCAGCCCCAGACGCTTTAGCAGCCGCATGGCCGCCTCCCGCATGGCCGCGTATTCTCGCCGGCTGGCAGGCAGTTGCAGACCGGGCATCCACCATTGGCTTTTCTGGCGCACATGGAAGCCGACTAGGACGTTCTGCAGGGCGCTCAAGGTGGGGAAAAGCCGGATGTTTTGGAAGGTCCTGGCGATGCCCCGCTTGCAGACCAGGTGCGGGGGGAGGCCGGTGATGTCCGCGCCCTGGAAGAGGATTCGTCCCTGGGTGGGTTTGTAGAATCCGCTAATCAGGTTGAAGACCGTGGTCTTGCCGGCGCCGTTGGGGCCGATGAACCCGGCGATGCAGCCTGTTTTCACGGACATGTTCAAATCTTTCACGGCGGTCACTCCGCCGAAGCGCATTCCGGCCTTACGCAGTTCCAAGATGAATTCGTTCTCCCCCGGGATAGCGGCCTGTGAGCGAGGCATGGTTTCCGCCTCCTGGATGGAGAAGTTTTTTGCCGGCGGCGGAGGGGCGGAGGTTTTGGCGAAGCGGCGCCACAGGCGCAGGGGCGTGTCCCAGGCCAGTTCGCGCATGCCCATGATGCCTTCGCGCCGGAAAATGATGATCAGCATCAGGGCCATGGAGAAGATGACCATGCGCATGCCGGGGATGCCGGGGATCAGGATGAAGCCGAGGTTTATTTCCTCTTCCACGATGCGCAACCATTCCAGGAGTACGGTGATGATGATGCCGGCGACGACGCTGCCAGTGATCGAGCCCAGGCCTCCAGCTACGGCGATCATCAGGACATTGAAGGTCAGGAGGAAGCTGAACATTTTGGGATCAATGGTGGAGATGAGGCAGGCGGTGAGCGCTCCGCCCACTCCGGCGAAGAAGGCCCCTACGGTGAAGGAAAGGGCCTGCTGGCGGAAGGTGTTGATCCCCATGGTCTTGGCGGCGATCTGGTCGTCGCGGATGGCCTTGAGGACGTTGCCGGAATTGCTGCGCAACAGGCTGACTACAAAATAAAGGGTGAAAAGCAGCCAGCCGTAGTTCCACCAGAGGGTGGAGAATTTGGGAATGCCCTTGATGCCTAGGGAACCGTTGGTAATGGGCGTGGCATTGGTGATGAGCACCCGGATGATCTCGGAAAAGCCCAGAGTGGCGATGCCCAGGTAGTCGCCTCCCAGGCGCAGCACGGGCAGGGCGATGAGCAGTCCGGCCAGGGCAGCGCATATCCCGCCGGCGATGACGGCCGGGAAGAAGCCCAGTTCCATATGGGAAAAAGGCCAGATAATCGGTTCCAGGATCCACATGGTCTCTTTGTAGGCCGGGGTAAGGACGCAGAGGGAGCAGACATAGGCTCCGATGGCCATGAATCCGGCATGGCCCAGGGAAAACATGCCGGTGAAGCCGTAGATCAGATTCAGGGACAGGGCCAGGATGATGTTGATGGCAATAAGGTTGAGGATTTGGATTTTGTAGGGGTCCAGAAAGGTCTCGGCCCCGGCCAGGGCGAGCATGAGCAGTCCGGCCGCCCCCAGGAAGCGCGCGGCTTCGTAAGCCGGGCGCGTTTGCGGGGCGGGCATCAGATTTTATCCTCCAGCTTCGCGCCCATAAGTCCGGTGGGCTTGAACAGGAGAATGAGGATGAGGAGGGTGAAGGCGAAAGCGTCGCGGTATCCGGAAAGCTGCGGGTAAACGGCGATGATGATGATTTCCATGGCCCCGAGGATCAGTCCGCCGATCATGGCCCCGTGGATGGAGCCGATGCCGCCGAAGACCGCCGCGATAAAGGCCTTTAGGCCTGGCGTAATGCCCATGTAGGGGTGGATCTGGGGGTAACGCAAGGCCCACATGATGCCGGAAGCCGCGGCCAGGGCCGAACCCAGGGCAAAGGTCAGGGCGATGATCTTGTCAACCGAGACTCCCATGAGCCGGGTGGTTTCAATGTCGCGGGAGATGGCCCGCATGGCCAGGCCGGGCTTGGTGCGGTTGATGATGAAGAGGAGGCCGAGCACCAGGACCAGGGTGATCGCCGGAACCACCAGACTCAGGGGCAGGATGCGCACGCTGCCTTCGGCCAGGAGCATGGGGGTCATCAGCCAGTCCGGCTGCAACACCGGCCGTGGCAGTCCGGTAAAGAGCACGACGCTCAGGCTTTCAATGAAAAAGGAAATGCCGATGGCGCTGATCAGGGCGGAAATGCGCGGCGCGGCGCGCAGGGGCCGGTAGGCGATGCGGTCTACCACGATGCCGCAGAAGCTGGCGGCGGCGATGGCGGTGATCAGGGCCAGAGGCCAGGGTAACTGGAAAGAGGCTGGAGCCAGAAAAGTGAAATACAGGCCGCAGACCGGGAAAAGCAGCAGCAGCCCCAGGACGGGCAGGGGCGGGCGGCGGCGGAAGCCGCGGACGATGCCGTGAATGACGTAAAAAGCCGCGGCGATGAAAAAGCAGGCCACCCCGGCCGGCATGAAGGCCACGGTGGTGAAAAATACGAAATAGGCCCCGAGCATGAAGATATCGCCGTGGGCGAAGTTGATCAGGCGCAGGATGCCGTAAACCATGGTATAACCGATGGCAATCAGGCCGTAGAGCGAGCCCAGGGTCAGAGCGTTGAAGCCGTGCTGCACCAGCTGGGACAAGTTCATGCCAGGCAGGGCCGAGGTCTGATACAGGCTATGTAACCAATCAAACATGCGATCTCTGGAACGAACAGTGGCGGATGCGTGTATCCGCCACTGTTCGCCGGGCTTATTTGGGTGTCACTTCTCCCAGATAGACACGTTTGCCGCTACGGATTTCAATGATGCCGATGGGCATTTCGGCGTCATGGGAGGCGTTGATGCTTAGGAGGCCGGTCACGGCCGGAAAGTTTTTGGTTTCGCCGATGGCCTTGGTGATGGCCTCGCGGTCGTCGGCGGTTCCGGCGCGCTTGATGGCGTCAATCAGGAGCATGTAGGTGGTGTAACCTAAGGCCGCGTTGACGTTGGGGTCTTTGTTCGGATAGGTTTTACGCCATTGTTCGGTGAACTTTTGGGCGGTTTCATTCATCTTTGTCATGCCCGGGTCATAGGGGAAGGTCGTGTGCAGGAAGCCTTCGGCCGCCTCCTTGGCGATGCTTACCGTATCCGGGTTGTCCATGGCGTCCCCGCCCATGATGCGGAATTTGGCGCCCAGTTCGCGGGCCTGCTTCATGATGATGCCGCCTTCGGCGAAGTAGGCCGGAATAAAGAGCACATCAGGGTTCAGGCTGTTGATCTGGGTGAGTTGGGCTGTAAAGTCCTGGTCGCCGGAGCTGTAGCTGAGGTTGGCCACAACGGCTCCGCCCTGCTTGGTGAAAGAGCGTTCAAAGAAACTGGCCAGCCCCACGGCATAGTCGCTGGCCACGTCTTTCAGGATGGCGGCCTTGGTGGCCTTGAGTTCCTGCAGGGCGTATTCGGCCGCGCCCGCGCCCTGGTAAGGATCGATGAAACAGACCCGGAAGTGGTATTTTTTTCCGGTGGTTACCAGGGGATTGGTGGCCGAGGTGGCTATGATCGGGGTCTGGGCTGTTTCGGCCACTTCGCCTCCGGCCATGGCCAGGGAGGAACCGTAGGTGCCGAGGATGCCGACGACCTTATCTCTGGCGGTCAGGCGGGTCACGGCGTTGGCGGCTTCCGTCTTGTCGGACTTGTTGTCCACCACCATCAGTTGCACTTCCCGCCCAAGCACGCGGCCTTCTTCCTTATGGGCCATTTGTATGCCCTCAAGTTCAAGCTGGCCGCCGAAGGCATTTTGGCCGGTCAGCGGCAGATAGACCCCGAATTTGACGGGTTCGGCGGCTTGAGCCAGAGAACAGCTCAGGAGCAGGACGCAGGCAGACGCGCAAAGCTTTTTCAACATGTTCACCTCCAATTAAGGGTCACGGTTTTATAACGGAAACGACATAACGAAGAGACCTAGCTAAATACACTGACCTTGCGCTGTCAAGGAAATCATTCGCAGACGCTGGGGCGATCCAGGCGGATGTAGCGCCGTTCTTCCCGGTCCAGGAAGCTCAGCAGCATGTCCGTGCCGGACGCGAGTTTGAACTGGACTTCCTCGTTATACAAGGGGATGACCTGGAAGAAATTAACCAGGCTGTCGTCCGGCAGGGCGCAGCGGAAGGATTCCGGCGCGAAGGCCTCGGGGCGGCAGAGCAGGGCGGCGCGGAATTCGGTATCCGGAATCAGGGGTCGGCCACCGGAATTGGCGATGCTGTATCCGTAACCCAGCCATTCATCCTGGCGGATGGGGAAGCGGGCGATGGTCTTCATAAGTCCTATGGGCCAGTAGTGTTCTTCCATATCCAGCTTATCCGTGGGCCAGTCCGGCGGCAGACAGATGAGCAGTTCCGCCCGGCCGTCCCGCAAGGGGTCATGGTTTGGCGGCGTTTTCATGGAGCGGGCGCCCATGCCCTGGCTGATCAGGGTGTAGTAAGGCCTTTCCGGGATGGGATCCAGGATCAGGATATCCACGTGAATGTCCGGAGAGACCAGTTCTTGCAGCACGTTCCGGTACGGCCCGAAATGCCGTTCGATGTGCGCGTTCAGGGCGTTCAGCTCTTCTTCCGAATAGGCATAAGTATGCGGGTGGTAGCGCCTCAGCCCGCGTCCGGCCCTGACCGCCCGCAGGCTCCAGTTCAGGAGTTCCAGCGTATCCGGGTCGTCATCCCCCAGGTCGATGGCCTTTTGCAGGTACTCCGCCGCCTCGGCCTCGCGTTCCAGGTAATAGAGCGCGTAGCCCACCCGGAAATGCCAGACGGCTTCGGTCTCGGCTCTATGTTGCAACAGGAGGTCCAGCGCTTCCTGGTAGCGCCCCAGGTTGTTCAAGGCACGGGCGCAGAGGCCCCCCAGGCGGGCGTCCCATGCCTCCCGCGGCAGACGATCCAGGGCGGAGATAATTTTTTCATGTTTGCCCTGATCGTGCCACAATTGCAGCTTGGCCGGCAGTCCGGGATGGTCATGGGCGGGCATCTTGCATATCCTTTTTACACCGTCCATAGCGCATATAAAGCTTGAAATCCAGCCGGGGGAGGCATTTTTTATCGCAGGCTATTGCCTCTGGACGCGTAGTGACTATTTAAGAGGATGCGTAATGACCGCGTGTTTTGCTATACCATGTTTCTATAGTCAAAATTCAGGCTGGTTATGAGATAGCCTGTATTTTCCGAACCACAAAGCTCAATGGAGGCTCTATGTCGAGCAATGCTTATCAGCAGTTTTTTGAAGCGCAGAAAGCGATGTTTGAGGAATGGCGCAATTATATGAAGACGGCCTATGCCAGGGATCTGAGCGCGGCGCAGGCTTCTGCCCCTGATCCGGCGGATTTTTATAAAAAGATCGTGGACGCCCCGCAGGATTTTTGGAAAAAAGCGGAGGAGAGCTACAAGTCTTATCAGGCGGTTTTTGAACTGTGGAAGAAACTGGCCGAGAGCGAGAAAGGGCTGGACAGCGACGCCGCGACGCAGATTTATGATGAATGGTCCAAGCGGCACTTCGCCTTGATCCGCGACAACCTTACCCCCAACCTGCCGGGGCAGTTCAAGGAATTTACGGAAAAATTCCTGGAAAATATGGAATCCTCCAGCACGCTGATGAGCGATTATTTCAAGAGCTGGGCGGCCAGTGGGGAATCTTTGCAGGAGGCCTTTTACGGTGCCTTGGCCAAAGGCCCCAAGGGTTATCCTGATTTCATGTCGGCTTGGCAGAAGAATTATGATGAGACCTTCGGCCGTATGGTCAATGCCCCCACCTTCGGCAAGGACATGGAATTCTGGAAGCAGCAGAAAACCAGCTTTGACAAGTTCATCAAGTACAATATTGCGGTGAATAAATTCTATTCGAGCATCATGGACATCGCCCAGGACGCCACCAAAAAGGCCCTGGAGGATTATGCGGAGATGCTGGCCAAGGGTACTCAGCACAAGAGCTTTGAGGAATTCTACAAATACTGGTCCAAGCTGGTGTCCGATGCCTACCAGAAGGTGTTGCTTTCTGACGAGATGAGCAGCTTGGCGGGCAATATGGTTAACGAAATGTCCAAATTCAAGATTGAGTACGACAAACTCTGCGAAATCTATCTCAAGTACATCCCTGTGCCAAAAAAATCCGAAATGGAAGAGCTGTACAGGACGGTGTACGAACTTAAGAAAGAGCTGCGTGATTTAAAAGAGGAGCTGCATAAATGATGAAAAATACTGCTAAACACCATGAAAGCAACGCCGAGCGCGCCTTCAAGATTTTTGAAAGCGCGATGGATGGAGCTTTCAAGTTTCAGGAAAAAATGCTCAAGAGCGTGGACGTCTTTGCCAAGGTTGACATGAGCGAGATTAACAAGACTCCTAAAGACCTGGTCATGCAAATAGACAAAATGAAGCTCTATCATTACAAGTCCACGGTCAAAAATCCCAATCCCATCCCGGTGCTCATCGTCTATGCCCTGATGAACAAGCAATACATCATGGATATCCAGCAGGATAAGAGCTTTGTCAAGAAGTTGCTGGATTCCGGGATGGACTTGTATATCATTGACTGGGGGCGTCCGGGGAAGGAGGATCGCTATCTTACTACCGAAGACTACATCCTGGGCTACTTGGGCAAGGCCATTGATTTCATCCTGAAAACCCGCAATCTCCCCCAGATCAACCTGCTGGGCAAATGCCAGGGTGGCACGTTCTGCGCCATTTATTCTTCCATGTACCCGGAGAAGATCAAAAATCTGGTCACCGTGGCCGCGCCTTTTGACTTTGACATTGCGGACGGCCTGCTCTTCAAGTGGGGCAAGCATATTGACGTGGACCTGCTCGTCGAGGCGCATGACGGCCTCTTGCCGGGCGACTTTCTTAGCAATACCTTTATCATGCTCAGCCCCTATAACCTGTCCATCGGTAAATACATCAGCATTGTTAATAATTTTGATGATCCCAAGGCCTTGGGCGAATTCCTGCGCATGGAAAAATGGATTTTCGACGCCCCGGATCAAGCCGGCGAGAATTACCGCACCTGGATGAAAGATCTCTGGCAGGAAAATAAGCTGATGAAGGGCAAATTCGTCTTGGGCGGCAAAAAGATCGATTTGAAAAAAATCACCATGCCCCTGCTTAATGTCTATGGCACAAAGGATAACTTGATTCCAGCCTCTGCTTCCATACCCCTGATCGATCTGGTGGGCAGCAAAGATAAAGAGAATGTCTCCTACCCCATCGGTCATGCCGGCATTGTGGCCAGTACGCTTTCCCAGAAAGAAATTGCCCCGAAAATAGCCTCCTGGATCAAGGATCACAGTAAGGGTTAGCGGTTTAGTTTCCTGGCCTATAAAGTAAAGCTCCCCGGACGCAGGCGTGTCCGGGGAGCTTTTTGCGCCAGTTTCAGATGGCGCATGATGGCGCAAACTGCCGCATGCTGAGGCATCTCCGCTTTCCCTGTCCACTGCGGGCTTGATCATCTTTCGCATCAGGCGTAATAAAAAACTCCCCATACCCGAGGTTATCCGTGAACCGCCAGACTTTGCTCAGCCTGCATAATGTTTCGGTCACCCTGCAGGGCGTCCGCGCCCTGCAGGAGGTAAGCCTTTCCATCAACCGGGGCGAGCACAGCGCCTTGCTCGGCCCTAATGGCGCGGGCAAATCCACCTTGCTCAAGGTAATGCGCGCTGAATGTTTTCCAGCGCCCCGCTCGGGAGAGATCTTCTGGTATCCGGAGGGTAAGCCTGAGAGCGCCCCCCTGGCCGGGCGTGAATTGTGCTCCCTGGTTTCCATTGCGCATACCGAATTTTATCTGCGCGGGCAATGGCGGATCACCGGGGAAGAGCTTATTCTCAGCGGCCTGGGCGACGGACCGCTGCTTTATTCCGCAGTGGACGAACGGGGACAGGCCCTGGCGGTGAAACTTGCCGCGGACCTGGATATAACGGATCTCTTGCGGGCGGATATCGCCGCGCTTTCTCAAATGCGTCTCGGCATGCTGCTTTTTGCCCGCGCCTGTATGCGCCTGCCGCGTCTGCTCTTGCTGGATGAATTCATTGACGGGCTGGATGCGCGCTATCGCGCGGCTTTGCTGGGTAAACTGGAAGAAATCGTCGGGGAAAGCACCCTTGTTTTTGCCACGCACCGCCCGGAAAATCTGCCGGCCTTCGTACGCCGGGTCATCCGCATGGAAGAAGGCCGCATCACGGCGATCAAGGAGTTTAAAAGCGTCCGCCAGGGGGAGGGGGGGGAATTTGCGCCCGCTGTGCCGCCGGGGGAAGATCAGGAAAACCAAGTGGTCTTCCTGTTGAAAAACGCCAGTGTGTATATCGATGGCGCGCCTGTGCTTCAGGACATCAACTGGCAGGTGCGCGAAGGGGAGCACTGGGCCCTTGCCGGCGGCCCCGGTTCCGGCAAGTCCACGCTTCTGCGCCTGCTCGCCGGGGAGCACCATCCCGCCTGGGGTGGCAGCATTGCCAGAATTTTGCCGGGCGGCAGCGAACCTTTGCGCGCTCTGCCGGATATCCGCAGGCATATTCGCATGGTGTCCGGGGATATGCAGGCCAATTACGCCTATAATCTGCCGGGGGAGGAGTTTGTGTGCAGCGGGCGGGGGGGCGACATAGGCATGTATTATGATCCGGACGAGGCGGAACGGGCCGAAGCCCGCGCTTGCCTTGAGCTTGTGGAGGCCCTGCCCCTGGCGGATCGCCCCATTCGCGGCTTGTCCACCGGGCAACTGCGCAGGCTTTTTCTGGCGCGGGCCTTGATCGGTGATCCGGAGGTGCTGCTTCTGGATGATCCTTTTGCCGGGCTGGATGCGCGCATGCGTGCGCGGGTAAGGGGTTTGCTTCGCGATCTTGTGGAAAGCCGGGGTCTGCAGACGATCATGACCACGCCCTCCCCTGAGGACTTCCTGCCGCAGACTGCATACCTGGCGCGGCTTGAAGGGGGCAGACTGGAAGGCGGTTCTTATCGGCCATGAGGTTGAACGGGGGCGCTGCCCGGCTAATCCGGGAGAGATGGCGCTTTTTTGTCCGGCGCCATCTCTCCCGTGAATTATTTAACACCACTCACATGCGGCAGATAGCCAAACCACCAAATGACCTCCGGCCAGTTTCCAATTTTCGGGTATAGGCCGCCGGCCGCGTTGTTGTGAGCCTGTTTAAAGGTGTCTATAGGGAGAGTGTGCTTTGCCGTATGAATTGACATAATGCCTCCGCGTCGTGACGCCGGTTGAAGGTTGTTTGCCGCCTTGTCCGCGTGGCAGGGGGCGGACAAAGGTGCAGTCTCATATATGAAATACGTTTGCTGTTGCGCGGACAACATTTCCGGGATTTTTTTGGGGTATTCTGTTTTGGAAAGTCAGGTGTCGCGGGTGACATACCACTGCGCGTTTGGTGGAAGCGCCAGAAGTAAGCCGTTTGCTTAAACAGTTTTAATTTGTTCTTCTAGCAATTCAAAATGGTTCTTTCGGTACTTGATTACCCCATCCACTTTCAGTCTTGACATCTCCGCCGACAGCGCACTACGTTCGACAGAGAGGTAATCGGCGAGTTTCTGTCTGTCAAAGGGAATCTCAAAGCTGTTGCTGTTGTGAAGTTTTGCCTGTTCCGACAGGTAGGAAAGCAGCCTATCGCGGGTCGTGCGCTTGGTAATATGCTCCATCTTGCCGACGAGCATCATGTTCTTGCGGGCAAAAACGCCTATCATATTGCGGATAAGCAGCGCGTGGAAAATACAGGCGGAGGTGCAGGCGGTGATAATCCGCTGGAAGTCAACAAACATGACCTCCGTATCAGCCGCGGCCCTTACGGTGACAGGCAGAATGCCTATACCAGCACAGACCGCAGCTTCGGCAAACATCCCACCGTCCGAAATCTCAGCTATGATGTTGCTGTTGCCCCAGGCATCGTCTTTGACAATATGAACCCTGCCGCCCGTGACAATGCCAATCTCACGGACGAAGTCGCCCACATGGTACACGGCTTCGTCCTTTTTGTATGTCCTGAACGTACAACCCAAACATTTTACGAGGGCGCCGAGTTCTTCTTCCGAAATACCCTGAAAAAGCTGGGACTTAATCAAAGTTGAATAAATTTTTCTTGAATTCATAGTTTTCGTTGTAAATCCAACATAATCGCATCTTTCACTATAGTATTTTATGAAAAAAAATCAAGGAGGGCATTATGGACAAGATGTTCTGTATGCAATGTGAGCAGACGGCGGGCGGCAAAGCCTGCACAAACGCCGGAGTCTGCGGCAAAACCGCAAACACGGCCCGGCTTCAGGACGAGTTGACGGGCGCGCTTATCACCGCTGCGAGAAAGGGAGTGGCAATTGAGGACAAACTGCTGTTGGAGGCATTGTTCGCCACGCTGACCAATGTAAATTTTGATGACGCGGCGTTGGGAAAACTGACCGCGCGAGTCGGACAGCCATTCTACAATATGTACAAGGTACGCGATGCCGACGAGGATACGCGCAGTTTGAAAACGCTGCTTTTGCTCGGCGTGCGCGGCGTGGCGGCGTATGCCTACCATGCGCTCGAACTCAACTATAATGTTACGGAAATTACAGCGTTTATCCGCAAGGCGCTGTCGGCTATCGGCGAGGACGGCTATCGGCTGAACGAACTTTTGCCGTTTGTGATGGAGTGCGGCAAGGTGAATCTGGCCGCGCTTGAACTGCTTGACAAGGCGAACACCGAAACTTTCGGCAATCCCGTACCGACGACCGTCAGCCGTGCAATTGAGCCAGGCGCGTTCATTGTTGTCAGCGGCCATGATCTGCGCGATTTGAAGCTCTTGCTTGAACAGACCGAGGGCAAGGGCGTTAATGTCTATACTCACGGCGAAATGCTGCCTGCTCATTCCTATCCCGAATTGAAGAAATACGCGCATCTGAAAGGCAATTTCGGCACGGCGTGGCAGAATCAGCAGAAAGAGTTCGATGGAGTTCCCGCCGCGTTTCTGTTCACCACAAACTGCCTGATGCCGCCGAAAGCAAGTTATGCTGACCGCGTGTTCACGACCGCTGCGGTGGCTTATCCGGGTCTTGTCCATATAGGCGCTGATAAGAATTTCACGCCCGTCATTAATAAAGCGCTGGCCCTTGGCGGCTGCAAGGAACCGCAAGGCGGCGGCACATTTACTACAGGTTTCGGGCACAATGCCGTGCTGGCGGTTGCCGATACGGTCATCGGTGCGGTGAAATCCGGAGCGATTAAACATTTCTTTCTTGTCGGCGGTTGTGACGGCGCGAAACCTGGGCGCAACTACTTCACGGATTTCGTAAAACAAACTCCGGGCGATACAGTTATCCTTACACTCGCCTGCGGGAAGTTTCGTTTCAATGATCTCGACCTCGGCACTATAGGCGGGCTTCCGCGCATTTTAGACATGGGACAGTGCAATGACGCTTACAGCGCGATCAAAGTCGCTCTCGCGCTTGCGGAAGCATTCAACTGCGGCGTGAACGACCTGCCCCTGACGCTCGTGGTGTCGTGGTACGAGCAGAAGGCGGTCAGCATCCTGCTCACGCTCCTCTACCTCGGCATCAAGAATATTCGTCTGGGTCCCTCGCTCCCCGCGTTCATTTCGCCGAACGTGCTGAATTACCTTGTAGAGAATTTCAGTATAAAGCCCATCAGCACAGCCAACGCAGATTTGGCGGAAATTTTGGGGTAAAAGTTTCTTTGGGTGAAAACTTGAAATACACGAAAAAGCAAAACAGGTAATGCAACGAAGCGATGGACGTGAACGCCTCTGGCTGGGAGCTCCGAACATCAACATCCTAATTCCCATTTTTGCCCAGGGCGGCTTACCAAAGCTCCGCTGTCATCCTCCTCATAAGTTTGTTCTATAGGACAAAGAAAGCCGGAGCGTAACCGGATATATGGTAGGGATGGAAAGCCAACTGTTTTTATCTTTCCATAGAACAGCCTGAATGTATAAGCTTCTTCTTTCCTCTTTTGCAGGCCAATGCGGTTTTATATGCTATAGAAGCATATCGACGAATTTTCAGCTGAACAATAATAAACATGTGAGGGTATAAAGTATGATACGATATATCGACAGCAAGAAAATGGGGCGTGGCATGCATGGTTGGCTGGACAGCCATTTTCATTTTTCCTTTGCCGATTATCACAATCCATCGAATATGCAATTTGGTGTCCTGCGCGTGCTCAACGACGATATGGTGAATCCTGGAACTGGCTTCGATACCCATTCTCATGCGAATATGGAAATCATTTCTTATGTTATCGATGGAGAACTTGCCCACGCGGACAGTATGGGAAATCGACATACCCTGACGCGGGGGCAGGTGCAGTATATGAGCGCCGGGACAGGCGTGTCGCACAGTGAACATAACCTGGGCGGAGGTATGCTGCGTTTCCTGCAAATTTGGATTCTGCCGGACACGAAAGGAGTTACTCCCAATTACGGCGATTTCCGCTTTGCCTTTGCGGATAGGGAAAACAGATGGCTATCCATAGCCACCAGCATAGGCAACAGCCAGTCATCGGCGCCGATCAAAATTCATGCGGACATCAATGTTTATGCCGCCGTGGCAGAGTCGGGACATACCTTGGAGTTTCCGGTTCTATCAGGACGCCAGGCGTACTTGGTCATGATCGAGGATAAGGCGATCATCAATGGTATTGCGACTTACACACGGGATGCTTTGGAAATTGTGGAGGAAAACATCCTGGTAGAACCTGAAGGAAGCGCGCATATGCTGGTCATCGAAATGGCGAAGGAAGTATAAACCGCATTATGCCCCGTTGCCCTGGGCGAGCAGAAAATATAGTGACCCTGTGTGGAATGAAGCGTGCTGGGAAGAAAAAAGAGGTTATGGCCTTCAAGAGTGCCTGAACGGCAATTGTGGCTTTATTCAGCGCCTTTGGAGGTTTTCCAGAATTCCCAATAGTGAAAGGCCGCCCTCGCGTATTTTCCGCGTTATTTCGCGTAGTCATGTTTTACCTCCAACTTCCATGTACTTTGCCGCGCCGCAACATACACATACCCTTGCCTCTGATATTCCGGCTGTGAGAGCTGGGCGGAGAGAAGGCGCCCATTACACCCGACGCTCTCAGCCCCCCTGGCCAAACTCCCCAGGGGGGTTTTTACTTCCCTGCCGAGAATTGGGCCATGGATATGTCAATGAACTTTGATGAACGCGGGCGGACTACTGATAAAGAGAAAGCCCGCTTGGTTATTTACCTTGCGGACTTTTTTGAACCTCTGTGAACTTGTACTTGGTGGCGGTGCAGGACGCGAGTATATAATGTAATCATCTGTATTTAATGATTATCATCTTTTGTCATTTTGTATGTACCCCTAAAAATACCCCTAAAATCTAACGCTACCCTATAGGCGGGGTCACTCTCACTTTTGACCCGACAGGGAATAAACACCCCCGCCTCCAGGGGAGAAGACGGGGGGCATGGCCGAACTATTGCAAAAATAGCAACAGTTGGCGGCGATGTTACGCCGTGTCCTGTTCGGGCCTCCGCGCCTGTTTAAGCAGCACCTCCGCACGGGCCAGCTTCAGGGCCATGGCCTGGGCCTTGAGCTTATACGCCTTCTTTTCAAGCTCCAGGACGGCCACGGCGTGACGGCAAGCCTCCAGGGTATCCAGGGCAAAGGGGCGGGGTTGTGGGATGGTCATGAGAACGCACCTGCCTGATCGCAAAACAGGATAGGCCCATCAAGCTGCTCAAGTATGGCATCCAGCGTTGCTACAAAGTCAGAGCAGCTATTACCTTTGTGGACAAGGGCCGCACTCAGAACGCGGATAAGCGCCTGTACGCGAAGCAGGGCAACGTATGCATCGCTGGCGCTCGGTTCGGTGCGTGTAGTATTGGCGCTCATGCGTCACCCCCTGCTTCCATCCAGTCTTTCAAAACAGAATATAGGCCATCCGCTTGAATATGGCGCACCGTCCCACCCA
>Ga0082212_10001176_pt1 | contig 38481 bp, 35 predicted proteins | sample TergutNt197P3_FD_71548 | JGI IMG/M metagenome (GOLD analysis project Ga0082212, IMG submission 71548) | Neocapritermes taracua P3 segment gut microbial communities from Petit-Saut dam, French Guiana - Nt197 P3 | ecosystem: Host-associated > Arthropoda: Insects > Digestive system > Gut ...
AGAATATGAAGACGATGATAAAATCAAGGAAACCGTTTATTTTACCGACGGCAGCGTACAGGTAGTCCGCGAACTTAAAAACGGCAGAAAGAACGGTTGGGAACGCACCTACGATTTCAGGGAAGGGACATTGAGAAGCGAACTGTTTTACCGTGACGGTCAGGTCTCATCGAATACGGCGGCGGCAGGCGGCGGGTCGGCAGGCAGCGGCGAATTAGTCAAACAAACCAAACAAATGAACAGCGGCTCAAACGCTTATATTCAATCCTTTTACCAAAACAACGGCAAGTATGAAGGCGAGTACACCGAACAGTGGGTAGAAGGCGATAAAGCGATGAAAGCAACCGGACGGTACAAAAACGGCAAAAAGGACGGTTTGTGGGTTCATCTTACCAAATTCGGAGAAAAAGAAAAGGAAGAAACCTATATTGACGGAAAATTAGAAGGAAAACAAACGCTTTATGAGCGTGGCGGCGAATTGTCCAAGTATTATCACTATAAGAATGATAAAAAAGACGGAGAATACGCTTTATACAGCGATGGTATATTACGCGAAAAAGGTACATATCGGAATGACCAGTTTGAAGGAGTGCGCACCCAGTATTTCGATAACGGCAAAATAAAGTTCGAACGCCTGTTCAACCTCAACCCCAATGACCAATATTTTGAAAGGGATTATTGGAACACAGGAAATTTACGTTGGGAACGCATTTATGAAAAAGGAAAGCAAATAAGTGACAAACAATATTTCCAGGACGGCAAATTGCGACGGGCATCCGAACTTAATGCCGAAGGTCGGTTGGTCTTGATTGAAGAACATGATGAAAGCGGCGAAAAACTGAAATGAGAAAAAATATTTGTTAAATTAAACAATTTAGAAATAGAATAAAATCAAACATAAAACAATATAATATGAACCGACGTCAATTTTTATTTCAATTAGGAGCGTTAACAACTACGGCAATTGTCGGATATGTAGTAGGCGACACGCTGATTTGGAATGATGATTCACATTCCGATTTGCCCGCAAATTTGTATTCCGAAACACCCAAATTGGTAGATGTCAGTAAAACATCTAAAAACGGTCAGTTAATACTTTCTAACGGAAGAACGACATGTGTAGTTAACGATACCGGCGAATTTGTTGTCAAACAACTTGATGGCAATAATACATTGTATGATATTTGTCGTCATACATCAACACAATTTGCCGTACCTCATACGGATGAGATGGAAGTTGCTATTGCCAAGTTCATCTGTCAATTAGGCATGGCCGGTTTTTTAGTTTCGCCATATTACGCTACTTTTTATGAAGCCTGATTTAAACAAATATAGCGACAGGCTCATTAACAGCAATTTATTTGTAATTGAGCGAGGCAATGCCGACACATATATGCTGTATTCGCCGCTTAACAAAAAAATTGGCGTTATCAATGCGTCCGGCGTTAATACGCTGAATAAACATTTTAAAGGTGAAGCACTTACTAAAAATGAAGATTTATTTATTTCAGAACTTCATAAAAACAAATTTCTCAATAATAAAGAACTTAAAACACCGGTATTTCCTGATAATCATATCTTTTTACCTCATAATGTAACGTTGTTTCTTACAAGTCGCTGCAATCTGAGATGTCGCTATTGTTATGCCGATGCAGGCAAAAAAAGCATTGATATGAATTTTGAGATTGCTCGCGCTGCTATTGATTTCGTGGCTGACAATGCGGGACTGGCAGGATTACGACAGTTTGAAGTAGGTTTTCACGGCGGTGGCGAACCGACTATGGCGTGGAATTTATTGACGGATGCTGTTGCGTATGCCAAAGAAAAAGCTGACAAAAAAGGTCTTGATGTAGAATTATTTGCTGCAACTAACGGAGTTTTCAATCATAAGCAACGTGAATACATAGTTCAAAACTTCACAACTTTGAATGTTTCATTTGATGGGCCTGAAGATATTCAGGATTATAATCGTCCTGCGGTTAACGGTTCCGGTTCGTTTGCGATTGTCCGTGACAATCTGAGATTTTTTGAAGAAAAGGGATTTTCTTATGGAATACGTGCTACGATAACAGACAAAAATACACATCGGTTAGTTGAAATTATAGAGTGGATACATTCAGCGTTCAATCCCGATTTTTTACATATTGAACCTGTTTGGCAATGCGGCAGATGTATCACTACCGGAGAAAGTATGCCTGTTGAAAGCGATTTTATTCATTATTTTACATTGGCGTACAAGCGAGCAGAGGAATTAGGCATCAATTTGGTATATAGTGGATTGAGGGTAGATTCTCTGCTGTCGAAATTTTGCGCTGCTCCGGGAGATAGTTTTACCGTGTTGCCCGAAGGTATTGTTACTTCGTGCTACGAAATTACTGAACAGGAAGACCCAAAGGCAGAACTTTTCCATTATGGCCGTTTTTCTCCCGAAACGCAACAATTTGATTTTGATATAGATAAAATCAAACGATTAAAACAATATTCGGTAGAAAATTTGGAATTTTGCCGTAACTGTTTTTGCAAATGGCACTGCGCCGGCGACTGTATTTCGAAAGTTTTCGGTACCGAAGGTACATTTGTTCATAACGGCAGTCCGCGCTGTGGTCTAAATAGAAAATTATCATTATTGCAATTAGAAAAAATACTAACAAATTAATATTTAAATAATTATGAGTGGGCCGAACGATAAACCTCAAGAAAAAAATGTCTTTGAAGACCCAAAGTTGTATGTGGTCGTAGGCGAAGAAAAGTTCCCAAAATCGGGATTGGAGACGGCATTTGTTGATTTTCCTGACGACAGTAACACATCGCCAGGAGGCAATACATCATCAAAAAATGAGCAAACAAACAACAACTTTTCAGCACTGACAGTTGGCGGTGTAGTTTGTACTTGCAACAAAGTGAGAGTGAGCAGAAAAACTTTACCGCCGGAATGTAGTTGCGTTGGTCACACGGCGCCCCGTTGCAGTTGTGTCGGTCATACGGTACGGCAGGGTTGCCAATGTGCGCCTGTGCATTAGTTTTTGATAACTTGAAAATAATACTGATATGAACAAAATACGTTATTCTTTTATATTTTTGTTGTTATCCGTTTCATTTTTGCAGGCGCAAGAAATGTCTATTTTTTTAGACAAGTTTGCATTCAAAACAGCACAAGAAATGTATGAAGTGGCGGATACTTTGCCATTTGATAAAAATGCCGCATCTCTCATAGAGCAAATTCGTAAAGATTTGCCCATAGCAAAAATAATAGAAAGTCGTAGTATTTGGGGGAAACTTGAAAAACTTGAGCCTTATCGCCAAACAGCGCAAGTTCAAGCGCTTGTTGACGAGTGCGTTACGAACTCAATAACCAAACCAAAGAGAATATACAATGAGCAATTTAAACGTGCTGCAAATTATTATTATCAAAAAGATTTTAAAAATGTTGTCGAAAGTTCGTTGAAAATACTTAGAAATGAAGACAAAGCAAAAAATTCCGCTCAATCATCTGCTACCACCACATCTTTTGAGTTTGCACTCAGAAACAATATGGCATTAGCATTGATGCATCTGAACAAAGATTTGTGTGCGCAAGTTGAACTTGAAATCATTTTTCAGCAATGTGGAATTTATAAAACAGGTATTCCGAAATATCGTAAAAATGAAGATGAAGAATTTATACCTGCTGCCATTAATTTAACTGTTGTGTATGAACGGCTTGGTTTTTCAGAGAAAGCCAAAAATATTTCAAAACAACTGATAGAATATGTATACTTGCGCTCATACACAATTCCAACTGTTGCATTTAATGCAATATGGTTTCTTGATAATGGAGAATTATTGAAGAATGAAGCATTAATAAACAATGTTATGCCTGTATTACAAGCATCAAAGCAAGAAAAATACGACAATGAAATTCAGCATATAACATTACGAAAGGAATTAGAGCAAGAAAAATATAATGATGAAATTCGACGAGAAACCTTATTGCAACCGTTTTGGAAAATAGGTATTGCATATAAATATGATTTAAGTAATAAGGCAGCCATAATAATTTTACTCCTATCGAGTTTGGTTGCATGGATTATTTGTGCCATTGTTGTCTTAAATGTAGAATGGATTATGGATCTCATGGATAGTCCTTCTGCTTTTTTTATAGCACTTTCCGCAATAATACTTGTTCTTTCATTTCTATTGTTTGTTACGATATTTGGAACTTGCTCCATATTCATTGCGGGTTTTTGGTGGTATATGATATTGTCGCCTGTCGCAGGATTCTTTTTTTGTTTAATTTTCATGAATTGGATAATGGAAAATTTTTAATAATTGAAGAAATATGCGCTGGGTACTGATTAAACCGTTAAATCACAGTCCGTTTTACGACCCTGAAATTCAGGAGCCGTTGGGATTGGAATATTTGGCTGCGGCGTTGCGGGATAAAGGTTGTACGGTTTTGCTGTTAGACAGTGTATTAGACAATTTAGCCGACATAAAACTTGCACGCAGAGCCGCTTCTTTTCAGCCTGATGCTGTAGGTTTTTGCGTTACTACCGATAGTGACATCGAATCTGTAAATACAATATTTAACGAATGTGAAACAATAGTTGACAAACAACCTGTTTTTTGGATAGCAGGTGGGAATTTTGTAACCACAGAGTTAAAATGTGCTATCCAAAATTTGCCTGATAAAATGCACTTGATGCGTTTTGAGGCAGATATTTCCATTTTAGACCTAGTTGATAAATGGAATGAAAAGGCCCTAAATACACTACCTCGCTTGATAGATGCCATACCGCCTGCTTTCCCTGATAAATTATCATTTCCAGTGCGACCCTATCACGATGTCATTTCACATCATGGTTGGGCTTTCAATATACAAGGTTCGCGTGGCTGTTGCAGTTCCTGTAAGTATTGCGCTTCGCGGGGAATGAGAGGCACACATCCTGCTTGGCGCGGGCGCACCCCTGAGAATATCGTACAGGAATTGGCTTGGCTTTCAGGGCAGTATGAGGCTCGAACTTTTAATTTTGTCGATGAAGATTTTTTGGGCCCGCCTTCCGGTTCTGCGAAACGGGCAAAAGATTTTGCCGCAGGAATAAAGGAAAAACAGTTGAATATAAATTTTGGCATTCAGGTACGACCGGATTCTTTGTCAAAAGAAGTTATTGACGACTTATATGGTGTAGGCTTGCGATATGTATTTTTGGGTATCGAATCGGATAATCCTTCCGACTTCAAACGCTGGGGCAGGCATTACTGTGTCGATGTGTGGCGTTGGGTAGGTTACTTACAATCGCTTGGCATAGAAGTCAATGCTGGCACACTTTTGTTTCACCCCGATAGCACTTTGGCTGGTATAAGAAGTTTTGCAACAAAACTCAGAGAACATAAATTGCTTAATTATCGTACGGCGGTAAATCGTCTTGGCGGTATGCCCGGTTCATTCTTTTATGATGAATATGTTGCTGCAAATGGAACTGTGGATACTTTCGGAAGTATTGTTTTACCATTCAAACAATCCGAACTGGAATTTTTGTATCAGACAATAATTCACACATTTGCACCTGTCGAAGTGCCGTCAATGCACGCTTTGTGTGCAATGCCCATCGTGCAAACCAACAAATTATTCAATGGAGATGAAGTGTCTTACGACTTACTGAAAAGTATTAATGAAGAATGTGACAATCGCGTTTCTTCGTGTTTTTTTGGTATTCTAAATATGTTTGAAAATGATATGCTTAACCAAAACGCAATTGAAAAAATAGTTGCCGAAAACTTTGCGTTTGGAATGAAAATTGCTGAAAAACTTATTGCTAACGGCTTCGTTAATTCTCCTAAATCGCTTTACAATGCAATGAATAATTTCGGACATACCTCAAAAGGTTGATGTCCCAAGAAACGAAATTATTTATTTATGAAGTGAAAAATTTTTTTAGAAGAAGGCTAAACAAGAAGCTTTTTTATCAAAGAGTAAAGATGAATTGAATATAAAGTACGACATGAAAAAATTTATGAAAAAATTATGAAAAGGTTTACGAAAAAATTTTTAAAATTATTTGTTCCCTACGGGATTTTGATTTTAATAGGAAAAATGAAAGATTTGTACGGTTGGAGATTTGTGCCAGGAGGACATAAATTAAAAAAAATCTACAACCCGTCCCTTGGCGTAAAATTAGTAAAAATAATGCGGAATGATTGCAAACATCCCTTTGTTATTCGTTCAAAATCAACGGATAAGTTTGTATATAAGAATATCTTCAAGGACAGGTGGTACGATTTTGAAACAGCAGGCTCGCCAAGATGGATCATTGACTTGGGCGCCAATATCGGACTTTCTACCTTATATTTTGCCAATCGGTTTCCGGATGCAATAATTATTGCAGTAGAACCCGAGATAGCCAACTATAATCTATTGGTTGAAAACACAAAACCTTATGATAATGTCAGACCAGTTCAGGCTGCCATTTGGAACAAAGTCGAAGAAATTGATGTGGTTGATACAGGGGGAGGGGAGGTCGCGTACATGGTCTCAGAAACAAAAGGATATGATGAATTGTTAACAGGGTCGAAAAGGCGCAAACATACAATACAAGCGATAACCATTGATTGGATCGTTAAAAAATTTAACATAGAAAGGATTGATATTATAAAAATTGATGTGGAAGGCGCAGAAAAAGAACTGTTTGAAAACACATCTGATAATTGGATAGCGAAGACAACGTCGATGATTGTTGAGCTACATGAATGGATGAAAGCAGGATGTAATAGGGCTTTTTATCAAAACACAATCGGATTCGATGATGAATGGCAAATAGCAGAAAATATTTTTTTAAGTAAAGATGGTTTTATTACTAATCCGAATAAAAAAGAAACGAAATAAATAACTGTATGAACAATCCCGTAGTTTCTATTATCGTACCAGTCTACAATGTTGAACGGTATTTGGCTAAATGTTTGGATTCCATTGTTAATCAATCGTATACAAGCACTGAAATCGTGATTGTAAACGATGGAAGCCCTGACGATTGCCACCGGATCATCAAGGAATATGAAAATAAAGACAGGCGGATACAAGTCATAACGAAATCCAACGGAGGGCTGGCGAGCGCCAGGAATGCCGGTGTTGCCATAGCCACTGGCGAATATATCTGGCATGTCGACAGTGACGATTATGCAGAACCGGATTGTTTGGAAAAAATGGTAGCTACTGCATGTCGGGAAAATGCGGATATTGTCGTTTCAGGTTATCGTCGGATAAACGCCAATCAATCAACTAACGACATTGAGTATGTGGGGCCAAGATTTACAAACGGGATTACGGGTGCGACAGCGCTATGCCTGATGCTCTGTGGCAAAATAGGCGGCGAAGTTTGGACAAAATTATACAAAAGATCGCTGTACACCGAAAACGGGATTATTCAGCATGAGGCATTTTCCGTGATAGAGGATACCCTGTTAAATTATCAGTTATATGCTGCGGCAAATATTGTTGTACCCTTGGAATATGTGTCCATCAATCATTTTTATCGGGAAAATTCCTATTCATCGCGCAGTAAGACAAGGGATTATTTGGCCTTGTCATACAAAGGCCTGCAGTACATGAACTTATATGGATTTGCCACGAAAGATATTGAAAATGCTTACTATGGGGCGTTGGGACGTTTTTTTTTGCGCTGCTATTGCGAACGCGACCGACGGCTGCTTGAAGAGATCGATGCGGTGAGCATCCGTAAAATATATCGTCACTTGTGCAATTTATCACGGTTTAATAGCGTTAATGGAGGAATAGACGGAACGACAACGAGAAAAATGGAATTTTTTGTCAAGTGCATGCGCTATTCTTCCATTAGAATTGTAATGGCATTTTTATTCAAATTACTTGCTGTGAATTTCAGAAAAAAATAATTTTTAAATTAAAGCTTATATGAGACCCTTCAACAAAGAAATTAGAATCGGGAACCGCCTGATAGGCGAAGGTCATCCCGCTTACATCATTGCCGAAATTGGAGCCAACTTTGACAATGACATCCACAAAGCAAAACAATTGATTGATGCAGCGAAGGCTGCCGGCGCGGATTGCGCCAAGTTCCAAAGTTTTTTAGCCGACAAGATTGTATCGGGTAAGGGCTTTGCATCGATGACGCTCAAAGGCGTCCACGGGACGTGGGGGCGCGGCGTAGACGAGGTTTTTCGGGATGCCGAATTTCCCCGTGCATGGCACAGGGAGTTGGCGGATTATTGTACGAAAATCGGCATTGATTTTTCCAGTTCGCCTTACGACTTTGAGGCGGTCGACCTCTGTGTCGAAGTTGGCGTTCCTTACATTAAAATCGGTTCGGGCGACATCACATGGTTGGAAATGTTGACGTATATCGCCAAAAAAGGCAAGCCCCTTTTCCTGGCAACAGGCGATGCCACCCTGTCTGAAATTGACGAGGCAGTGAGGACAATTCAAGATGCCGGATGCAATGACTTGGTGTTGATGCAATGTATTACCAACTATCCGTCGTTAGTAGAAAGTGCGAATATCAACGTGTTACGCAACTATAAAAAATCATTTGACATACTCACCGGATATTCCGATCACTCGCCGGGTAGCGTAGTCGTACTGGGCGCTATTGCCTTAGGCGCTTGCGTGATTGAAAAACATTTCACGCTCAACAAAAATGACAAGGGTCCTGACCATAATCATTCGATGGACGTGAATGGTTTCACACAAATGGTGAAAGATATTCGCGCGTTGGAATCTGCAATGGGAGGAACACAAAAATTTGTCGTTGCAGAGGAGAGCGAAACGGTGATCGTACAGCGTCGCAGCCTGTATGCCAAACGGGACATCAAAGTCGGGGAGGTCATCCACCTCGAAGATATTGACGTCTTGCGTCCCGCATTGGGCATACCGCCGAAGTTCAAGTCCATCATTGCCGGGAAACGCGCCGTGAAGGAGATAGAAAAGGGAATGCCCATTTTTTGGGATAACATCTAACGCGATGATGACGGACAGGGAAAAGGTCATTGCACTGATAGATAATGACTGTCTTCAAATAGCTGACGCGATTATCTTACTGGAGGGCGACGGCTTGAACCGCTATCAAAAAGCCGTTGATCTTTACAACGGGAAATGGGCCGGTAAAATAGTTTTCAGCGGGGGGATTACGGATTATGCCTACGGTAGTTTCCCCTTTTCGGATGTGTTGCCCCATCTGCTGGACGCCGGAATACCGCCGTATGCCATCCTGCACGAAAGCACATCGCTCAATACGCGGGAACAAGCCGTTGAGGTTATAAAAATGGCTATCTACAACGGATGGAAGAAACTTATCCTGGTGGCTACACACGAACATCAGTATCGGGCTTACATGACATTTCTGCGAGAAGTCCTCGATAAGTATCCGACATTACTTTTATACAATGCGCCTGTGAGAAATGTAAAGTGGTTCGAAAAAAACCCATGGGGCAGCCGCTTTGATCGTATTCAGCAAGAATTTGAACGCATTGAAAAATATGCTCAAATGGGGCATTTGGCAACACCCGAAGAGGTAATAGCTTATCAGATATGGAAAGAACAGCAAGCATAGCGGAAATAAAATCCCTGTTTGGGAATAATTTTATCGGCGTCGACGAGTTACGGACGATTTCATCCGTGTTCCCTGTGCATATTGATGCAACACCGCCACCCGTCAACCGTCCGATTCACGCGCTTGAGGAATATGCCAAAGACTACATGCTGATTTTAGGAAGTGACGTGTTCAAGGGAAATCAACCGTTGAATCTGATGTCCCTGCGGGAGCATTTCGGGATAAATCCCGAAATGGCAGCGCCCTGTTTTTATAATCAGGACTGGTATCTGGCTGAGGACTTCATGCAAAAAAACCTGGAACCAAAATGGTATCTGCTGAAAAAGGAAGTCCGTCACGATACGCGGGCCGTATTGCCCGACAACCTGCTGAAAATGGACATCCGCTTTCCTTCCGCCATATTATGTGCATATACGTTTTTTGCCTACTATTTCGCAAGAAACGAACTTTTGTGGTACCATGATTTTATTTGGTGCAACGATACCGACCATAACAACGACCGTATCTACGTTGGAAAATACAACGATATTGACGGCGTTAATAAAGACGGTTTTAGCATACACCGTCATTTATCGCTTAGAAGTTGCTACGGCGCCATCAACTCGATAGAATGAAAAACAGCTATTCATGCGCAAAAAAATATTCCGAAAATGAGTTCATATTTCACCTCTTTTTGTCGCAAACTGTTCGCGACATTCAAATCGGTTGTTAAAATAATCGTTTATCATCCCGTCAATAGTCGGTATGGGTATAGGCAGGGCGTCAATAAGGAAGCTTATGTGCTTGCTTGCGGCCCGTCATTGACGAATGATATTGGCGATTACATTGAGCAACTAAGCAAAAAAGATGTTTTTGTCATGAATCACTTTGCGCTGGCTGATTTTTTTGTCCTGTTAAAACCTCGATTCTATGTATTGGCAGACCCCGCTTATTGGGTCGACGAGTTGTCGGAGGCTGAGGAAAAGTCGGTGGCTGAACTAACAAACTGCCTGATAAATCGTGTTTGTTGGGATATGGCCTTGTTTGTTCCGATTTTTGCGCTTCAGTCGAGAAGAATGAAACTGATCAAGGAGAACAAACATATCAAACTGATCGGCTATTCGTCTTTGTCATTAAACGGGTTTCATTTTTGCCGAAATTACTGGTACAGGAAAAACATGGGTATGTCGCCGCCCCAAACGGTACTGAACGCGTCGGTCTTTTTGGCATTGAACAGCGGATATAAGGTGATAAACGTGCTGGGCGCCGACCATACGTTTATCAAACAGCTAAGTGTTGGATTCGACAATTTGATTTATGTGGAAGATGCTCATTTTTACGACACGGAAAAAGCCAAAAAAACACCGATCGTCGATGGCGTTTCGCGCGACTGGACAATCGAAACATGGTTGACGTGCATCCTCAAAATGTTCAGGAGTCACTATGTACTAAAAGATTATGCAAAATATCTCGGTGCGGAAATTTACAATTTAACATCCGAAACATTGCTGGATGTTTATAAAAGAAAAAAAATTGAAGACACCTTCTGAACCTGTTAAAATTTTTTTCGTATGAAACATTGTATGAAACATTGTATGAAACATTGTATGAAACATTGTATGAATCATTGGATGTCGCGTATTTTTTCTGGTATAATGAATGTTTTCAGGAACTCAAATGTTCTTTATCACACGTCATTAGGCGAGGCGGTAAAGCTCTATGCGCCGTACAAGATCAGGGAATCAAGCATTGGTTCCTATACTTATGTGGCTTTTAATTCCCAAATAAGAAATGTGGAAATCGGGAAATTTTGCTCGATAGGCCCTCATTTTTTTGCAGGGTGGGGTATTCATCCTACCGAAGGTATTTCTACGTCACCCTGCTTCTATTCTACAAAAAAGCAGAACGGGATTACATTTTCCAAAACCGATAAAATCGTTGAGCGTCAACCGATTAAAATCGGGAATGACGTCTTTATTGGCGCTAACGTGACGGTCTTGGATGGCGTGACAGTCGGTAACGGAGCCATCATCGGCGCAGGCGCCGTCGTTGCAAAGGATATACCTCCGTATGCCATTGCAATCGGGAATCCATTGAAAATTGTGAGATTCAGGTTTGCCGATAACGTGATTGAAAAATTGCAAAACATTGCCTGGTGGAATTTCTCAAAGGAAAAACTGTCGTTAGTGGAAAAATATTTCCTGGATGTCGATTCGTTTATCGAGGCTTGTGAAAATAAAATTGTTCAATGAAGCATCCGACAATGAAGCATCCGACAATGAAATTTCCCGTATTTACAATCGTGACCGTTACGCGCAACGCCGCCAAAACAGTGGAAAAAACCATATTGAGCGTTGTTAATCAAACGTATGGAAATATTGAGTATATCCTTATTGACGGCGCATCGACTGACGGAACCGTTCAGCTTATCCGGCAGTATGAATCCCGCATCAGTTTTTGGAAAAGCGAACCGGATCGGGGGCTGTATGACGCGATGAATAAGGGATTGCAAAACGCTTCCGGCGACTACGTGTGGTTCCTGAACGCCGGCGACACGCTGCAACATCCAGCTGTGGTGATGGAACTGGCACGGATTGCCGAACAGAATAAATTTCCCGATATCATTTATGGTGAAACCGATTTAATGAACGCCGAAGGAACCGTCTTTGCCAAACGCAGGCTGAAAGCGCCGCGAAGTCTTACCTGGAAAAGTTTCCGCATGGGCATGCTGGTTTGCCACCAGGCTTTTATCGTTAAACGCTTGCTGGCGCCCGATTACAACATGAAATATCTTTTTTCGGCCGATTACGATTGGTGTATACGTTGCATGAAGAAGTCCGTTTCGATCGTCCATTCCGAAATGCGAATCATCAATTACCAATATGAAGGAATGACGACAGCCAATCGAAAGGCGTCGCTGAAAGAACGGTACGACATCATGTGCATGTATTACGGGAGCGTGCCTACCCAAATTCGCCATGTGTGGTTTGGCATCCGATTCTATTGGGCTAAACTTTTTATGAATAACAGTTGAATAAAACCTAAAATTAAATAATTATGAACGCTACTATTAAAAAATGCCTGCCTCATTTTGCGGCAATCGTTCTATTTGTCGTTTTGACGCTGATTTATTTTTACCCGATCGTTGCTGAAGACAGGGAGCTTTATCAAGGCGATCTGCAAAACATGGTCGGATGGGGGAAAGACTTGAAGGATTACCACAAGGAAACGGGCGATTATGCTTTCTGGTCGAATTCCATGTTTAGCGGAATGCCTGCCAATTATTCCTACATGCCGCCGATGACGAATGTTTTCAAGATTTTCGAAAAGGCGGTATTATCTGTCTTGCCCTTTAATTTGGGCTTTTTTTTCCTTTATATGATAGGCTTTTATATCTTTCTGATCGCCATCGGATGCAAGCCCTGGCTAAGCATTGTCGGGGCCATCGCTTATGCCTTTGCTTCCTATAACATCATTATTATTGAGGTAGGTCACGTGAACAAGGCATTGGTCATGTCGACCATGGCGCCCGTGATAGGCGGGATCATTTTATGCTATCGAAAAAAGTATTTGTGGGGCGCCATTGTTACGCTTATTTTTACCGGATTAAACGTGCTATGGCAACATCAGCAAATCAGTTACTATCTTTTACTGACTATTCTGATTTTAGCCGTCGTCTATTTGAGATATGCCATCAAGGAAAAGACGTTAAAAGATTATTTTAAATCGTCGGCTTTGTTACTTGTCATCGCTGTTTTTGCGATCGCCCCCGAGTTGGGCAACTTGATTGCTACGGCTGACTATACGAAAGATTCGATGCGCGGCGGCGCGGTGTTACAAAGTAATGCGGAAGGCAAGAAAGGTAATTCAGGACTTGACATCGACTATGCCTTTGGGTGGAGTTTTGAAAAAAGTGAAACAATGACGCTGCTGATCCCCAACTTTTTTGGAGCCAGCTCGCACTATAATGTTGGTACGGATTCTGAATATTACAATAGGCTTATAAAAGAAAGAGTGAGTCCGAAACAGGCGGAACAGATATGTAGATACGCGCCGATGTTTTGGGGCGAAAAAGGATCGACTTCAGGGCCGCCTTATGCAGGCGCAATCGTTTGTTTCCTGTTTGTTTTGGGATTGATCATTGTGAAGGGTCCCGAAAAATGGTGGATGCTGGGCGCAACGATTCTTTCATTTGTATTGGCATGGGGGAAACACTTCGAGACAGTAAACAGTTTTTTCTTCTATCATCTTCCTTTATACAATAAATTTCGTACGGTAGAAACGGCGCTTGTCATAGCCGGAGTAACGATGGCGGCATTGGCTATGCTGGCGCTAAAAGAAATTTTTGATAATGCCAATCGGAAAGTTTACCTCAAACCGGTTTATATTGCCGCAGGTATAACCGGTGGGCTATGTCTTGTTTTTGCGCTGTTCGGTAGCGCGATCATGAGTTTTTCGGGCGTGGTTGACGCCCAAATTCAAAGCCAGCAAGGCCCTGAAATGCTTGCGGCCATCGTTTCCGACAGGAAAAGTATGCTTTCATCGGATTCATGGCGCTCGTTTTTCTTTATCTTATTGGCAACGGGTGCTCTTTGGTTTTATCTTCGGAATTTTATCAAAATCAACTATGTCGTCGCAGTTGTTGGCATCCTGATTTTCATTGACTTATGGACAGTCGACAAGCGGTTCCTGAATTTTGACAGTTTTGTGCCGAAACAAAAAGCGCTCGTGGCATCGGAGGTCGACCGACAAATCCTGCAGGATAAAGACCCGAATTACAGGGTGATGAATTTCGCGCCGGGCGCGATGTTCAACGAATCGAGGACTTCCTATTTTCACAAGTCAATCGGCGGATACAGCCCCGCCAAACTGCGCCGGTATCAGGATATCATTGACAAGTATTTCTCCAGAGGCATCGACAGGAATGTCATGAACATGCTGAACACGAAATATGTGATTATGCAAAACGAACAACGGCAACAGGTTGCGCAGCTGAACCCCGATGCGCTTGGGAATGTATGGTTTGTGAATGAATTGATGTGGGTCGATACGCCGGACGAGGAGATTGCCGCCTTGAAAGGGCTCGACCCTGCGCTAACGGCTGTCATCGACAAGGAATGGCAAGGCACGTTGACGGGCTGGGATGCACTGCGGCATGAAGGCACGGACACCACCGCGCTTATCCGACTTGCAGATTATGCCAATCCAGGAAACATTTTCTATGAAAGCAGTAGTGCAACGCCGCGCTTGGCCGTTTTCTCGGAAGTGTATTACAAGACCTGGCATGCTTATATCGACGGGGTGGAGGCGCCTTTGGTTCGGGTCAATTATATCTTGCGCGGACTGCCCGTTCCGGCCGGAACGCATGCCATTGAATTGAAATGTGTCGACGACGTCTATCTTCGTGGTGCGAAAATTTCAAAGATAGCATCTGTTCTTGTCGGGATAGTTTTGCTGGGTCTGTTGGGCTATGCAATTTGGATTTCGACAGTTGTCGTTCGCGAAAAGAATGTACGGAGAAACAAGCAGGTATCATCCTAAAAAAAGGATAGCCTCCGGGCCCATGTTAAAGAGCAGGTCGACGATGCTCAGGTTGGGGATGAAACGGTATTTATCGCGGAAGACTTGATAATAGGGACGGGGTACGAACTGGTCGTCGGGCAGGGGGTGACGCGGGTCGATGACGTTTCGGTAATCGTTCCCGACAACGGGGGTATAGGTTGTGGTGTGTATCATTGTAGGGCTTATGTCAAGCAGACCGCAGATCAGGGTCTGTAACGCTTCATTAAAATCGACGAGAAAGTCGATTTTTTTTTCATAGAACGGGCGGAAATCAGCTGCGTAATATTCAAAAAACGGACTTAAATTATAAGCCGAAACGAAAGCGTTCCAGTGGAGATGCCGCCATGCGCCATGGTTGGAGATACGGATGTCGCGCGTAAACGCTTTTGGCGTCAAGGGTTTTTCTATCGGGACGGTAAGCGCCTGCATCCCGTTGGCCGAAGCGATATGGCAGCGGTTGCGGTAGGTTTGTTTTTGATAGCTTTCCGACGTTTCCAAGTAGATGGTATCGAAAGCGGCCAGTTTGGAATAGTACTGAACGGGTGCCAAGTAGGCTGTCGACAGGTAGGCGGCAGTCATTTATCTTATCCTTTTGAAACGGTGTGCAGGCTGTTTGCTATACCAGCAATACCAGATAAGCCCAATGGTATGGTCATGCGGTATGAGTCCCAAATGACGCGAATCAATTCCTTCGGTTTCATTTTCTGAAAGTATCCAGAAAAAATCATTTTTAAAGGTAAAGGATGTTTGTTCTTCGCCTCGTATGAAGAGTTTGCCGTCGCGCAGGATTGCCGCCTCGCCGGCTTCTTTTTCGATTGCTTCCCTGCATGCCATCAGGGCTATCTCATTCAAATCGATGGCTACTCCCTTGCGCGGGATAACAAATTCATATTCAACGGAATAATCGCCGATCAGTTCGATGGGTACTACTTTCGAGAGGTTGTGAATTAACAGTTCTTTTTCGCGCAGGCTCATACGCAAGATGATGCCGGTCGAGTCTTCTTTCATTTGGCGGAGCTGGATATGCAGTGATTCGAGCGTTTGCAGTAGCGGTTCTCTGATGTTTTTGTTGATGTGGAAAGCGGGCTGCATCATGGGCGCGTTCGGCAGAAGACGTCCGTTGACGCGGAAGCCGTCGACACCCATTTGGATCACATCGCCCGGAAGTCCGATACATCGCCCGACGAATAACGGCGGCTTGGCGGCATCACGCCGCAGCGGACTCTTATAGAGCATCAGCCGGTTCCGACTGCGCCCATGGCCGGAGATGAATTTACTTACAAGAACGTAATCACCCGCACTGAGCGTGTCACCCAGCGTGGAACCGGTGATACGGTAAGTGCCGACAAGAAATAGCCGGACGAGTATCACCGCTGCAACGACAATTATCGGGATGACGATGTGCCTTATACCTATTTTCATCTACGGAAGATAACGATAGTGAACAAAACGGATTTCAGTTAAACGATGTCAGTTGAACGATTCAACCCACCGGAACAGCCGATTCCAGCGGATACCGCCATTGAACAGTCCGTGGTCCTTGTCCAACGATAGCCAGACCAATATCGGTTTGCCAACGATATGGTCTTCGGGAACGAATCCCCACGAACGGCTGTCGGCGCTGTTATGACGGTTATCGCCCATCATCCAGTAATAGTCGTATTTGAAAGTGTAGGTGGTTGCCACTTCACCGTTTATCATCACTTTGCCATCCGGCTCTATATCGAGGATGTTATTTTCATAATTGCGGATACACCGGTGATAGATCGCCAGGTTCTTTCTGTCCAACTTGATGGTGGCACCTTTTTTGGGTATCCACACCGGCCCGAAATTGTCGCGCCTCCAACCGAGTTCATAATCAATAGGATATATCTCAACGTCGATAAAATCCGGCTCGATGGCGATTTTACGTACAGTAGGGATTTTTTGTACGGTTTCGTATGCTTCACTTGTAAGCGGGATGCGGTAGATGAGGTTGAAACGCCCTTCGGCATTGGGCGTGAATCCGCAATACTGTAAAACGGGATAATAATCCCTAAATTCCGAAGCGATCGCCCGATCGGCCTTGCTTACCTGTAACCTGCGAAACATTTCTTCCGTAATGCGTGTTCCGTCCGTTTCCACAAAATAAACATGTTGTACATTCTTTGCGTCCTTAGATAACTTTCCGTCAATAAATATTTGGTTGTTAATGATTTGAAGTGTATCTCCGGGCATGCCGACACATCGTTTCACATAGTTGTCGCGCTTGTCGACCGGACGATAGATCACATCCCCGAATCGTTCCCTGTTTAAGCGGATCGTTTTATAACCATACTGTTTCACCAATGAGTAATAGTCAGGATTAGGCACATTCAAGGCGACAGTGTCGCCAGCAGGAAAATTGAACACAACAATATCGTTCCGTTTAACTTGTCCCAGCCCCTTGACGCGTTTATAGCCCCACGTTGGCCATTCTGTATACGATTTGCAGTTGAGTACCGGCAGTGTATTTTGTACAAGCGGAAACGAAACGGGCGTATTGGGTACACGCGGGCCGTAGCTGAGCTTGCTTACAAACAAATAATCGCCTACCAACAAAGTCTTTTCGAGCGAAGACGAGGGTATTTGATAGTTCTGAAAGACAAAGAGGTTGATGATATAGACGGCTATTAATGCAAACAGGATGTCGTCGATCCAGTTGAGGATGCTTTTCAAGGTCGGGTTTTTAGCCTGCTTCCACGCTCCCCACGGAACGAATTTGGTCAGATAGATGTCAATGAGCACGAAAATACCGAGTAACAACCACGCATTACCCATCCAGCGCGTGAAAAGGAGATAAATTACCGTCCAAATACTGAAATTGATCCACTGGCGTTTGCTTATTTTTTGGCGAAATTTTAACATTATAAATTAATTATGAATTAAGTTTAATAGGTCTTGCATGCTGAGAAAACCTTTTTTCCCGGCTGTAAATTCGGCGGCGAGAACGGCTCCGAGTGCAAATCCGTGACGACTTTTGGCTTCGTGCTCGATCGTTATGACGTCGACCGCCGAGTCGTACCGTACCTTATGCGTGCCGGGTATTTCGTCTTCTCGTAAGGCGGTGATATTCAGCTCGTCAGGCTTGCCTGCTTCGCCTTCGCACGCCAAATGCCAGGCGCTTTTACGGTCAATCTCTTGAATGATTTCTTCGGCCAGCGTGATGGCGGTGCCGCTGGGAGCATCCAATTTATGGATGTGATGTATTTCCGTCAGGTCGACGTCGTAGGCCGGAAAATTGTTCATCAGTTGCGCCAGACACCTGTTTACGGCAAAGAAAATGTTGACGCCAATACTGAAATTGGAGGCATAGAAGAATGTCTTCCCGTCTTCTTCGCATTGTTTTTTGATTTCATCCATCCGGTGTATCCATCCGGTTGTGCCTGATACTACCGGGATACCGGCTGCAAAACATTGCTGATAATTGTCAAAGGCAACCGACGGCGTCGAAAATTCGATGGCTACATCTGCCGTCCTGAACGCATCCGACAGGAACTCATCGGGATTATCAATGTCGATGGTCGATACGATTGTATGGCCACGCTGAATGGCGATTTGCTCAATGATACGTCCCATCTTCCCGTATCCGATTATTGCTATTTTCATACTTTTTGTTTTTTAATTGTGCAAAGGTAGTGAAAAGTTTTTAGTTATCAACTAAAAGTACTACTTTTGATGCTTTAAGCGAAAGATATGGAACGAATGTTGCAGTATATTTGGAAACACCGGTTGTATGACGAGGCCGATCTGGTCACAACGGAAGGAACGCCTGTGTTTGTTATTGATGCCGGTATCACAAATACAGATGCTGGACCTGACTTTTTCAATGCAAAAATACGGATTGGCAATACGGTATGGGCGGGAAATGTGGAAATCCATGAACGGTCTTCCGACTGGTTTCGCCATCGCCATCAGCACGACAGGCTCTATGATACGGTTATCCTGCACGTTGTCAGGCATCATGATGCGGATGTATGCCGGACTAACGGGGAGGCAATGCTGCAAGCCGTCCTGTCAGTCCCTGAAAGGATTGAGGGAAATATCAACTGGCTGCTTTCGCGCGATACGCCTGTTTCTTGTGCCGAAAGTATGTCGTCTGTACCATCCCTGTATCTGTCGGACTGGATTATCGCATTGCTTTCGGAAAGATTGGAACGTAAGACCGATGATATTTTCGTCCGCCTGAATAACAACTTAAAGGACTGGAATGAAATATTTTATATCACGCTGATGCGTAATTTCGGATTCGGGGTGAATGGCGATGCTTTCGAGTTGCTCGCCGCGAGTCTTCCGTACAAGTATATCCTCAAACACCGCAACAATCCGTTGCAGATCGAAGCCCTGTTCTTCGGTCAGGCAGGTTTACTGGATGAAAAATCAATAGACAAGACGCCAGCGCAGGAGGTTGATCCCTATTTGCTGTTGCTTCGGCGTGAATACGATTTTCTTCGGAAGAAATACGGGCTGAACGCGGTGGAATCATTCCTTTTTAAAAAACTTCGGATACGTCCTGTAAACTTTCCCCATGTCAGGCTGGCACAGTTGGCGGCTATATGGATAAAACACGACACCCTGTTCTCCAAAATTCTTGAAGCGCAAAACATGAAGGAGCTAAGCAGTTTTTTTATGGTCGAGCCATCTGCCTACTGGACAAATCATTACCACTTTCATGCGGTATCGCAAGCGAAAAAAAAGTCGACCGGGAAAAATGCTGCGGATGCCATTTTGATCAATACGGTCATACCGACGCTTTTTGCATACGGGAAATACACGAATCGGCTCGAATATTGCGAAAGGGCCTTGCAATGGTTGGAAGAGATAAAGCCGGAACGAAACAGTATCGTGACGCTTTTCCGTCAAGCGGGTGTTTCCGTCAAAAATGCGGGCGATACGCAGGCCCTTATCCAGCTGAGACGGGAATATTGCGATAAAAAGAAATGCCTTTATTGCAGAATTGGGTTCAGAATATTGGCAATTCATAAATAATGCCTACTTTTGTCGGGTCATTGAATAGCAATCGGAGATGAGAAAAAGGAAGATGAGCGCGGCTATATTACGTTTACCTGCTATCCTGGTAACGGCATGTTTCGTTTTTGCCTGCGCCAATATCGGAAATCCGAACGGAGGGCCCTACGATGAAACGCCTCCGAAATACGTGGGCAGCAAACCGGAACTGAATCAGTTGAACTTCACGGGGAAAAGAATCGACCTGTTTTTCGACGAGTTTATTTCGATTGAAAATCCAAGTGAAAATGTGATTATCACCCCCCCACAAATACAGAATCCCGCTATTCAGGCTGTCGGCAAGCGAATCAGGGTAGAATTTAAAGACACGCTGATTGAGAATACTACTTATACCGTCGACTTTACAAGTTCCATTGTTGACAATAACGAAAAAAATGCGCTGGAAAATTTCAGTTTTGCTTTTTCAACCGGCGATGTGCTTGATACACTGCAAATTAGCGGCATATTGCTGAACGCGCAAGATTTGGAAATCGTACAGCACATGATGGTCGGGATACACAGCGACCTGTCGGATACGGCCTTCACCAAAACACCTTTTCTGCGTACGTCAAAAACCAACGACCGGGGGCGGTTTGTCATCAGAAACGTAGCACCAGGGTCTTACCGCGTGTTTGCACTCGAAGATAAAAACCGTAATTATGCGTATGACAAAGGCAACAACGAAGGCCTTGCTTTTCTTGATTCGATTGTTATTCCGTCGTGCGAACGCGCGATGGTGGCCGATACCATCTGGAAAGATACAGTCACGATCGATACCGTCAGGATGGTAGAGCGTACCTTGTATTATCCGAATGATTTAGTCTTATGGTTTTTCAACGATTCGATAGCGCCGCGACAACGCATGCTACGGCCTGAACGCTCGAAGGAGCATGTCTTCACGCTGAAGTTCAATGCGCCGACCGATACTTTTCCAACGCCTGTCCCGCTCAACTTCGCACCGACCGATTCCGTGTGGTATGTCACGCAAATCGCGCAGGACCCCGAAGGCTTTGCTATCAATTACTGGGTTTTGGATTCGATGATATACAAGAAGGATACCTTGCAATTGGAGGTGACCTACTGGAAAAATAACGACTCGATACCAACGTTGCTTGAACAGCGGACGGATACCTTGAATGTGGTGTATCGGGAGCCGCCGCCGCCGAAAAAAGATGCAAAATCCAAAAAACCGCCGCAAGTAAGACGAACAGGCGTTGCGCCCTCCGATTCCACACAACAGGAGGCTGTCAAGGTTGTCCCTCTGCAAATGAAAATCTCTCCGTCAGGAAATATGAACCCTTATGATGTGATAACGATTGAGGTGAACGAGCCCGTACTGGATGTCCGAAAAGAGTGCTTCACGCTCGAACTCGGCGTGGATACGCTGTGGGAAGCAGTCGATTTCGCATTTGAAGTCGATACAACGCGTGCGATGACGTATCTAATCAAACGTCCGTTCCTGTATGAAGAGCGTTATCGTGTCACCGTTGATTCGGCCATGCTTATCAGCGTTTATGATCATCCGAACAAGCCCGAATCGGTGCAACTGACCGTAAAAGGGAAAAAAGAATACGGAGAATTGGTAATTACAATGCAAGGACTTCCCCTGATCAACGGCGACAGTGGCCGGACAACACCCATGCCCGCGTATGTAGAATTGCTGAACGCGAGTGGCGCGCCCGTACGAACAGCGAACGTAGAAGATGGAAAAGCGACGTTCAAGGACTTGACGCCTGAAAAATTTTTTGCGCGAATCATTCTCGACGCCAATGGAAATGGCCGCTGGGATGCAGGGAATTATGAAGAAAGACGCCAGCCGGAGTTCGTGTATTATTTTAAGGAACAATTTGAAATACGTCAGAATTGGGATAAGGAAGAGAACTGGGACATCGGCAAGTCGGTTCTTGGCGAAAAACCGGCTGAGCTGGTTAAGAACAAGCCAAAAGAGGCGCAAAAGGTAAAACGGGATTACCGTGAGGAGAGCAAACCGCAAAGGGGCAGTAGCATGTCTCCGGGAATGGGGGGAATACGGTTTTAAGAAAATTATTTGGACATGAAAAAAAAATGCTTGCTTCTGTGCTGCGTCTGTTGCTTTCAAAGCATGGCGCAAAAGATTGATATGGAGACGTTTTCGATGGTTCATGGCGAAAACACGACGTATGACATCTATTTTAAATGGGGACTGATCATGTCGCGCGCCGGTGAGGCTTCCTTTACCTATCACCCGGATCATTCCTATCCCGACGCTGTTTCGCTTTACCGGTTGCTTTTTAAAACGACGAAATTTTATGATGGTTTCTTTAAAATGCGCGATACGCTGTCAGGTTATTATAACGATGATAATATGCTATTATACAGCGTCAAACGAACTGACGAAGGGAATTATTACACCATGGACGACCTGAAATTCAAGTACGATGCCGAACGAACAACCATACATTCGCTTCGATATATCCCTTCAGGCAAGAAAATTGACACGACCCTGATTGCCGACGGACGCGCGACCGATATGCTGAGTGTAGCTTATTATCTGCGCGGTATTGACCGTAAAAAATTGCAGCAGGGCGATACGTTCCCGTTCATGGTAGCCATCGGACGCGAGCTCGTGAAAACGCAGTTTATCTATCAGAATCAGGCGATTGTGGAACATGGAAAGGTGAAATTCAGTACGCTTTATTTTAAGATCGACATCATGGACGAGGATGCTTTCGAAAGCACAAAGACGTCGGCTGAAGTCTGGATCGGCGACGACGATAATTTTTTGCCGGTCAAACTGCGCAGCAAAATGAAAATCGGTTATGTCGAGGTCTACTTAAAGACAGCCACAGGCTTGGCGTATCCCTTGAAATGCCGCATTGAAATGCCGCACTGAAATGCCGCATTGAAATGAGAGAATGCTGTTTTAACAAAAAATAATTGTCTACGCGGCAGTTTTTTAAATGCCGACTGGCGCGTCTTGCGTGTTGCAGACGGTCACTGCAATTCCGGCATGAACTTCCAAGCCTGTTTGTGTTTTATCCCATTTTTTTGCGGAAATGACAGGTCATCAAGCGAAACAACAACTTTTTCGTAATTGTCTGAAATTAATTCAAGTGGCGAATATTCACGCTCGATTGTTTTTTCATCAACAAGCAAATAAGTTACTTGTACATACAAAATTTTATCATTTTTCAAAGCAACAAAATCAATTTCCTTATCCCTGAAAACACCTGTGTATATTTTGTAACCTGCTCTTTTCAAGTTGAGATATACAAGGTTTTCCAATTTATAACCAATTCCGTAACCGAATCCTGTATAAAGATAATTTTTGTACGCTAAATCGTTGATATAATATTTGGAATTTCCAGAAATCGTGTCTTTACCGCGAATGTCGTAGCGTTCCGATTTGTGCACCAAAAATGAATCTTCCAAATAACTGATATAAGAAGAAACTGTGTCGTAAGTAGTTTTCCTGCCCAAACTTTTGCAATAGTTTACAACATTTGTAATTGATACCAAATTTGCAGCGTTATTAACTAAAAACACAAAAATATCTTCCAGCAATTTAGGCTCTTTTATGCTGTAACGCTGAATAATATCCCGCAAAAAAACAGCATCTTTTAGTGCAGAGACATAATTGCGTTTGATTTCATCGTTTTGCAAGTTGAAAAGTTCAGGTAAACCTCCGCTTTCCATATATTCAAGAAAATTTTGTTTTGTATTATCTTTCATCAAAATGCCCAAATATTCTGAAAAACTGAACGGGAAAATCATAAATTCCACATAACGTCCCGAAAGCAACGTTGCCAATTCTCCCGAAAGCATTTTTGAATTTGAGCCTGAAATAAAAATTTCGTATGCGTCAATAAAATCTTGCGAGTAGGAATTAACAAAATGTTCCCAACCTGCTATGTTTTGAATTTCGTCAATAAGAAGAAAAATTCTCCCTGAAACGCCAAGTCGCTTTTTGTAAAATTTCACAAAATTGTCAAGGTCAGAATAATTTGCAATAAAGTCGAAATCGGTATATTCCTTATTGATATACAGGATGTTTTTGTTACTGATACCGCTCCTGATCAACTTATGTGCCAACTGCCGAAGAATATAGCTTTTGCCAGCGCGTCTTTGTCCGATCAGAACCTTAATAAGGCGATTCCCCGTGTATGAGAAAATAGGATCGGTATAATCGACACGATAATAACCGGCGGGTTCCGGCGTTTTTTCATTCCAAAAATTATATCTTCCGATTGCATTAAAATTTTCTTCCATAGTCGAAATTTTTCTCGCAAAGATACAAAAATTCTTTCACACTCGAAAATTTTACAACGTCAACCGCCCAAAAAAGGTGCATCTACGTATCATCTCTCCTTTCTTGATAGACTTCTACAAACTCCACTCCACGCCTTCTTTCGTGTCTTTCACCTTGAATCCGAACGATTCAAGTTCTTTGCGGATGCGGTCGCTCGTTGCCCAGTCCCTGTTTTCTTTCGCCTGCCGGCGTATGGACAGCAGCAGGTCGAAGGTGATGGCCGGACGCGCGTGCCCCAGATGCGGGTCGCCGTAGACGGTCGGACCGCATACATACATGCCTGCATTGGGTGCATGTAGCGGGATGAACGCCTCCTTTTTTCGGGTGAGCGTGTTGTAAATTGTCAGTTTCATTGGGTCTATTTTTAAAAAAAATTTGTCTAATTCAAAAATTAATATTTACTTTGCCGCATCATTGAAAGACGAAAAAGGGTTTAATAAATTAAAAAAGGAGAATGTGATGCAAAATTTTCAAAAACTATTACAGGGACAGTTTGATAAAATGTGTCAAACAGGCAAACTGTTCAGGAGCAGCTTGTCGGGGGCTGCAGTATGGGATTTATACATTGGTTCATTTTCAAGTGAACATAATCCCGTTTACCGAGATCCTGACTCCTCGGAGAGTGATTGTAATCTTTGTAATAATTTCATTCGCAGATATGGCAACATCGTTGCGCTGGATGAAAATTACGATGTGATGACAATTTGGGATGTGGATGCAGAAGTAGAAGTGGAATATGTTAATTCCGTACAGGCCATCTCAAGGAAACTTAAAAATAACGCGATTGCGGAAGTCTTCTTTGAAACGTGGAATGAATTAAAAAGCCTGCCTTACGAGTCCTGTAAGAAAGACAATGACAAATTCAGATTGGGCGTTGCGCAAAATGTGAAAAGATACACGGAAGAAGAAGCAGAGAAATTTCCGGGCGTTGTCAAACCGAATGAAATAGTAACATTTAATCACCTGTATCTGGATTTGCCAAAAGCATTTGTGGATATGAGCGGTAACTCGCTTGAGAAAATCATGGGTAATTTTCGTGATGCGCAAAAAATATTTAAACGTGCGATGGACGAACTTCCGCTCGATGTGCTCATGCTGGTAAAAGACCTTATCAATCAAGGTTCGTTACTCGACGGTCAAACGCATCTGTATAAGATTGAGCAAATCATACCCTTGAAGGTGACGTATGATACAGTGGACAAAAAGGAAAACTGGTGCTGGGTCGCCTCTTACAGATTGCCGTTTGCCAGGTTCAAAAATGAATTGATTGGCGTACTGTGCAGCGAGCTGGCAGAAGGAGTAGATATTAATGAGGCATGTGAAGCCTGGAACAAACGGGTTGACCCTGCCAATTATATGAAAGCTACGGCACCTATTACGAAAACGCAAATTGAAGAAGCAAAGAAGTTTATCCAGGAAAACGGCTACGAACCATCTTTTATCCGCAGGTATGCCACGATGGTAGATATCAAAGCCTCGGAGATATTGCATCTGAATGCAGGCAAGGGTACTATTAAGGAAGTATCTATCTTCGACAAAATAAAACCGTCTGCTGCAACAGGTAAAAAGAATACGTTTGACGGCGTCGAAGAGGTATCCATTGAAAAATTCATGTCGGATATATTGCCGGGATGCGAATCGGTGGAAGCATTTTTATTGAACACCCATCAAGGCAATATGGTGAGCTTAACTACTGCTGATGACAAGAACAGCAAACCAATCTTCAAATGGAACAACAACTATTCATGGACTTATGCAGGTAATCTGGCGGGGAAATCCTTTATCAAGGAAGCTGTCAAATCAGTTGGCGGCATAACGGATGCCTACCTGAGGTTTTCGATTACCTGGAACGAAGATGGCAGAGACATTGTGGATTTGGATGCGCATGCTTCTGATCCGAGCGGACAGGAAATTTATTATAGCAGTCCATATCGACTTGATAGAGGTGGCAACAAGAATAATTGCGGCGGCATGCTGGATATCGACATGATACGCCCGCGGAACTTAGGCGTAGAGAATATCTTTTATAAGAACAAGTCTGAACTGCTGAATGGCAGATATAAATTTTGGATTCATAATTACGACAGCGGAAAGAACAAAGGCGCTAAAGCGGAGATTGAAATAAACGGCGATTCTTATATCTATGTTATCGATAAGGAACTGACGGGTAACACAACTATTGCCGAATTGGATATTGTAAACGGTGAGGTGAAAAATATTAATCACCTTATGCCATTACATGATGCCAACCGAAAAACCATGACTATTTACGGATTGGAAAGCAATCAGTTTCATAAAGTGAACCTAGTCTGTTTGTCTCCCAATCACTGGGATGGGAATAACGTTGGGAACAAGCATTATTTCTTCATGCTGGAAGGATGCAAGTGTCCGACTGATCTTCGGAGCTTTCACAACGAAAATCTGATTTCCGATCTTTTGAGTCATCGAAAAATTACAGAGGTTTTGGGATTTTCTACAATGATAAAACCGACTGACGAGCAGCTATCCGGTCTGGGATTTAATGCTACGGTAAGAGATGAACTTTTTGTTAAGTTGACGGGAACGCACAAGCGAGTTATCAAACTTAAATTTTAAAAATATGTACAAACAAGCAACACAATTAAAACTAAGGTTCTTAACCAACAGGGGACATTTGAGTGTAGAACAGTTATGGGATTTAAACATGACTGACTTGGCCGCTTTAGCCAAAGCGTTGAAAAATGATCTGGGTAAAAACGATAAGGATGAAGAATTGTCTTTCTTAGATGACGCCATTGATACCCTTGAATACAAAACTTCCAAACTTCGCTTTGATATTGTCAAAGATATTTACAATACAAAGAAAGAGGCCATTGCAGCAGCAAGAAATGAAATTGAAAAGAAATCCCACAATCAAAGGATTCTTCAACTCATTGCCAATAAGCAACTGGCAGAACTCGAAGGCAAGACGATTGAAGAGCTGGAAGCCATGCTGAAGTAGCAGTTTTGTATTTGTAACATCATCGCTACAAACTCCACTCCACGCCTTCTTTCGTGTCTTTCACCTTGAATCCGAACGATTCGAGTTCTTTGCGGATGCGGTCGCTCGTTGCCCAGTCCTTGTTTTCTTTCGCCTGCCGGCGTATGGACAGCAGCAGGTCGACGGCTTGGGCGTATGCGGCTTCGTGGGCGTTGGTTGCCGACGGGTCGGCCTGGATGCCGAGGATGTCTTCGATAAATAGCTTGTACACGTCTTTCAGTTCTGAAAGGTCTTCCGCCGTGATCGTTCCCTTGCCGTCGTGCAGGGTGTTGATGGCCTTGCTTGCATCAAAGAGGTGGGAGATGACGATCGGCGAGTTCAGGTCGTCGCTGATCGCTTCGTCGCATTTTTCGCGCAGTCCTTTTACGTTCACGTTTTCGGACGTTGTGGCGGCGGGCGCCAGCTTGCTCAAGCGTGTCCGGGCTTCGAGCAATCGTTCCAACCCTTTTTCGGAGGCCTGCAGCGCTTCGTTGCTGAAATCTACCGTACTGCGGTAATGGGCCTGGAGGATGAAGAATCGGATCGTCATGGGCGTGTAGGCTTGGGTGAGGTGCCGGCTGCTTCCGGTGAAGAACTCGTCGAGCGTGATGAAATTGCCGAGCGACTTGCCCATTTTCTGTCCGTTGATGGTTATCATGTTGTTGTGCATCCAGTAACGCACCATCTCGCTGCCCTGCGATGCGATGGCCTGTGCTATTTCACATTCATGGTGCGGAAAGAGCAAGTCCATGCCGCCTCCATGTATGTCGAAATGTTCGCCGAGATATTTCTTTCCCATGGCCGTACACTCGCAGTGCCAGCCGGGGAACCCGTCGCTCCAGGGCGACGGCCAGCGCATGATATGTTCGGGCTGCGCTTTTTTCCAGAGCGCAAAGTCGACGGGGTTGCGTTTTTCGTCCTGACCGTCCAAGGTGCGCGTGGTGTTGAGCAGTTCGTCAATGTTGCGGTTCGACAGGGCGCCATAGCGATGCGAGCGGTTATACTGCTCGACGTCGAAATAGACGGAGCCGTTGCTTTCGTAGGCGTATCCGTTCTTCAGGATGGTCTCTACCAATGCGATCTGCTCGATGACATGCCCCGAAGCGCTCGGCTCGATGTCGGGGGGCAACACGTTCAGCTGCTCCATTGCCCGGTGGTAGCGCCGGGTGTAATAATGTACAAGCTCCATCGGCTCCACCTGTTCGAGGCGTGCCTTTTTTGCGATCTTGTCCTCGCCCTCGTCGGCGTCATGCTCCAGATGACCCACGTCGGTGATGTTGCGTACATAGCGTACCTTGTATCCTGCGTGCCTCAGCAGGCGGAACAGCAGGTCGAAGGTGATGGCCGGACGCGCGTGCCCCAGATGCGGGTCGCCGTAGACGGTCGGACCGCATACATACATGCCTGCATTGGGTGCATGTAGCGGGATGAACGCCTCCTTTTTTCGGGTGAGCGTGTTGTAAATTGTCAGTTTCATTTTAATAATTATGATTAGCGGCTGCAAAGTTACCATTTTTTTGCTTATTTTTGCGTCCGATTTTTTAGTTTTAGTTTTCAGAAGTTATGCCATTATCGAAAAAGACGCCTTCTCCCCTGCTTTCATTGATACCCGTCGGGGTGTTGGTGGGGCTGTTGTTCGTCGTCGTGCAACTGTTCGGAGCCGATACGCTGAACGGGGCAAGCCAGGTTGTGTTGCTGCTGTCGACCGCCGTGTGCGCATCGCTTGCCGTCGCTTTTTGCGGTATGCGATGGAAGGAAATTGAACAGGCGATTGTTAAAAACATCACCAACGTAGCCTCGGCCTTGCTGATCTTGCTGTTGATAGGCGCTTTGTCGGGTACATGGATGATAAGCGGCATCATTCCGTCGCTTATCTACTACGGGATGCGACTGATCAGTCCTGATTTTTACTTGGTATCGACTTGTGCGATATGTGCCGTTGTTTCGTTGATGACCGGCAGTTCGTGGACGACGATAGCCACGATCGGTATTGCCTTGTCGGGCATCGGACTGGCGCAGGGCTTTTCGCCCGGATGGATTGGCGGGGCAATCATTTCGGGCGCCTACTTTGGCGATAAGTTATCACCGCTGTCGGATACGACTAACATGGCTTCGGCAGTTACCGACACGCCGTTGTTTGTGCATATCCGTTACCTGATGATTACGACGATCCCCGCTATCACGATTGCGTTGATCGTTTATACGGTTGCCGGACTTTCCCATCATTCGACGTCGACAGCCGAAATTGCCTTGTTCGCGGAAACGTTAAAGCAGACTTTCCATATCTCACCCTGGCTGTTGCTTGTGCCGGCTGTCATGGGCGTGATGATTGCCAGGCGTTTGCCATCGCTCGTCGTCCTGTTTGCGGCTTTCTTTCTGGCCTGCATTTTCGCCATGATCTTTCAACCGCATCTGCTGGGCGAGATTGCGACGGGAATGGATGGCTCGACATTGCTCACGAACCGAAATGAGGTATTGAGCATGGGTGCAAGCCCCATTGCCAGCATGACGCATGGCGTGGCGATGCAGTTCAAGGGGGTGATGATGGCCGTCTTCGGAAGCACGCAGTTGGAAACGGGTCACGCGGCTTTGAACGAACTGGTTTCAACGCGCGGCATGGCGGGCATGATGAATACGATATGGCTGATTATCTGCGCGATGTGTTTTGGCGGCGCGATGACTGCGAGCGGAATGATCGGCAGTATTATTTCTGTCTTTCTGCGTTTTATGAAGAATACACTGGGGATAGTTGCATCAACCGTGTTTTCGGCGATATTCTTTAACATCAGCACAGGCGACCAGTACTTATCCATCATTCTGACGGGCGACATGTACAAGGACGTCTATCGACAAAAAGGGTACGAAAGCCGCTTGCTAAGCCGCGCAGCCGAAGATGGCGCCACCGTCACCTCGCCGCTTGTGCCATGGAATACGTGTGGCATGACGCAGGCAACGGTTCTGGGCATTCCCACGCTCACGTATCTGCCTTTTAGCTTTTTCAATTTGCTCAGTCCGTTGATGAGCATACTGGTAGCAGCCACAGGATATAAAATTAAAAAGTCTGTCGTCGTTTCATTCCTGAATCAAGTTCAGGATGACGCAATAATTCATAATTCATAATTATTTTCGCATGTTAGGTAAGCTAAAAATTTCATTGTTGGGATGGGTGGCGATTGCGATTGCGGGGGGCATCGTGTTCGGGCAATTTTTGCCGCCGGGCGTGGCACGTCTGTTTGTCACGTTCAATTCATTGTTTGGGAACTTTCTGTCGTTTGCTATTCCGCTGATTATCTTAGGATTGGTAGCGCCTGCCATCGGCGAACTGGGGAAGGGTGCAGGCCGTTTGTTGGTTTTTACGGCGCTGATAGCCTACGGGTCGACGCTTTTTTCCGGTTTTTTCACCTATTTTTCAGGCGCTACGGTCTTGCCGCATCTGCTGGACCCAAATGCGGCTTTGGCATCATTGGAAAATCCCGAAGACTTCATGCTGGCGCCCTATTTTAAGATTGAGATGCCGCCGTTGATGGATATCATGACTTCGTTGTTGCTGGCCTTTACCATCGGATTGGGTCTTTCATCCATCAAGGGTCATACCTTACAGGCTTGTTTTACGGATTTTCGCGAGATCATCATGCTGCTTATCCGAAAGGCAATCGTGCCTTTGCTGCCGCTGCATATTTTCGGTATCTTTTTAAACATCACGGTCAGCGGTCAGGTAGCCACGATCATCGTCATGTTCCTGAAAGTGATCGTTTTTATTTTTGCGCTTCATGTTGCCTTGCTGTTGATACAGTTTATCACCGTCGGCGCCATTACGGGGAGAAATCCGTTCAGGATGTTGAAGACCATGCTGCCCGCCTACCTCACGGCTTTGGGTACGCAGTCGTCGGCGGCCACGATCCCAGTCACCCTGCGGCAGGTTTTGAAGATGGGCGTGCGCGAAAATATCGCCGTGTTTACCGTTCCGCTATGCGCAACGATACACTTGGCCGGCAGCACGTTGAAGATAGTGGCCTGCGCCATGGCTGTTTTGATGATGGTGGGCGAGCCGGTGTCGATCGCTCAGTTCGGTGGATTTATCATGATGTTGGGTATCGTGATGGTTGCCGCGCCGGGTGTTCCCGGCGGCGCTATCATGGCGGCTTTGGGGCTGCTTGGCAGCATGCTTGGCTTTAATGATACATTACAGGCGTTGATGATCGCCCTCTACATCGCCATGGACAGTTTCGGCACCGCCTGCAACGTGACCGGCGACGGCGCCATTGCAGCCGTGGTGGACAGAATAGCAAAATGACGACAAACGAAAAACTAAAAATGTCATTCAGAAAAATAACGGAAGAATCGTCCGCATATCATGATCTTGAGAAAAAACCGGTTCACGAATTGCTGGCGGATATGAATCGGGAGAACCACCAGGTGGCGCTTGCCGTGGAGGCGGCGCTCCCGCAAATCGAAAGGCTTGTTTCCGAGATCGTCGCGCGCATGAAAAGGGGGGGGCGCGTCTTTTATATGGGCGCTGGGACAAGCGGCAGACTGGGGGTATTGGATGCTTCGGAAATTCCTCCTACTTTTGGGATGCCTCCCACGTGGATTATCGGGTTGATTGCCGGAGGCGATGCCGCCTTGCGGTCGTCGGTCGAAAAAGCGGAGGACGACCCTGATCGCGGGTGGCAGGAGTTGACGGGCTACGGCGTGAATGACAAGGATACGGTCGTTGGCATTGCTGCATCGGGAACAACGCCGTATGTTGTCGGTGCCTTGACGAAAGCCCGCGCTAACGGTCTGCTGACCGGTTGCATAACAAGCAACCCCGGTTCGCCGATGGCGGCAGCAGCTGATATCGCGATAGAGACAGTCGTCGGGCCGGAATACGTCACGGGCAGTTCACGCTTGAAATCGGGAACGGCTCAAAAGATGGCGCTGAACATGATATCCACTTCGGTGATGATCAGGCTGGGTCGTGTAAAGGGCAACCGGATGGTCAACATGCAGTTGTCGAACGATAAATTAGTCGACAGGGGTACGCGCATGATCGTCGATGCGCTCGGACTTGCTTACGAACAGGCGCGGTCGTTGTTGCTGCTGCACGGTTCGGTGAAAGGGGCTATCGATGCTTATGGATCAGATTCATGAACTCTTCGCGGGTCTTGGCCTGCTGAAAAAAACCGGTAAAATCGGAAGTGGTAGTGAGGGAATTTTGCTTTTCTACGCCCCGCATCTGCATGCACATGTGTTGTGCCTCTACCACCACCATCACACCCAGCGGGTTGAGTGTTTGCTGGATACATTCTTTTATCTGAAGTGTCATCCGTTCCTGAATCTGCAGACGACGGGCGAAGATATCGACGACGCGCGCAATCTTGCTCAGTCCGGTGATGTACTTGCGGGGGATATAGGCGACATGTACTTTGCCGAAAAAGGGCAATAGATGATGTTCGCACAGTGAAAAGAAATCAATGTCCTTGACGATCACCATTTGCTTGTAGTCTTCTTCGAGATACATGGCCGATTCGAGCGTTTTGACGGGGTCTTTCCGGTATCCCTGCAACATAAACTGCATGGCTTTGGCGATCCGGAGCGGCGTCTTTTTCAGCCCTTCGCGTTCGGGGTCTTCGCCTAACAGCCTGATTGTCTCCTTGTAATGATCTGACAACTGACCGGTTATTTCTAAAGATTCTTCTGATGGCGTCATGCGAAACAGTTAGTCAAGCGACAGGCGGATATCGTCTTCGATAATATAAATTTCATTTTTCTGTTGCGGAAACACCTTTTGCAATTCGCGACGCATAATCGAGGCCTCTTCGAAGGTCAGGAAATTGCCTACATGCAGCTTCCAGAAAGGAGCATCAAATTTTGTTTCCGATTCAAGGCCGGGAAACCGCCCTTTTATTTTTGCTTGAAACGAGGCTGCTTCGTCTTTTGATGTTCGTTGGTTGTTGCCGGAATAAACCTGAATGCGGTACCCCCTTGTGATGATATATGTTTTACCGTTGACAACATTCAAATTTTCACTGTCGATACGCGTCCCTACAAGTCGCTTGATGGCATCCGATTGATGGATAACGACCATTCCTTCGCCCGGTTTCGATGGTCGTTCCAGGTTGTCGAATATCGAAAAATGCGGTGTCTGGGCGTTTATTGCGGCGTGCCCGAACAGTAAATATAACAGAAGCAGGGGTAAGGCGTGCCTTGCCCCTTCCATTATTTCGAAAATTGAAATTCGAAATTTTTTCCGTTCCCAAAAAGGCCTATCGTTCATAGTTCTCAATTTTTTCACTTCGTAAAAAGAACTCCTTCGCACCTCGACATAGTCAAACAAGTTTGCCTCTGCACTCGGTTTGTCGTCGTTTCTCAATTAATCAAAAAGCTTCGATGATGGGAAGGAACTTGCTTACACCCAGCGAAGCGCCTCCGATAAGTCCGCCGTCGACATCGGGGTTGGCAAACAGTTCTTTCGCATTGTCGGCATTGCAGCTTCCGCCATACAGGATGGTGGTGTCGTTCGCGACAACTTCGCCATACTTGCCGGCAATGGTCTGGCGTATATATGCGTGCATTTCCTGCGCTTGTTCGGCAGTCGCAGTGACGCCTGTCCCGATAGCCCATACCGGTTCGTACGCGAGCACGAGCTTGCCGAAGTCTTCGGATGAAAGGTCAAACAAGGCGTCGTTAATCTGTTCGTAAACCACATCGAAATGTTTATTGGCATTCCGTTCGTCCAATACTTCGCCGATGCAGAAGATGGGCGTCAGCTGGTGAGCCAGCGCCAACTGCACTTTTTCCTTTAATATCGCAGAAGTCTCATGGTAATAGGCGCGTCGTTCGGAGTGTCCGATTATCACATATTTAGCGCCTGTTGATGCAATCATGGCGGCGGATACTTCGCCCGTATAGGCGCCTTTCTCCTTGTTTGCACAGTTCTGGGCAGCTACACCGATCCTTGATGTGTCAATGGCGGATGCAATGCTTGCCAGATGTGTGAACGGTGTACCGATAACGACATCACAATTTGTCGCATGGCCTTTGAGCGCTTCGTTTAGTCCTTCGGCGAGCGCCAATCCTTCAGGAAGCGTCGTGTTCAACTTCCAGTTTCCTGCTACAATGTTTTTTCTCATTTTGATTCAATTTATTATTGTTATTTTTATAATACGTTCATTAACCGGGGGCGATCGCAAGTATATGCTCCTACATTATCGAGGCGCCTGTTTTCGTCTGTTTCTGACGAAATCATACATCCAAACAAGCAACAAAGGTAATGCAAAAAAACAGCCAAACCATATCAATGGGTTATTTTCTTTCTGATTTTTTTCGATTGAGGGGGTCAATAGCGCCTCCACGACGTTTGCCAGCGTTTCATCCGGTGGAATATCGTTGTGATTCCATTTTTGAAGGATGGTTCCCGATTGCAACAATACAAGTCCGGGATTGGAGCGTACAAGTGACTTCAGCAGTACGTCGTCGGCTGTAAGGAACGGATACTCGGCGCCGGTATTATGAACCCAAAGCTCCCTGTTCTCCCTTGAAGAGCTTGTGACACAGTAAAATAACAATCCATTTTCAACGGCATAATCGTACATGTTATTGATTTCATCGATGTGGTTGTCGCTGGCTTTCTCGAGGAAGGGAGCGACAAGCAGAAAAACGCCCTTGGCATCTTCCAGCAGCAGGTCGGCAATGTCACGATCAGCTTCATCTTTGAGTTCAAAGAAGGAGATGGGGGGGACATATCCCTGGGCGACTAATTTTCTGTCGACAAATGTCCAGTCAGAATCGCCCGCCGGGGCGTTCTCGGGCGAAAATACTTCCTTTTTCCCGTTTTTCTCATAGATAAAATGGTAAATATCCTGGGGTGCATCTTCGGGGATTGACATCTGTTCAGGGATGTTTACGCCCACTTTATAGGGAAGGAAATCGATGGGCGGGAGGTGGTAATAATTGTAACTGGCAAAACCGGCGGCAAACAAATAGCTGAAAATGACGGCAAACCAGTAGGCTTTATAGGTATAGACAGGCGTCATTTTTTTGTAGTAGACGAACGTCACGATGGAAGCCGGCAAGAGAACGAGTGCATTTTTCAGGAAAGTCTGTGTATTTGTCAAGATGATGGCTTGCCCAAAGCATCCGCAATCGTGGACTGGGTTGAAAATGGCTAAATACAGCGTAAGTGCCGTCATGAAGATCATAAAAACAAGCATGCAGAGGGTAGTGAGCCGACGGTAAACGGCCATTATGATACAGCATCCGAGGAGAAATTCGATGGCCGACAGGTTGATGGATGCGAACAGGGCAATGGAGTTAAAGGCTGTCAGCCCGAAAGCGTTGAAATAATCTTCCATTATGAGGACGCCTCCAACCGGATCAATGGCTTTGACCGTGCCTGAAAACAGGAATGTGACGCCGAGTATGATACGGCACGTTTCCGTACTGATTTTCCGATAGTCAATGGTTCTCATATCCGATTCCGTTTATTTATTGTTCCTCTTTCCGGGATTCGAAAGTCAGTTTGATCAGTCCGAACAATGCGTAATTGATGATATCCTGGTAGTTTGTGTCGATTCCTTCCGAAAAGGATACCTTCCCGTCCTTGTCTTCTATTTCCTTGATACGGTTCAGCTTTGTCAGTATCAGGTCGGTATACGAACTGATACGCATCAGTCGCCATGCCTCGTCATAGTCATGGTTTTTCGCATACATGAGTTCTTTGGTGGCCGTCAGAAACCGGTCGTAGAGTTCAATCGCTTTCGGGCGCGTAATGTCGGGCTGGTCAGCAAAACCGTGTGCCAGTTGTATAAGTCCGATGACACCATAATTGACGATCCCGGTAAACTCGGGCAGTATGCCTTCATTTATTTTGCTTGCTTTTTTTATCTCAAGGCTTCGTATGCGTTTTGCTTTGATAAGCAACTGATCGGTAATGGATTCGGGGCGCATGATCCGCCACGAAGGGCCGTAGTCCTGCAGTTTTTTCTGAAAGACGTCACGGCATTGTTTGATGACTGTATCGAATTGAATTATCGTATCCGGCATGATGATGCTTGTTAAAAAATTTTTGCAAATTTAGAAGAAAAAATCAAGAATTACAAGCGGGTTGATTATTATCATTTCAGGAGCAGCGTAATTTTTGTCCGATTTTGAGGATGATGTTATTTTGAATATGGTTGAGTTCGCAAATTTTTTCGACGGTGATACCGTATTTTTTCGACAGGGAATAGAGGGTGTCTCCGGCTTCTATACGGTGATAGATGGGCTCATCGGACGGCGAGGTTTGTACAACAGGTTTGTTTTCAGCAGTTAGAGCCGTTGTCGATGCGGTTTTAGGCGCTTGATTTGTTTCTTGTGCAGTCTGTTTTGCAGCCGTCGACGAGGCCTCGACCGAGATAGGGCGGGCACGAAAATGAATGGCTTGTCCGATCTGAAGGGTAGATGTTTTAGTGATGCCGTTCAGCCTGCATAATTCATCGACGGTTGTGCCATACAATCTGGAAATCACACTTAACGTTTCGCCACTTTTGACGCGGTGAATGGCCAGCGCATTGTCCGACGTGACGTATGTGTTTGTGCTTTTGCCGTTTACCTTCACATTACGGAAAACATATTCGTCCCTGTAGGGCACGCCGTTGGGGAAGTCAAAAATTTCTTCCGGATTGATGGTCTTACCCAGAAAGCGCGTTTCGAAATGAAGATGGGAGCCTGTCGAACGCCCGGTACTGCCTCCGAGCCCAATCGCATCGCCGGCATGCACGACTTGGTTTTCGTTCACAAGGAATTTGGAAAGGTGACCGTAAACGGTTTCTAATCCGTTGGGATGACGTATCACGAGATAATAACCGAATCCCCGCCGTTCAAAACTTTTGATTCTTATTTTCCCGTCGAAAGCAGCCCGAATCGTATCGCCAACTTGTATTTTCAAGTCCGTACCCTGGTGCATCCTGCGACGGCGAGGCCCATACTTGGAGGTGATTTTCACCTCGTTATCAATGGGTGACACGTATGCTCTGCAATCGATCGTGTAGGTATCGGGGAAATTAACGGATTTCGACCTGAAAGGGTCGACATTGATTGTGTCCCAATTGGAGCCGTATAACTCGTCGGATGGAAACATAAGGCTTTCCCTTGATAGCTGCTCGTTGTACTCTTCGAGCTTGGCAATAGCCAACTGTCCCGACATTTTTGCTGGCGTGAGATAGTTTGCCATTAGCTCGGACGCTTGCTTTTCGAGGTGTGCCGCATCAACCGAGACTACCTGTGCCGGTTTCTGCGTTGCTTTTTTAAATACTTGCGCCTGCACGCCAAGCGACAGGCAACAAAAAATGAATAGTATACTTCTTCTCATATTATACATCTTCTATTTATTTGTACATCTAACGTTATTCATTCGACTTCGTACCGAATGTTTCCACAAGGGGAAATTCGGTTCAAAGTTCTGTATAATTAATTTATTTTCCAAAAAATAGTTGTATAATTCATTTGATTATGTGCGTTATAGACTGAAAATCCGACAATATTAAACAGATAATCAGCCGAATAGGCGCATATATGTTTTACAGCATGTTTGGTGGTTTTTTTGTATTACGCTCGACTTTCGCGATATTTTATCAGGAATAGAATATAGACAGCGTCTCGGCAACGTGCCTTATACAAGATCAATCAACATACCTTAGTGAGATCAATCAATAATGAGATCAATCAATGTTTCTTTTTACGAAGTGGAAAACCTGCCTGCTAATTCTCTGACTCGATAGTTTGGTTGTTTATGCCAAATTTTCGTCGCCATTTTTCATTTTCGGCAAGCGCTTCTTGAAGCGCTTTTTTCATTGTTACGATTTCTTGAGAATGGGCTTTACTCATTGTTACGATTTCTTGAGAATGGGCTTTTCTCATTGAATCAATTTTTTGAGAATGGGCTTTACTCATTGTAACCATTTCTTGAGAATACGCTTTTCTCATGGTTGCAAGTTCGCTTTTGTATTCGTTTACTATTGTGTACATATCTCTATAATTTTTTAGTGACTGGTCATATTCCTTTTTTTCTTCCGGCGTCATGTTGGCAATTTTGGCCTGCTCAAAAA
>Ga0082212_10001177_pt1 | contig 38470 bp, 33 predicted proteins | sample TergutNt197P3_FD_71548 | JGI IMG/M metagenome (GOLD analysis project Ga0082212, IMG submission 71548) | Neocapritermes taracua P3 segment gut microbial communities from Petit-Saut dam, French Guiana - Nt197 P3 | ecosystem: Host-associated > Arthropoda: Insects > Digestive system > Gut ...
CGTGTTCAAGGAATAAAACGCAGGGCAAGGGGTTTCCGTAACATTGATAATTTTATAGCCATGATTTATCTTGAAACGGCAGGTTTGAAGTTGGAGTTACCCACATGATTCAGCGAAGAGCCAATTTTTTCTTATGATAGGCAAAAATACAGGATGCTTTTAGTGAATGTGTCCGGCGGCCGACGCTTTTTGCGACGTCCTGTCGCGCGTCGGCATTGGGACATCCTGTCCGGCAGGGGATCAAGTCCTGTTGCCTGTCTAATCATGCCATCTGTCATCATATTCATCTTCGTCAATCTCATCAACGAGAGAACCATCACCCGCGGCCTGACAAAGTTCGGGCGTTTTAAACTCTTCTGGCACATATTCAAACGCGCTGTTACGCCTCATTCACCGCTATTTTTTTCGCACCGCCTCAAGACACATATCCGCAGTAATGAGTTCTTCGGGCGCGTCTCTAAGCGCAGAGGCGCTTAAAAAAACCTCCGCTTTGGATTGCTGTTTTTTACCGATAATCTCTGTCACCGTTAATACTCCCGCGTTACTCTGTATCCGCAGCTTCCTGCTTTTTTAAGGCTGCCCCAATCTCGTCTCTCAGACCTTCAGGCGCAAACGCAAGCGGCCTAACACTTTCCCGCTTAACAGCCTCAAGGCATAACTCCGTTGTCCTGAATTTCTCGGGAACAAACGCAATCCAGATGCCTTCCTGCTTCACAGCCGCAAGACACAGCTCCTCTGTTTTGAATTTCTCAGGTACATATCCAAGAGCCCCGCCTTTCCGCTTCACAGCTTCAAGACACAACTCCGCTGTCCTGAATTTCTCGGGAACAAACGCAAGACCGTTCTTCTTCACAGCCTCAAAACACAGTTCCGCTGTCCTGAGTTCTTCGGGGACATATTCAAGTGTACTGCCTTCCTGCCTCACAGCTTCAAGACGCAATTCCGCTGTCATGAATTTCTCAGGAACAAACGCAAGCGCGCTGCCATCCTGCCTTACAGCTTCAAGACACAACTCCCCTGCCCTATATTTCTCTGGAACAAACGCAAGCGCCCAGCCTTTCTGTTTAACAGCTTTAAGACACAGTTCCGCTGTCCTGAATTTCTCGGGAACATATTTAAGCGCGAAGCCTTCCCGCTTAACAGCCGCAAGACACAGCTTCTCTGTCAGAAGCGCTTCGGGAACATGTTTAAGCGCGAAGCCCTCCTGCTTTACAGCCGCAAGACATAGTTCCGGAGTTTTAAACTTATAAGGCACATTCCCTAGAGCAAAACCGTTCTCCTTCACCGTTTTAAGATACAGTTCCGCTGTTTTGAGTTCTTCGGGAACATATTCAAATGTTGCACTCACCCGCTTTACAGCCTCAAAGCACAGCTCCGCCGTCCTGTGTTCTGCGGGAACATATTCAAGCGCGCCGCCCCACTGCTTAACCGCCTCAAGGCAAAGCTCCGCCGTCCTGTGTTTTGCGGGAACATATTGAAGCGCCCAACCGCTCTCCTTCACAGCTTCAAGGCATAACTCCGCTGTTTTGTGTTCTTCGGGAATATGTTGAAATATCATGCCGCCTTCTCCTTCGCGTTTAATGTCCGCCGACAATTTGTCGGATAATTTTAAATCTCCGCGCCTGCGGGCAAAATGGTACGGGCGGTCCATTTTGCCATATCTTTATACCACGGTTTAGATTCCACCGCTGTTTCCCGTTTTTCGCAAGGCCGCCTTAACCTCGTCTCTCAGACCTTCAGGCGCCCATTCAAGCGCTATGCTGTTTTCTTCCACAGCGAGCCGACACATTTCATACGTTCTGAGTTCTTCGGGAACATACGCAAGCGTCCAGCCTTCCTGCTCTACGGCGGCGAGGCAAAGCTCAGGCGTTTTTAATTCTTCGGGAACGTATTTAAGCGCGCCGCCGTCTTCATTTACAGCCGCCTCGCATATTTCAGGCGTTTTAGAGTATTCAGGGACATGTTTAAGCGTCCGGCCGTTTTCCTGCACCTCTTCAAGGCATCGTTCGGGCGTTTTAGAGTATTCAGGAACGCCTTTAAATCCGTCGCCTAAGGAAGCGCCATAGCACCGCCCGCCGGATGAAAAGGTTTCAGAACTTTCAAGTTTTTCCTGCGCGTATTTCAGTTCATCGCCTTTTTGCTCAACAGCAAGCCGCCACATTTCAGGCGTTCTTACCTTTTCAGGTACATATTTAAGCGCGAAACCGTTTTGCTCCACAGCCGCGAGGCAAAGCTCGGGCGTCCTGAGTTTTTCAGGCGTATGTTTAAGCGAGCCGCCCTCTTGCTTCACCGACGCGAGGCAGATTTCAGGCGTCATAAATTCTTCGGGCACAAGTCTAAGCGCCCAGCCGTTCTGTTTCACAGCCGCGAGGCAGATTTCAGGCGTCATAAATTTTTCAGGCACAGAATAAAGCGCGAGACCGTTTTTATTTACCGCCTCAAGGCACAGTTCGGGCGTTTTGAGTTTTTCGGGCACATATTTAAGCGACTTGCCGTACTCCTTTACAGCCGCGAGACAGAGTTCAGGAGTTTTCAATTCTTCGGGTACATATTCAAGCATATCGCCGTCTTCGTTTACAGCGGCGCGGCATAATTCGGGCGTCCTGAGTTCTTTGGGTATATGCCTGAACTCATCATCCGACGGGTGATGTTCCTTTACAGCCTTCAAGGTTACGTTTTTTGACATCGCCTTTATTTTGTCTTTTAACTCTTCCGGCACATATTTAAACGCCGACCATCTGTAATCCTCCATAGCAGTATGGCAGAGTTCCGTGGTTTTTAATTCCGGCGGCACATACGCAAGAGCCATGCCGTCTTCATTTACAGCCGCGAAACAGAGTTCAGGCGTTCTAAGATTCGCGGGAACATGTTCAAGCATTTCGCCTTTCTGTTTAACCGCCGCAAGACACAGTTCAGGCGTCCTGAATTCTTCTGGTATATGCTCAAGAGCCTCGCCTGTTTTCTTTACCGCCTCCATGCAAATTTCCGGCGTTATCAATTCTTCCGGTACATATTCAAAGGCGTAAACGCCGCCGTGCTTTACCGCGGCAAGGCAGAGTTCAGGCGTTTTAATTTTCGCGGGAACATGTTCAAGCGTTTCGCCGGCTTTCTCTATGGCTGTCAGGCATAATTCAGACGTTCTAAACTCTTCGGGTACATATTCAAGCGCAGACCAACTGTCTTTCACCGCCTCCGCGCACAACTCAGGCGTTTTAAGTTCTTCAGGCACGCCTCTAAGATTACGCCCGCGTTCCTTTACCTCCTCAGGGATTATATTTTTTAAGGCCGCCTTCACATCCGCTTTAAATTCTTCAGGCACGTATTCAAGCGCGGGCCAGTGACGCTCAACAGCCAACAGGCAAAGTTCCAATGTTTTAAGTTTTTCAGGCACATATTTAAACGCGAACCAGTCGAGGTCCTTTCTATGCTCGTGGGTTAATCTGTCTCTCCGAAGACATACGGACGCATTGCCGCCTTTATTTACCGCCTCAAGGCAAAGTTCAGGCGTTTTAAACTCCTCGGGAACATATTGAAGCGCGCCGGCGTCCTGCTTCACGGCTATCGCGCATAATTCCGCTGTCCTGAGTTCTTCGGGAATATATTTAAACACAGAGCCCTTTCCAGACCAAGTCCCGTGGCTTATTCCTGTTCTTTCAAGCTCCTCGGGAACATACGCAAGCGCGGATTCCAGATCCGGCTCCTCCGAATCTTCCGGGTCAGGCCCAAACTGATAGAAAAAGTCCCGCCCGCTTTTAAGATTCTCCCCATCCTGCAGCAACGCCGTCAGGCAGATTTCGGGCGTCAGAAGTTTTTCAGGTATATGTTTAAGCGCCGCGCCGTATTGCCTCACGGCAGCAAGGCACAGTTCAGGAGTTTTAAGTTCTTCGGGCACATGCTCAAGAGCCGCGCCGTCAGACTTCACCGCTTCAAGACAAATTGCAGGCGTTTTAAGATTCGCCGGCACATATTCAAGCGCGTCTCCCTGTTCCTTCACGGCTATAAGGCATAGCTCCGGTGTTTTTAACTCTTCCGGCACGTCGCCGAACCTCCAATATCTGAACGGCCAATTTTGTTTTTGCATCGACTTCAGGATTGTATTTTCTAACGCCGCCTTCATCTCCGCTTTAAACTTTTCAGGCACATGCTCAAGCGGGAAACTTCCCCGACCGCCGAATTCCCGCATCGCCGTCATGCATAATTCATACGTTCTGAGTTTTTCAGGTACATACTCAAGCGCAGACCTGTTTTGTTCCACAGCGGCAAGGCATATTTCGGATGTCCTGAGTTCAGCCGGAATATATTTTAACACCCTGCCGTCCCGTTTCGCGGCTAAAAGGCATAATTCGGATGTTTTAAGTTCTTCGGGAACCCATTCAAGAGCGCCGCCGTCTTGCTTTACCATAGCCAGGGCTTGTTTCTTAGTGTTAATTTTTTCCATCGTTAATACTCCTTTATTAATTTGTTACGCTGTTACGCCTCATTCGCCGCTATTTCTTTCGCACCGCCTCAAGACACATATCCGCAGTAATGAGTTCTTCGGGAGCATATCTAAGCGCCCTACCGTCCTGCTTTACAGCCTCAAGACACTGTTCGGATGACGTTAACTCTTCGGGAACATATCTAAGCGCCCTGCCGTCCTGCTTTACAGCCTCAAGACACTGTTCGGATGACGTTAACTCTTCGGGAACGTATTGAAGCGCCCTGCCGTCCTGCTTTACAGCCTCAAGACACTGTTCAGATGACATTAACTCTTCGGGAACATATTGAAGCGCCCTGCCGCGCTGCTTCACAGCCTCAAGACACAGTTCGGATGACATTAACTCTTCGGTAACATATCTAAGCGCCCGGCCGCGCTGCTTCACAGCTTCAAGACACAGTTCCTCTGTTCTGAATTTCTCGGGAATATGATTTAGTATCATGTTACCTTCTCCTTTTTTATTTCTTTTAATTTAATTAAGCAATTTGATTATAATTCCTTTGGTTTATCACAGAATGATGAAGCAAAAAAAATGTAAAAAAAGTTGCGCGGGGGCGCCGGCTGCCAAAACAGGATGTTTAAATGCCGATGCGCGACAGGATGTCGCAAAAAGCGTCGGGTACATGTTCCCGATGGCTCGTAAGCGGTTAAAAGGGTAAAAAGAAGGGGAGAACGCCCGCCCGACGCGGGTTTTGGCGTGAGTTGACGCTCTCACTGCCCGATTAAGAATCTGCCAGAGATGGCAGGTTCTTATGTTTCTATATTATTTTAGGTTTATTATACATTCGTAACATTTTAAGAGCTTTGCAATTATTTCATCATCATCGTATCCATTAATTTTATATACATCTAAAAACACTCTATTATCAGTAAGTCTCTTTTCAACGTTTGGATATAATTTTTCTAATTGGTCGCCATATCGATTCCAAGATTCGTTATTCCATGATGTAAATTTTATTTCAAAAAATGCGATAGGATCGTTATTCTCTTCATAGAACCATGATTCAATACCTATACCATCATTTTTAAAAGAAATAGCTATACCATCATTTTTACGATAAATACCTATACCACTATTGTTAATAGAACGATCATATTTATCCCAGATCTTCCATTTATCGTTTTTTGTTTCTTTAACAATCTTATTACATATTTCGTTGGTCTTTTCAGATCTTTTCTTATCTTTTTTCTCTTTGTATTTCTTATAATCTTCTAGTAATTCGTCAAGACGTCCTGAATTTTCATTGAAAAAAGCGTCCATTTCTTTGTTCATGATGTTATTCCCTTTCATGTTTTCTAAAGTTTGTATCAGGTCATAAAGAAAAATAATATATTTCATGTTCCCGTCAGAAATATATTTTCCGATATTTTTCTTTATTGATTCAAAAAATGATGTGTAATATATAATTCGAAATTCATTTTTGTAAATATAATCTAATTCATCTTTGTCGCTAATTTCACGCAACGATAATAATATCTTAAAAGTATTTTGTTTCTTATCTTGATCAATACGCTTTCCATATTCTTCCAATGGATTATAAACATTTGCCCATATTTTATTCTCAATTCCAATCACCCAATCACTGTTTTTTATCAATATGTCTAATCTTTTTCCACCTGCATTTACTTCTGTCTCTACTTCAATATTATCATCTATATACCCATCCTGATTATAATCTATTGATTCAAATAATGATTCTATTAATAACGATTTTAACCCATGCTCATTTTTAGGCTGAAAATAAAATGCAAGTATTTTACTACATATTTCCTCAAAACGTCTTCCTGAATATCTGCAAATATCTAAATATGTCGGTTCATATTTGGTTTTTGGGAGAGATTCATATGTTTTCAGTAATTTTAATATATCTTTAACATCATTCATGGGCTTATCCTATCGTATAAAAAATCTCCAATATCATAGTTGTAAACAGCTTTTTGTAAACACCTTTTTCTCTGCCCCAGCAACTTGCAATTCATCCGAATCGTCAAATGTTCCCGCTGCTTGCAAGCGGCTTCCATTCGTCGAATAATAAATCTCCCTTTTCAACATTTGTCCCGTCGAGAAGATTCATAATTAAATTGAAGGGGGTATACTGTATCATGTTTGTTACCAATGTTGGTTTCTCGCCTAAATTCTTTATATAAACATCGTTCTTTATTGCTTTTCGGGCGCCCTTGCGAACGATATTATGCTTATTTCTCGTAAGTACCGTGATGTTTCTTTGTAAGAAATATTTTTCTACCTCGTATATTGTCTGCACCCTACATAAAAACTGGACTTCGTTTTTGGGCGTGCCGTCCGAAATTATAAGCGAAGGGAGAAAATAAGCGCCGCAATTATTGCAGTAAACCCTTGTATCTTCTCTATATTGATGTTCCCTGCTCTCAAACCCAGGATCAGACTTGGGGTTCTTGTAATATTCAACAACTTCCTTGAAACTGAAAATTGTTTTGCAGGTTTGACAAAACGAATAATTAATAAGCGTAATATCGGTATTGGGGATTTTGATGTTTCCGTATCCCTGTTCCTCATTTTTTCTTTTAATGTCTTCCAGTAAATTTTCGTTTTGAGCGGAATCAAAAAATCTGCAAATGGATACATCATTATTGAAATTCCCGTAATGGCCACTCGAGGTAAATTTACGTTTTGTCAGGTATTCTTCAAAATCTTCAATGCTTTCAAAATAGCTGCTTCTGTTGTTTTCAAAATAGCTGCTTTCAAAATCGCTGATTTCAAAACCGGGAATCATTTCACTTAATAACTGGTCTATTTCTTGTTGAGAAAGTATTACGGTCATACGTTTATACTCCTTTTCTTATTTATAACACGGTTTCGACTCCGTGCCGTTTCCTGTCTCATTAAGCAGCCTGATTATAATTCCCTTGGTTTATCACAGAGCGATGAAGTAAAAAAAAGATAAATTTTATTGATTTTTTTTGAATAATCATTCCCTGATAAACCAAAGGAGTATAATCAAACTATGAAAAACAAAAACCGGAAAAAGGAATCGAATCGAACTATGAAAACTAGAGAAATTTTACCAAGAGCGGCGCTCGCGCGAATCTATTTTATTGACAGGCAAATAGCCTCGGGGAAATACCCCAAAGCCGGCGATTTGGCGAAAGAATACGAAGTCGGAATCGCCACCATTCATCGGGATATTGACTATATGAGAGATATGCTTAACGCGCCGATAGAATACTGCGCAAAAAACCGGGGTTGGTTTTATGCCGAAAAATCCTTCAGGCTGCCGGCCCGTTTTGCCTCTGCCGACGACATGCTGGCCTTGGGTATGGCCAAGTCTTTGATTTCTCTGTACAGAGACACTCCGCTTTATGAGTCGGCGCAACGCCTGTTAAATGATATAACGGCGCCGCTTTCGCCGGACGAAAGCGCTGATGTAAAAAAAGCCGCCTGGTATGAAAAACGTATTGTCGTACCGCCGGTTGCTTCCGCTCCGGTTCACAAGGAGATATGGGATGTCATCGTTGACGCGATGAAGGAAAACAGGCTTATAACCTTTGAGTACAGAGGAATCTGGGACGCGGATTATAAAACCCGCCTTGTTCGGCCGTATCAGCTTCTTTTTGATACCGGCGTATGGTATATCCACGGGTATTCGGAGGAGCGCTCGGCGATACGTTTCTTTTCATTATCGCGCATAAAAAACGCCTCTTTGACCAATGAGAGTTTTGCTCTGCCCAAAGATTTTGATTACCGTACAAAAAACGACGGGAGTTATTTCGGCGTTTTTCTCGGTGAAAAAAAACATTACCGGATAGCGTTTACATCCAACGCTTCAATAGAAATACAGGAGAGAAAATGGGCTGCCGATCAAAAAATTGAGCTAATGGAAGACGGAAGCGGAATAATCCTCGATTTTTCCAGCACTCAATATGGGAAAATTTTATCATGGGTATTATCGTTCGGCATAAACGCCGGCCCAATTGAACCACCTGAATTGGTCAATGAATGGAAAAACAATATATTCGCTTTGTATAAGAAGGCAAAAAAATGAATGCCGTTTTTAGGGATACGGTACACTCAGCATAAATTTTCAATACGCGTGAATACTGCCTTGCGCGGCCGGAAGGTAGTTCACGCCTATCCACGTTATCATCAGAAAAATAAATGCCGCCAGCAGCGCCCATAAATTAAATTCAGGATGACCTTTTTTTAAGCGCGCATGAATATAAACGAGATAAGCGGCGGCGGTTATAAATGCCCATGTTTCTTTAGGGTCCCATCTCCAGTAATGTCCCCACGCCTCTTTTGCCCATACACAACCCATCAGCATGCCGAGCATCAGGAAACCGAAACCGGCGCGGACTAAATTATCCGTCAACCGATACAGATTTTTATCAGGATTTCCATTCTTAAGTTTGTTTAGCTGAACAATTGAAGCAATAGCGGCAGCCCCCAGCATGGAATAAGAAAGAATATATACCGTAACATGCGGCACAAACCAATAGCTCTGCAAGGCAGGCATCAGGTGTTTTGAATGTATTTCCGGCTTTAAGATATTGACGCAAACAAAAACACATGCCGCAAGAACGCTGAACGATAACAGCCATTTATATTTCCAATGTTTGTAGGCGATAAATCCGACTAATGAGAGAAAGAGCGAGTACCAAAGTCTGGTTTCTCCCATAGTGCGCATAGGCGGACGCTCCAGCCCGAGCCACAATCCTGTAATAAATACGGCTAAAATAACAATACCCGTCAATGTAAGAACATCAATAAATTTACGGTTTATCCCGGTGTAAACCAAAACAGCCGCGCTCGCCCATAGCGCGATGACAGGCAAAGCGAAAAAAAGAAACTCATTCCATGTCATCTGGCGCTTCCTTTCGTTTATTGCCCATCCGCAGCATACAAAGCGAACCGCAGGCAAGCAGCAACATCCCCGCGTAAACCGGAATTAGCCAAGGGTCATAAACTAATTCTATGCCGCTGTAAGCCGACATATTGCCGGCGTTGTTGTCGTACCCGTATTGATAGAGCATCCAATGACCCATCTTATAGGGTTTATTTACTTCCAGAAGCGTGTGCGCCTGTTTCCCGTCTTCGGAATATATGTTGATGTCCGAAACAAAACGTTTCGGTTCGGGACGGGTCATTGCGAGGCAATACTGTTCGTCCAGGTCCAATACCATATATAATTGCACGGCATTACCCGCGCAAACCCAGCCATTTTTTTGTACTCCTGTCCGCGGATGGCTAATTTCGACCATTGCCGCGGGCGACGCGCCGGGCATACGCGCTTCCCGATAGGCGCTTTCACTGCTGCGCATGGCTTCACGAATATATTTCTTCAATGAAATATCCCACCCCGCAATTTGTCCGTTCGCTTGCGCTTCGTCAATTTGAAAATATTCCGGCCTGTTTTCGGGCTGCGGTACTCCTGTTTTCCGGTCAATCACCGCCAATTGAGGCGGATATTCTTCCATGTAAAAGTCATTCAGTTCAATGGCAACAGGGAGTTCAAGCGCGTCACCTCTGCTGTTATATACCCTCCATTCGGTTTCACCTTTGTTCACATACATAACATAACGCCTGACATCCGACGCGCCCGCTCCGGCGGCAAAAAGCAGAAGCCATAATCCTATATGATTCAAATAAAAAGCGTAATCCCTGATACGAAATTTAAACAATCGCCTTATGATTACGGCGCCGAGCGAAAGCAGGGTTAGAAAATAAATCAGTACAAAAGGCCACGCGGATGTCACGCGGGTAAAACCCAGACGGGAAGGCAGATTATCGGGCGCGCGGCTTGATTGAACTTGCGGGATTAACCCCATAATAACGCTTAGAACGACCAAAGCGCCGATCAATGCAACAGCCATCGGCGTTCCCGAAAACCATTGATATAACGGGCTTTTTCGTTTGAGCGAAAACAACAGCAGAAAAAAAAGCGTCACGCAGCCGAGAATAATATTTACCGGATATTGCAACAGTATGAAATCAAACTCTCCGGCTATCGCCTGCAAAAAGAAACCCGCAACGGCAATCCCTGCGACGAATACAACAGATTCTTTGTATCCCCACGGAAATTGCCAAAACGGTCTTTTGTTTTTCAAATTTGTTGACTGAACTATTGCTTACCCAATAAACGTTTGTTTTCCTTAGCGGTCTGTATCCACTTAGGCACAACGTCTTTCACCCATTTGGTTTTTTTATCGCGGATAGTTTTAATATCCAACCCAACATAAGCCTGCGCCTTTTCTTTGGTCGAAATATCGGGCATGGGCACATCTTTTATACCGCGGGCGAAAAGTATTTTTTGAAGTTCTAATTGAGCCAGCAATGTTTTATCCAAACTGTGCGCCAATATACGCTGCGATTCAACAGGAGCATGGAAAGTACCGCCGTGGGAAGCCACTACATAATCCCAACGCCACTGCGCCTGACGAAGCAATTTCATAACCGGAGCCATTTCGGTTTCCGAAGCGCCTTTATCCCATGCCGTTTTCGCCATGATATGAGCCTTCGATAATTCTGTCTCTATACGGTCGCGAATCTCAAGCGCCTTATCCTGATATTGGTAAACGTAATTACGAAGCGTTTCTTCGGAATCACGGTGGCAAACCTGACAGGTATTTGAAATATTTTTCAACGGGCTTGTCATTTGATGATTGGAGTACTTAATGCCGCCTTCCGATACATAGGGCATGTGGCAGTCGGCGCAGCTTAATCCGCGTTGAGCGTGAGGCCCCAAAAGAAATAACTCATAGTCGGGGTGCTGCGCCTTCAGCATCGGCGCGCGGCTTACTGCGTGCGTCCAATCTTTGAAGTTGGCATTGTCGTAATATTTTTCCATATCTTCAACCGTAATACCGTCGTCCCACGGCAAAGTAATGTATTTACCGTCGCCTTTATCAAAGTAGTACTCAACGTGACATTGAGCGCATACGAGCGAACGCATTTCCTGCTGCGTAGCATCGGCAATATTGCGTTTCTGCCGCCCGAAAGCCTCAACCAATGAGGGGCGCGTAATAGTCAGGCTCATTGTTTTGGGGTCGTGGCAATCGACGCAGCCGATAGGGTTGGCCATTTGGTCGCCCATAGCGCTCCACGGAGTTTTATAAAAATCAGCGATGCCTGTTTCGTTCATCATGCGCGGAACATCGGTAGTTTTGCATACCCAGCAGGAGGCGGATTGCATGTCTTTTGTATTTTCGTCGGGCGAACCGGTACGCAGAGACGCCCGTACATCATCCACGGCATACATGTGTCCGCGCGGCGCCATATAATCCTGAGCGAAAGCGTATCCCGCCCAAAGCACTATCATTTTAGGACGTTTTTCTAACAGGTCTTCGACCGCGGTACCCATATGTTTGCTGCGAAAATCCATATCCAATGTCTTTTTCCACGTTTTATATTCGCGGGGGTAATTCTCGCCCCAAATCTCGTTGCGCGATTCGATACCCGTAATTTCTACTTTTTTATTATAGAAGAGCGCGGCTTTCTCAGCCCGGCGTCCGGTAATGGATGAAGCAAGGAGTCCCAATAAAAATACTACGACCATAACAGCGGCAACTATCGCCCATCCGACAGCGGGTTTGTTTTTGATTTTTTCCGTCAATTGTTCTATCATAGCTATCCTCTTTTATGATTTTATTTTTTCATGATGTCCTTCAACCAATCGGGCACGGGCGATTCGGATAACGGCACAATGGCATTGGGCGACGAAGATAAACCGCCGGTACGCATATGCGGAGTTTGCGTATGGCAGTCCCAACAGGCTTTCCCTTTGCCGTCTTTCGCTTCCGAGTAAGTAATCATTCCCGTCTTTACAAAGTCGGTATTCAACTGCGTATGACAGCGAACGCAGTTTTCCATAATCACATTGCTGCTTGCTTTGCGCGAACGAATTACCTGAGGCTCTCCTCCTATTGTAAAAACAGCGGAATGAAATAAACCATCCGTTGCTTTAAAAGCAAGTTTTGAAAAAACATTGTTATGCGGCACATGACAATCATTGCAATTCGCCCGCACGGTATGCGAACTGCGGCTCCATGACTGGTAATAGGGAATCATGATGTGGCAATTGATACAGACCGAAGAGTCATTGGACAGGTAAGAATATGCTTTTGAGGCATATCCGATATAAGCGCATAGGCCGGCAATTATGCCTCCGGTAATAAAAAGCGGAAGAATCGCCTTATCGGGAATCTGGCTCAGGATTTTTTTCGTATCGTTTTCTTTACAATATTTCTTCGCGGACGCGGCATATAAGGTTAGCTTATTTAAACAATTAAGCGTAATCGCCCGTACATAATTCCAATATTTCTTTATGGTTTCCATTGCCGGTACTTTATATCACAATTAAAGAAATTACAGAGTCTGTATTTTAATCAGCCGATATATAATGTCAATTATTTTTTTGTATTGTAAAAAAAATGAGGAGAGGGTTTTTCCCAGTTGGCAATTCCCCAGAGGGTATTGCCTTCAATATCTATTTCAAATCAGGATAAAATTTAATACTATTAATCATAGCATTTAATTCATTACGATACATACCAAAATAATTAGGTCTTCTTTCAATAATCTTAATCACAACTCCTGGCGTAAAATCGAACATCCAAATTTCTGCCATCCTGCTGGTTTCACCATTTATTACCGCAGTAAACTCATTATACTCAATCGTGTACCCGTCTATTATTAACTTGTCACTCTTTACTTTACGAACATAAGCCGTAGTTAATAGTACTTGATAAATCTTCTCTGTAAATGAATTTTCGTTTTTTCTTTCAATTTTGCCTTCTTCACTTGAATAAAAAATATCTATACTATATGTCATAGCGCCATCTTTGTTAAATGCATAATATTTCACATTAGATCTATCTTTAAAACCATTAACCCATTTAAAGCTACCCAAATTAGTCTTAAACCCTTGGCTATCATCCGCTTTATACGATTTATAGAATTCCTCCCATAAATCCTTAACTATTTTATTATAGCTACGGACAATAGTTGATCCTTTTAGTAATAATGTTTTATCTTTTAGCTTTATATAACAATTCTCTATCCTTTCTAAGAAACGGCTGAAGTCTCTTTCTTTTTTTGAGTACACCTCATTAAATTCATAAGATACAACTACGGCAGGATTACCGTCTATCTTTATATTATTTCTTTGAACATCACTAAAGTATTTGTCTTTTTTATATTTTTTTAATTCAGCCTTATGCTCCGCTATATTCAAATCAATAAGATTATCTAACTTATCTGTCTTGGGAAGCTCTTCCAAATCTATGCTTATATATCCTCCATTCTCCGGGATAATTATGAATTCATAATCTAATCTTTCCTCAAACCCTTCCCATATTTCATAAGTACAATAACGCAAATATCTCTTCATTGTATTACCCCTGCTCTCCCCCTTAAATGAACTCGCGCAGCCCGTTAAAAGCAGAAAGATCAGCAACAGTCTTAACTTTTTTATATCCATAATTATTATCCGTACTTATTTTAATTCTTAGCGCAAGTTTTAAGATGCCTTCCGCGGCGTCCTAAAGTCAAGAGTTTTCTTGGCCATGCAATTCTTAATACACAGCTTCAAAAATAACTTGACTTGCGCCCGCGCCGTTACACAATATCGGTATGCGCAAGATAAACACATCCAAAATCGCGGAGGCCGTTAAAGAAATGATCTTTGAGTCAAGTTTCCGTATGCCGCGTGAACTTGCCGCGAAATTTGACGACCTTATTGCCGCGGAAACAAACCAATTGGCTGCCGAAACCCTTGCCGTCCTCAAAGAAAACGGCAGAATAGCCGAAACCGAACGATTGCCGCTTTGTCAGGACTGCGGAAGCGTCATCATCTTTCTTGAAATAGGCCAGGACGCCGCCCTTACGGGAGACAGCCTAACAACCGCGCTGAACTCCGCGGTAGCTCAGGCGTACGACGAGTTTTACCTGCGCAAAAGCATAGTGGCCGACCCTCTCAGACGAACGAATACCGGCACAAACACACCGGCGTCAATTCATACGGAAATCGCCGAGGGCGATTCGGTTCGCGTTCGGGTTTACCTGAAAGGCGGCGGCTCCGAAAACATGAGCAGCCTGAAGATGTTCAACCCTACAACCAAGCCTGAGGCAATCATAGACTATATAGAAGAAACCGTTATAGCCGCGGGACCAAACCCCTGCCCGCCTGTTTTTCTCGGCGTAGGCATAGGCGGCAGCGCCGACACCGCGCTGAAAAACGCCAAGACCGCAATTTTTCGCGGAATAGATTCAAGGCATCCTGACCCCTTCTATGCCGAAATGGAAGAAAAAATAACGGACAGGCTCAACAAGAGCGGCGTCGGCGTTATGGGTTTCGGCGGACGCTCAACCGCGGCCGGAGTATATATAAAAGAGGCGCCCGCCCATATAGCCTCGCTTCCGGTAGCGCTCAATATGAACTGCCATTCCCTGCGATACGGAACAAGGGAACTATGAACTGGAAACCAATACAGGCTCCGTTTACCGAAAAAACCGTCAGGGAACTCCGCGCGGGAGAAGGCGTCCTTATTTCGGGCGTACTGTATACCGCGAGAGACAAGGCGCACGAACGCCTCTGCGCGCTCATTGAACAGGCAAAGGCGCTGCCCTTCGCTCTTTCAGGACAGGTGTTATACTACGCAGGGCCCTCGCCCGCGCCGCCCGGAAAAATATCCGGTTCGGCAGGCCCTACAACATCGTCGCGCATGGACGCCTTTTCGGAAACAATTCTTCCCTGCGGCATAAAGGGCATGATAGGCAAAGGCAGGCGGGATGAAAAAACAAAAAGCTTAATAAAAAGATTCGAGGTCCCGTACCTGAGCGCGTTCGGCGGCGCGGGCGCTTATCTCGGCTCGCGAATAATATCATCCGAAATAACCGCCTTTGAGGATTTGGGCCCTGAGGCTGTCTATGAAATCACGGTCAGCGAATTTCCCGCTGTGGTAATAAACGATATATACGGCGAAGACCTTTATGAAAACGCGCTTCGAAAATAAAGAGGATTTCACAAATTTTAAAAACGAGATACGCGCGCGTTTGAGCAAGCGTGAGTTAAGGCATATCGATCTTGCCGAATTAAAACCTTCGGCAGTCAATATACTTTTTCTTGACAAGGACGGAGAGCTGCATGTTCTTCTTACAAAGCGCTCGACCAACCTCACTCATCACAAAGGACAGATCGCCTTCCCGGGCGGAAAATTTGAAAAGGCCGACGGCAGTCTGCTTGAAACCGCAATGAGAGAGACGTTTGAGGAAGCCGGAATAGAACGCGGCGCGATAGAGCATCTCGGACGCTTCGACGATTTTGTAACGGTCTCGGGTTATCACGTTGCCTGTCTTGTGGGCGTCATGGAACATCCGTATGAATACAAACCAAGGCAGGGCGAGGTGGACGAGTGCTTTGAAGTCCCGATGCGGATATTTATAAACATGGAATACAGCGAAGTCGAAAGCATGGCCATAACGAATAAAGTAGTAAACATGTATCACTACCCTTATATGGGCAAGGATATATGGGGACTCACCGCGCGCATACTTATGGATTTCGCCTGTAAAATTATAACAAATGAATGAAATACGCCTGATAAAGAACTGCCCCGAGTGCGGCAAACAACTGCGTTTCCCCATAGACAGAGGAATAATCAGGGTAAAATGTCTCTGCGGCTATTCTTTCACGTTAGACCCTGACGATACCGGTATATATAAGGACGCCCGCTTTGACCTTAGCGCGAACGCCGGCCGCGGCGCTCAGCCTTCGCGCAAGCCGCCCTTAAAGGAAAGAGTGATGAGAGGCATCTGGCAGTACAGGTATAACCTTCAAAACATAAGCCTGCTTACCGGAAAGGCGCGCAGGAATGTCATCATTGTTACGGCGCTCATCGTTCTGTTTTTTCTCTCGATACTTTGTTTAATACTCATCTTGATGACGCCGCCCCAAAAACACGTCATCTGACGTACTTCTTTATTTCTCTCTGCATATCCCTGTCGAGGTCGCGCCTTTGAATCGTCTGGCGTTTATCGTGCTGCGCCTTGCCCCGGCCGAGGCCTAATTCTATTTTAGCCTTGCCGTTTTTGAAATACAGCCTGAGCGGAACCAAGGTAAAGCCCTTTTCTTTGATTTTGCCTATAAGCCATTTAATCTGACTTTTATGAAGGAGAAGTTTGCGCTCGCGTTCGGGATCGTGATTAAAGCGATTCCCCATATCATAGAGCGATATAAGCATACCTGTAATAAATACCTCGCCGTTTTTTATGTAGGCATAGGCCTGCTCAATGCTGCACGCCTTTTGGCGCAGCGATTTCACCTCTGTCCCGTGAAGAACAATGCCGGCCTCAAAGGTATCGGTGATTTCATAATTGAATCTGGCCTTCTTGTTTTTTACTATGTCAATAAACTTGTCTTCCATGTGGGGAATATGAAAAAGGCGTCGGCTAAGTCAAGCGGATTTCCTGATGGTGTCGGCCGAAACCTTACTTGCCGATAAACTCGCCGTCCTTAAAAAGCCCTTTTTGGACTATCTTGCCGTTTGCGTCATACAAGGTTCCTGTTCCATGATATTTACCGTCTTTGAACCGGCCTATGTATTTGCCGCTATCACCGTCATCAGAACTCCAGGTATACGTTCCATCAATCCACTTATCGTCTTTGAACAGACCTGCATATTTGGAATTATAATCAAGACCGGACTCATTAAGTGTTCCGGTTCCATGTTTTTTACCATTCCTGAATTGGCCTACATATTTTCCTTGCCACGTCTCGTTGGACTGAGTCAATGTTCCCTGCCCATGGTACTCATCATCTTTCCACTGGCCTTTATATTCCCAACTACTAACACCGGAATCACCATCAGAACCTGCCCCGGACTCGGTTCCGCTGCCGTTTCTTTTACCGTCTTTCCATTGGCCTGCATATTCCCATTCACTAAATCCAGTCCTATTGAATTTAAGATCGCAACTCATAGTCCCCTCACCGTGCGGTTTACTGTCTTTGACTTGGCCTGCATATTTTTTGCCGTCCGAATATGTAAGCGTTCCCTTTCCGGTTCTTTTATCTTCTTCCCACTGACCAACGTATTTTACGTATTCCTTTTTGGGAGGCCAAAACAGGGTTCCGGTTCCGTGCCTTTTGTCGTCCTTCCACTGACCTTCGTATTTTTCGCCGTCAGGCCAGGTCAATGTGCCGTCACCGTTTCTTTTATCATCCTTCCATTGGCCGACGTATTTTCTGCCGTTAGACCATATCTTTGTTCCATCACCGTGCGCTTTGCCGCCTTTAACCTGGCCTGTGTATTTTGAGCCGTCAGGGTAAGTAAGCGTTCCGTCTTCTGTTACCGCAATGCTGCCGCCTCCGACGCAGGCAAGGCTTGCGAACGCGGTTAGCGCGATTATTAAGGTTGTACCTAAGATTTTGTTTTTCATTTTATTGCCTCATCTCAAAACATACATCCTTTTTATGGGGGTTAACGCAATCCATTTTTTCTCAAATAATGTTCTTGACTCTATAATTCATACTTTATCTTAATCTCCTTATGTAAATACAAAGGCTGTTATTATGAAGAAAAGTAAAATTGTTCTGATTGCGCGCTCTGCCGTCATCCTATGTACCTTTTTGCTTGTTTTGGGGTGCGAAAAACAGGATGTATGGCGTCCCGGAAAGCCGGTTGAAAAAGACAAAATCAAAATAGGCGTTATTTACCCAAACCGTATTGAGGAAAAATCAGGTTATGACTATTCCCACTATGTGGGGATAACCGAGATGCAGCGCGAGATTGGGCTGCGCGACGATCAGATTATCCACAAAACCAATATTTATGAGGCTGATCCCGGAACTACGATAAACGCTATACGGGATTGCATCAAAGACGGAGCCAATATCATTATTGCAGCGAGCTGGGGATATATGGATGCCTGTGAAAAATTAGCGTCCAAATACCCGCATGTGGTTTTTGTGCATGTTACCGGTCATAAAAGCAACCGGACAAATTTCAGCAATTGTACCGGGAAGACCTACCAGGCCAGGTATTTAAGCGGCATCGCCGCCGGACTTAAAACCAAAACCGGCAAAATCGGTTATGTGGCGGCGATGGGAAAAGAGAACAGCGAAGTTACCGCCGGAATTAATGCCTTCGCTTTGGGAGTCGAGAAAGCAAATCCGAAAGCTCGTATTCATGTGAACCTTACCCATAGCTGGTTTGATCCCATGGGCGAAGAGATGACGGCCAAGCGTCTTATCGCCTCAGGCTGTGACGTGATTGCCCAGCACTGCAATACAGCCAAGCCGCAGGTTGCCGCGCAAGACGCGGGAGTTTGGGGTATCGGTTACAACAGCGATATGAGCAAGGATGCCCCCAAGGCGGTTATTACTTCGGTGATTATCCGCTGGGGAGTAGCTTATACCAATATTGTACGCAGTGTTATAGACGGAACTTTTACAACCGTCCCATACGTCGGCTCCATAGAGGATGGGATGGTAGGCATTACGCCTGTTTCCGAAAGGCTTGCCGCCCCCGGCACAGATAAAAAGATCGCGGAAGAACGGGAACGTATATTGAGCGGCTCGTTCAATATATTTGAAGGCGTGATAGAGACCAACGACGGAAAACACGTCGGCGAAGCGGGGAAACCGTTCCCCGAAGACAAGATATACCTGAGCGACTGGTATTATCGCACGGTCGTTGAGGAGTGACAATGAAAAAATTATGGCATGATGCTATCAGGGTTGCGAAAAGCCGCGAGAATCTCCTGCAACTTTCTTTTGTATCCGCGGCCTTCATTATCATGACGGTAACGAGCAACTTTTTTGTTCGGAACATTTTATGGAACCAGCTTGTCGAGAATTCGGAGCGCAGCCTTTTCGGAACCGAATCTTACATTAGAGCCGCTTTTGCCGAGGCGGACATCAGCTTGCTTAATACTTATCATACTATACGCGATCGTATAAATTTGGGAGCAAGCCAAAAAGATTTGCTCAAATATCTTCAATCGGTTACCGCCTGGATGCGCGAACGGGAAGGAGCGCTGCGCTTGTATGGCGTTTACGGGTATATACGCGGTGAATTTTTAAATGGTCTAAGCGAACATTTAGACCCTGATTATATTCCCCAACAGCGGTCATGGTATCAAACCGCAGTGCGGAATATCGGCTCGATCTCCTATACCGTACCCTATTTAGACGTCCATACCGGAGAGATGATAGTTTCCGCGGTGACGACTATCGATGACGCTCAAGGCAAGATTATCGGCGTTTTGGCAATAGACCTGAATGTTGATTGGCTGAATGAGTATGTAAAGACTTTAAGCCTTTCCAAGGGCGGTTACGGCGTAATTTTAAACCAGAATATGACGATAGTGGCCCACCCAAATAAGGAGTTTAAGGACAGCCAGTTTTATGAACTGGGAACTCAGTATGATAAAATTTCCAACATGTTGCGCAAAAATGAAACGGTATTTGCCGAATCCGTAACAGACTATAACGGAGAGGCTATGCTGGCTTTTTTCAGACCGCTTTTTAACGGCTGGTACGTTGGTCTCATTACCCCGCAATGGACTTTTTATCGGAGTATGTATACCGCCCTGCTGGTGCTGTCCTTATTGGGAATTGTTCTTTCGGTTTTCTTGTCCTTGCTTTTGCTGCGTCTTGAAATAGCGAGACTCCATTCCGATGAAGAAAACGAATCCAAATCTTCTTTCCTTGCCCGTATGAGCCATGAAATACGCACGCCAATGAATGCCATTATCGGCATGGGAGAGCTGGCTTTACAGGCTGACACTCTGCCTAAGGCGGCGGAATATATTAAAGGAATCAAACAGGCCGGATATAATCTCCTCGCGCTGATTAACGATATTTTAGACTTCTCCAAAATCGATGCGGGTAATCTTGAAATTCTCAGTTTCCCTTACGAATTTGCTTCGCTCCTGAACGACGTAATTAATGTGGCGCGCGTACGAATCAGCGAGAAGCCCATTCTCTTTGCCGTCAATGTGGATGCCTCCATTCCTAATCAGCTTCTTGGCGATGAGGCGCGGATTAGACAGGTTTTGCTGAATTTGCTGTCTAATGCCGCTAAATACACGAAAGAAGGTTTTATAACGTTGACGGTAAACGCCTCTTATGACGAAACGGAAGACGGCGCTCGCGGTGTTACCCTTTCGTTCGAGATTGCCGATACGGGAATCGGCATAAAAAAAGAGGACTTAACCGGATTATTCGGTAATTTTGTCCGCTTAGATTTTGAGAAAAATTACAGCGTTGAAGGAACGGGCCTGGGGCTATCCATTACCCGGAGCCTTTGTCTGGCTATGGGCGGAGACATTACGGTGACAAGCACGTATGGGCAGGGTTCGGTATTCACCGCCGTCATTTCCCAGATTTGCGGCTCTGATGTGCCTCTGGCGTCTGTGGAGAATCCTTCGTCAAAAGAAACCCTCGTTTATGATGAACGTGAATTATACGCGGAATCAATTTTATTTAATTTAAAAAACCTGAAAGTCCCCGCAACCGCGGCTGCCGATGCCGGAGATTTTCTTTCCAAGTTAGAAAGCAACGCTTTCCCTTTTGCCTTTGTTTCGTCCCGTGTTTGCGATGAGGCGGTTGCGCTTGTTAAAAGAAAAAAACTCGCGACCCAACTGGCAATCCTGATAGACTTGGAAGAGTTTTTGTCTATCGAGGAGGATATTCCGACGATTATGATGCCCGTCTACGCTGTAGCTATCGCGCAAATACTTAACGATAAAAAAACCGAAAAACGGCTGACAAAAGCGGCGGCTAATTTTATTGCTCCATCCGCTAAGCTGCTTATAGTGGATGATATACAGACTAACATTCTGGTGGCGGAAGGCCTGCTCGCTCCATATCGGACAGAGCTTCATGCGTGCGGCAATGGGAGAGAGGCGCTTGAAATGGTTAAAAAAAACAATTACGATATTGTTTTTATGGACCACATGATGCCGGGTATGGACGGCGTAGAGGCGACTGCCGCGATACGGGCCATGGACGGCGATTATTTTAAGGAAGTTCCGATTGTCGCCCTGACTGCTAACGCTATCTCCGGCATGAAAGAAATGTTTCTATCAAAAGGTTTCAGCGATTATCTTTCAAAACCTATTGAAATCGCTAAATTGAACGGAATCATGGATAAATGGATACCGCAAGGCAAACGTGAAAGTATTGATATATCGAAGATTAAGACAGACGCCCGGAATTCAGGCGATGAAAAAGCTCTCCTGACAATTCACGGTGTGGACGTCAATAAAGGCATAACCATGACCGGAGGGACATTTGAGGGCTACCTTCAGGTATTGGCGCTGTTTCGCAGGGACGCGGAAGAACGGCTCGCGTTACTTAAAGAATTGCCCGATAAAGAGAAACTGCCGTTCTTTACTTCTCAGGTACACGCGTTAAAAGGAGCCTCAGGCGCGCTTGGCGCGGCGGATGTTTCGGCAAAGGCGGCGGAACTTGAAACCGCGGGTAAGGCCGGCGATATGGATATCATAACGCGTCTTTTGCCGGAATTTACGCGCAACCTTGCGGAATTAATTGAGGGGATACGCTCCGCGTTGCGTGACAGCGCGGCAGAAATGTCTCAAGCCGGCGCCGAGATAGAGTCAAGCCGGCTAATACAGTCGCTTAACGAGCTTTCCGAAGCTTTGAAGGCGCGGGAGATCGAAACCATTGATAGAATTTTGAGCGAGTTAGGGCGGCAATTGCCTGATTCAAAAACAAAGAGATTGTTGGAACAAGTTTCGGACGAGGTGTTGATGACCGAATTTGACAAGGCTCTGGGAATTATTGAAGAACTTATGAAACACGGCGCGAAAGCTGGCAAGCAAAACCGAAATGGACAATAAAAATAAAAAAAAAGATAAGATAATTTCATCCCTGAAATTCAAATTAGTTTTATTTTTTGCTATCTTTACGGCAGCCGTTTTTGCGGCGCTCGTTGTCGCGAGTTTCCTGCAGATTTTGAGTGTTACCACGGAACTTTGCGCCAGACAAAATCTTCCTGTCGCGGAAAAGGCAGCCGGTCTTATTGACGCTGAGGCTTTCCGGAGACTTGCAGAATCTTTGGACAAAACGGATCCCTACTATGCAAGCGCTCGTTTGAAAATGTCCACTATAAAAAAAGAGGGCAACTGTCTTTCTTTGTATGCCATGGCGCTGGTAACGGAAAACGCCTGCCGGTATATCATTGATGGCTCAGAAAATCCTGACAGCCATACTTTCCGGCCGTTGGGCGCCGAAGAAGATGTCGGTAAATTCGATGAAGCCTTGGTTAGGGCGGTTAAAACCGGAACCCCTCAATTCGGCAAGATGAATAATAAAGAGCCGGGATGGATGTTGTCGGTCTTTATGCCGATTATTGACGCCTCGGATAAAACGGTTGGGATTATTTGCTGCGATTTTGAGGCGGAAAGCGTATATGTGAACCTTCGTTTTCAAATCATCAGACAGATAATTCTGTTTCTCATCTTCATTGCTATGGGGATTGCGCTGTATATTTTTCTTTTCAATCAGGTAAACCTGCGGAATAATCATATCGCCGAATTGGAAAAAGAATCCGAAACGGCATCAGAGGCGAAGAACAGTTTTCTTGCCAATACCAGCCGCGAGATTCGCGCGCCGGTGAACGCTATTCTGGGTATGGCCGAACTTCTGACGCGGCGCGATATACCGAAAGACGTGTTGGAAGAGGCTATTAATATCAAACAGGCCGGTTCGAATTTGCTTGCCATAGTTAACGACATTCTCGATTTTTCAAAAATTGAATTGGGCCGCTTGGATATTGTTAAAAGAGAATACTCTCTCGCCTCCCTTCTCAAAGACATCGCCACTATTACGCGCGCCAAATTTTCAGGGAAAGATGTTACCTTCAATATACACATTAACAATTCTCTCCCCGCAAATCTTTACGGAGACGAGGCGAGGATCAGGAAGGTATTGCTGAATCTGCTTTCCAACGCGGTTAAATATACCCGCAAAGGTTCCGTTTCTTTTCTAGTGACCGGAGAAAAAGAAGACGATATCGTCAAAATGGTATTCACTGTTGCCGATACCGGAATTGGCATTAAAGAAGAAGATTTTCCAAAACTTTTCGGGGAGTCTATACGGTTTGATTCTCTCCGCAACCATGACACAGACGGCGCCGGTCTCGGACTCGCCATTTCGCGCAACCTATGCCGCCTTATGGGCGGCGATATTACTGTTTCGAGCGTATACGGCAAAGGAAGTTCCTTTGTCGCTACCATTCCTCAGGAGATTCGCGGCAAAGGGATTATTACCGCCGAAACGATTATTACCATCCTTTCCGGAAAATACTCGGCCGATACCGGAAAAGAGACCGACGCGCAATTTACCGCTCCCGACGCAAAATTGCTTGTAGTAGATGATATAGCCTCCAATCTTATGGTTATGAAGGGGCTGCTCTCTTCTTACGAAATGATCGTAGAAACCGCCAGAAGCGGAAAAGAAGCCTTGAAAATGGTCGCTTCGGGCGGTGGAAAAAACCAGCTCTATGATATTATTTTTATGGATCACATGATGCCCGGTATGGATGGCATAGAGGCTGCCGCCGCAATCAGAGGTTTTGGAGAAGGATATTTTCAAGAGATCCCTATAATCGCCTTTAGCGCCAACACAGCCTCAGAGACCATAGAGATGTTTTTGGAGAAAGGCTTTAACGATTGTCTCTCCAAACCTGTAGATATTCTTAAATTGGATGAAATTCTTCGCAAATGGCTGTCCGCCTCTAAAATTAAAGAGGTACAAAAAGAGGAAAAAGACCCCGGCGCCGGAAACAGAGGCGTTGAGTTGGCGATCCCTGTAGATATTCTTAAATTGGATGAAATTCTTCGCAAATGGCTGTCCGCCTCTAAAATTAAAGAGGTACAAAAAGAGGAAAAAGACCCCGGCGCCGGAAACAGAGGCGTTGAGTTGGCGATCTCAGGGGTGGACGTGGAGCAGGGTATCCTTATGACCGGCGGCGACCTTGCCGGTTACCTATTGGCGTTGGCGATGTTCTGCAAAGAGGCTGACGAGTGTCTTGAACTGCTGGGGACTGTGCCCGGCGAGGCGAATCTTCCGGTTTTTGTTAAACAGCTTCGCGCGTTGAAAGTCGCCTCTGCCTCTTTGGGCGCGTTGGAACTTTCGGCAGAGGCGACAAAATTTGAGTCGGCAAGCAAAGCCGGCGACACGGCTGTTATTCGGGAAATGCTGCCAGGCTTTGCCGGCCGGCTGACAGAACTGACTGGAAATATCCGCGCGGTTTTGGATGACGGCGTGGCGGAAACGATTCAAGGCATTCCGGCCGATTTAGATTTGAATGAGGCGATACCGTTGTTTGAGGAACTTGTTGATGTGTTGAAGGCTAAAAAAATAAAAGGAATTGACAAAATTTTAAACAATCTTCATGAAAAGATTGATGACCCCAAAATAAGGAAAGCTTTGGAACAAATTTCCAATGAGGCGCTGATTAGTGAATACGACAAAGCGATAGAAATAATAAACGCTTTAATAAATAAGCAATAAAAGAGTTAATATGGACCACGCAAAGGATTTGATTATTCTGGTCGACGATAATCCGTCGAACCTTCGCATCGGTAAAAATGTTTTATCGGATCATTACGCCGTCGCTACTGCGCCGTCCGCTGAAAAGATGTTTGATTTATTGAAAAACAATATTCCCGCTTTGATTTTGCTTGATATTGATATGCCCGAAATGGACGGCCTTGAAGCGATCAAGATTTTAAAATTAAAACCTGAGACAAAGGATATTCCGGTTATTTTTCTTACGGCCAAGAACGAATCGGAAGATGAATTGGAGGGACTTTCTCAGGGCGCTGTTGATTACATCTCTAAACCTTTTCAGCCTTCGCTTTTGCTAAAGCGTATTGAGCTTCACCTGCTTCTGGTTTCACAGCGTAAGATATTGGAAAAACAAACCAAAGAACTCCAATATTTCAACAATCATTTGCGCAAAGTTCTTTCCGCTTATCTCTCCGGCGATGTGGTTGAGGCAATTATTGCCGACCCTAAACGCCTGCAACTGGGCGGCGTAAAGAAATATATGACGGTCTTGTTCACTGATTTGGAAAATTTTTCAAGCATAGCAGAAGGTATGAATCCTGAAGACGTGATTCACCTTTTAAACCATTATTTATCTGCCATGAGCGATGTAATTTTGACTGAAAACGGAACCATTGATAAATTCGAAGGCGACGCCATTATAACATTTTTCGGCGCTCCGTTGGAATTGCCCGACCATGCCCTGCGGGCCTGTAAATCCGCCATCCTCATGAAACGCCTTGAGGCGGAAATGAACAAGAAACTTATCGAGCAGGGAATTAGTCCGTTACCGCTCTTTACAAGAATCGGCATTAACACCGGCGAAATGGTAGTCGGCAATATGGGAACCGACCGGAAAATGAATTACACAGTTATAGGTAATCCGGTTAATATTGCCTCCCGTCTTGAAGGCGTGAATAAGCGGTACGGGACATGGATACTTACCACGGATGAGACTCTAAAGGAATGCGGCGACGCCGTTTTCTCACGCCGCCTTGACAGGGTCAGAGTGGCGGGCATAAAAGAACCGCTGCAAATTTTTGAGGTACTGGAATTGTTGAACGATGCGACTTCCGAGATGAAAAAATGGGTCGGTCTTTTCCATGAGGCTTTGGATATTTTTGAGACTCGTAATTGGAGCGCGGCGGCGGCGGCCTTTGAGCGCGTCCTTGAACAAAATTCTGACGAGGCCGCCTCGCTTGTTTACCTTGACAGGTGCCGCCGATACCTCGAAGAGCCGCCGGCTGCGGACTGGGACGGGGTTTTTGATTTCAACGTGAAATAAGTTGGCGATTTTACGCAAAGCAAAACCGTATAAAATTGACGACTAATCGGCAAATACCAAGGGGAACAAATGGGAAACGAAAAAGATTTGATTATGCTGGTTGATGATAATCCATCAAATCTGCGTATAGGCAAAAACGTCTTGACGGAATATTACACTGTCGCTACCGCCCCCTCCGCTGAGAAAATGTTTACCCTATTGGAAAACAATGTTCCTGCCTTGATTCTGCTTGATATCGATATGCCTGTAATGAACGGTTACGAGGCCATCCGTATACTAAAGTCAAAATCCGGAACAAGTAATATTCCCGTCATCTTTCTTACCGGCAAAACCGAACCTGATGAACAGAGTGAAGGGCTTGCTTTGGGCGCGGTCGATTATGTCACTAAGCCGTTTGAACCGAAAGATCTGTTGGAACGCATTAAATTTCACCTGTCGAAGACGCATAGCGCGTAACGAACAGCAGGGCTAAGTTTGGCTTATCTAAAATATTGCAAATTAATTTGATTCTGTAATATATTATAATGGACGCCCGCGCCGACGCCTTTAAAATGGTATAAAGGTTCGGGTCTGCTCTAACGAACCATGCCGTTTATACGGCAGCGGGAGGAAATATGGACAGAAGCCTGTCCGATGTGGCTGTAATTGGTTTTAATCATAAAAGCGCTTCGGTTGAGAGACGCGAATGTTTTTCGATTCATGCCGATAAGTATGCCGAACTTTATAACGGAATAAAAGAAAAAAATATCGGCGAGGCAGTCTACCTTGTTACCTGCAACCGCGTTGAGACTTACATCGCCTCGCCGTCGGTCGACGCCGGAGTTGATGCCGTCATAAGGCTCTATGAAGAATTATCGGGCCTCAAATATGATGATTTTAAAGACAATTTGTATATAAAGTACTCCAGAGACGCGGTCAGCCACATTATGTCGGTTATATCCTCGCTTGACTCAATGGTGCTTGGAGAAACCGAGATTGTGGGACAGATGAAAGACGCTTTCTCGAAAGCCGTATTCAATGAATCCGTAGGCACCTTGCTCAACAAACTTTTTCATCAGGCATTCAAGGCCGCCAAGCAGGTGAGGAACGAGACCGAGATATCCAAAAATCCGATAAGCATTGCTTTTATTGCCGCCGACATGGCTCGTACCGCCTGCCCCGATTTTGATTCCAAGAAGGCGCTGCTCATAGGCGCGGGACAAATGGGCAGGCTCGTACTCAAATATCTCGCGAAGTACGGTATAGGCGAAATCATCATTGCGAATCGTTCGGTCCATAACGCGGAACATATCGCCGAGGAATTAAACATAGCGGCAAAGGCAGTGCTTCTTGACGAAATTTACGAGGTTGCCAATGATGTCGATATCGTTGTCACCTCCGTATCAGCGCCTCATTACATGGTAACCTCCGAGATGCTGCGCAAGGTTATGGCGGCTCGCCCGAACCATCCCCTTGTGCTGATCGATATCGCCGTTCCGCGTAATATTGAACCAAGCGCTGCGGAAATTGAAGGAGTTCGCTTGTACAACATAGACAGTCTTAAAGAAATAGCCGATGATAATTTGCAGAGCAGGCTTAGCGAGGCTCGTATTGCCGAAGAGTATATCAATGAGAATGTTGATGAATTTTTTGAATGGAAAGACGAGCTTTCGGTTACTCCGGTTATAACGAGTATTCAAAACAGGTTTGAGGAAATACGCTGTATGGAACTTGAGCGTTATCGCAAGAAAAAACTCAAACATTTATCTGTTGAAGATTTTGCCGTCGTGGAAGAACTTACGAAACAGATTATGACAAAGACATTGCATAACCCTATAATGAATCTTAAAAAACAACGCCTGAGCGCCGATTCGGACAGCATAGATATTGAGTCGTTGAAACGTAAAACGAGGTTTATCGAGGAGATATTTACCGAAAGATGAAAATTCCCGATAAACCCCGGCTTATATTTTGGGAACTTACAAAACGCTGCAATTTGGCCTGCAGCCACTGCCGCGCCGAAGCGGAGGACATCGACTACGACGGAGAACTCGGCTTTGAGGAGATAAGGCGCGTTATTGACGATATTACCGCTGTCTCTGAGCCTATTCTTGTACTTACCGGCGGCGAGCCTCTCTACCGCGGCGATATTTTTGAAATAGCCTCTTACGCGGACTCGAAGGGCATCAGAACAGCTCTGGCTACAAACGGTACGCTCATCGATAAAAAAATAGCGCAATCGATACGCGCGGCAGGCATAAGCCGCGTCAGCATATCTATCGACGGAAGCGACGCTCAGACGCATGACGGATTCCGCGGTATTCCGGGCTCGTTCGATAAAGCGGTACAAGGCGCCATGTTTCTCAAAGATGAGGGAGTTGGCTTTCAATTTAACGTTACGGTTACAAAACGCAATATAGATCAAATAGACGGTATTCTTGATTTTGCCGTAAACAGCGGAGCGGCCGCACTTCATATATTTATGCTGGTGCCGGTAGGCTGCGGCGTCCTGATTGCGGATACGGAAATGATATCCGCTGAAAAATACGAGGATGTTCTCAACTGGTTTTATGACCGCTCAAAGAACACGCGGCTTGAATTTAAGGCGACATGCGCGCCCCACTATTATCGCCTGATACGCCAAAGGGCAGGTAAGGAGGGGCGCGTCCTTTCGATGGAACAGGACGGAATGGCGGCCATGACGCGCGGCTGCCTCGCGGGAAGCGGGGTATGTTTTATATCGCATAGCGGCGACGTGCAGCCATGCGGATATTTGCCTCTTGTTGCCGGAAACGTGCTTGCCGCGCCTTTTAAAGAAATATGGAAAAAGTCGGAACTTTTTATTTCGCTAAGAAAACCGGATCTGCTTACCGGCAAATGCGGAGTTTGCGGCTACCGCGTTGTCTGCGGAGGCTGCCGCGCCCGCGCCTATTATGCTACCGGCGGTTATCTCGATGAAGAGCCTTATTGCATACATAAACCGTAAAATAAAACGGCGGAGCAAGAAATGACATCGCCATTTACGCCGCTTCAGGAAAGACTTCTTGACGCCATACAGTCGCCGCTGCCGCTCGCGCGCCGTCCTTTTGAGGTTCTTGAAAAAGAGCTCGGTATTCCAGAAAGCGATATTATTGATATGACCGGCGCGCTTAAAAAAGACGGCGTCATAAGAAATATTGCCGGCATCTTCGACGGCGAAAGGCTGGGGTATAATCTCAGTTTGGTAGCGTTTCAGATTTCGGATGAAAATATTGAAAAAGCCGCCGCTGTTATAAACGCTCATCCGGGAGTCAGCCACAATTATTTGCGGGAACACAAATACAACCTGTGGTTCACCATAGCCGAGAACAATGCCGAAAATTTGAAACGAAGCGTAAATAAACTCGCTTCAAGTTCGGGCGCCTTGTCTCATCTTATAATGAAAAATGAAAGGCTCATTAAAATAGGATTCAGGCTTAACATGGCAGGCGCACACCCGCAACGTACGGCTGCTGCCTTACAGCCAAACGAGCGGCACGACCTTACGCGTATAGAAAAAAACGCGGTATGGCTGCTTCAAAAAGATATGCCGCTCTGCGAAAGGCCTTTTCAGGAATTATCGGACAAAACCGATTTTTCCGAGGATGAACTTATTGAGACCGCCTCCTCCCTTGAAAGGAAGGGGGTCATGCGCCGTTACAGCGCCGTACTCAGGCATCAAAAGGCCGGTTATAACTTTAACGCGATGACGGCGTGGAAATTTACGGAGAATCCGTCTGATGACATTTTTAAGCCTTTTGCCGAAAGTCCCTCCGTTACCCATCTTTACATAAGAACAGTATACCCGGGAGAATGGGAGTACCCGCTTTTCGCTATGATACACGCGAGAAGCGAAAACGAGCTTAATAAAATAATAGACGACCTCTCGAAACAATCAGGCCTCAATGATAAACTTGTTTTGCGCTCGCTGAAAGAATTTAAAAAACAAAAGGTGATATATTTTTCGCCTGATTTTCAAAAATGGAAAGAAGAAAATTATGATTGATGTAGGTAAAATATACTGCGCCGGAAGCTCTACCGGCGACGGGTTGCGTTACGGAACAAAGGGACATGCCGATTTTCACGGCAACGCTCCGCACGCGGTTCAACATTCCGCAGGCGAGAGACGGCCTATTGTTGTATGGAGTACTACGCGCACATGCAATCTTAAATGCGTACACTGCTATACCGATTCGCAGAATAAGAAATATGCCGGAGAACTCACCACCGATGAGGGTAGGAAACTCATAAACTCGCTTGCCGCTTTTAAAATTCCGTCTCTCCTTTTTTCAGGCGGCGAGCCTCTGATGCGCAAGGACCTTTTCACGCTGATAGAGCATAGCGCGAAAAAAGACATACGCCCTGTTATTTCCACCAACGGCACCCTTATTACAAAAGATAAGGCGTCTGATATAAAAAACGCCGGTATCGCCTATGTCGGCATAAGTCTTGACGGGATGGAAGACGTGAACGACCATTTTCGCGGCGTTGAAGGCGCTTTCAAAAAAGCAATGGCCGGATTCGACAATTGCAGGAGCGTCGGTCAAAGGGTCGGTTTGCGTTTGACGCTCACAAAACGAAATTATCTTGATATTGAAAAAATTTTTGATTTTATCGAGCGCGAGGGTATTAACCGCGCCTGTTTTTATCATCTGGTCTATTCAGGGCGCGGACATGATATTCATAAAGATGATTTAACCTACGGCGAGTCGAGAGACGCGATGGATATAATCATCAGGCGTACCGACGATTTTTTTGAGCGAGGACTTGATATTAATATTCTTACCGTTGATAATCATGTTGACGGCGTATATCTCTATTTAAAACTGCTTGAGACCGACCCCGAACGCGCAAAAGATGTGCGCCGTCTTCTTGAGTGGAACGGCGGAGGCGCTCACAGCACCGGCGTCGGTATAGGCAATATTGACTTTTCAGGCAATGTCCATCCAGACCAGTTTTGGCAGGATTACAGCTTAGGCAATGTGCGCGAGCGTGATTTCGGCGATATATGGATGGATGAGGGCGATCCGTTGATGAAAGGCCTGAAGCATAAGGCTGATTTTATAAAAGGGCGCTGTCGTTTTTGCACCTACAAATCGATGTGTACCGGCGCCATGAGGGTCAGAGCGTACAGGGTATATAACGACCCGTGGGCGCCCGATCCGCAGTGCTATCTTTCCGATGACGAGATAGGTCTTACGAAAGAGATGAAACTTGAACTGTCTTCGCGAGGAGAAGATTTTAAACAACCGGAGGAATTGTTGAGATGAATTTATACCCGGCAATGATAAATATTAAAGACCGCAAAGTTGCCGTCATCGGCGCGGGCGAGGTAGCGTTTAGAAAAGTACAGGACCTTCTTGATGCCGGCGCGTTAGTTAAGGTTATTGCGCCGCAGTTTAGTTCCGATTTCATCCTTCTGAAAGATATATTCGAAGGGCGCCTTGAATGTTTGGAGCGCAGTTACGGCAAGGGGGACATTCAAGGCTCAATGCTTGTTTTTTCGGCGACCGATGACCCTGATATCAACAAGGCCGTCTTTGAAGAAGCGGACGAATTAAACATACTCATAAACGCCGTGGACGATCAGCCTAATTGTTCGTTCTTTGTGCCGTCTTTTATAAGACGAGGAGAACTTATAGTGGCGGTGTCTACAAGCGGCGCGTCTCCGGCGTTTGCGGCCAGAATGCGCCGTGAACTTGAGGGGCATATTCCGGTCGGCGTTGAGGACGCCCTTGCCGGTTTAAGGATTGTGCGTACTCTTTTAAAAGACGACCTCGACTTCGGCGATATTGATTATTACGGCAGGGGGAGACTCTTAAACAAAATAGCAAACAGCGATTTTATATTAGATACTCTTGTAAGCGCGGTACAGGACGGCAGCGTAAAGGAATTTTTGAAATTTCTGATAACCGATTCATGATGTGATTCGTCGGAGGTTTTAATCGAAACGAGCGCGCGGATTACACAGAAGATTCAGGATTGTTGTTCTCTAATACTCCTCTATTGACCGCCTCTGTCTTAGGGGCATACAAATCGAGCATCTTGTATATCTCCCACAGGGAAACGAAAAGCGTGAGTATAATGGGGCCGATGATGATTCCCGCCATACCGAAAGTTTGGATGCTTCCGAGAAGTAGAAAGAAAAAAAGGAGCGGATGAAAACTCAGCGTTCCGCCGAAGATAAGCGGCTTAAGCAGATTTTCTAAAATCAGGTACCACAGCAAAGACCAAACGCCGACAAGTGCCGCCCAAAAATAAGACTTTATAACAATAAGATAAATAACAGCCGGCAGCCATATCACGCTTGTACCTATAAGCGGAATGAGCGCAAAAACGCTCCCTATAACGCCCCAAAGAAGAGGAGCCGAAAAACCGGCTATGTACAGCCCTATGCCGAGCATGAAGCCCTGCAAGCCCATTATGAACAAATTGCCGGTTATAAGCACATTGATTACCTTTTGCAGACGCTTTGACACATCCTGTTCAAGTTCGTTGGGAAACGGAAGCGCTCTGTATATCATGGGCCCGAGGGAGTCCCCGTCCTTGAGCAGGAAGAACAGCATAAGCATCATACATAAAAAATTAACAATCAGATTTACCTGAAACGATATTATCGAGGTGACATTTTTGAAAAAACCGAACAGATACTGCCGGGCGTTATGCGCAGCTCTTTCCATGAGTTTGGATTCTTCTATATTCAGAAATTCAAGCGCGCCGCGCAAATTTTCGTTGTTTTGTACGGCATTGAGCAGATCGGCATTAATCTTACCTTGTAACATATTGTATAGAGTAAAGGTCTGGTTGGCTAAAGACGACATAACGAGAGACGCGGGAATTACAATTATTACAACGAGCATAAGAATTACAAGGCCGGCGCTCAGAGCCTTTCTTTTAAAAACACCCGTTATTTTCTTGTATACGACTCTCAGCGGAAAGTACAGAATGATAGCAAACAGGAAACTGTAAAAATAAGGCCTGAAAATAAGAAAAAGAACCGCTATTACAAGGCCGAAAAAGAGCAGGAACAGCGCGGTAAGCGGCTTGTTCTCTCTTATATTCGAATATGGCCCGTTTGAACTCATATATACTTATAAAAACCGGCGACTATCGGGTCAAATAATGAGATAAATCGGTAGCTATTTTCATAATTGCATGGTCAAGATACGCCGCATCCGAAATCCTTTTGCGGTATTCCTGTATCTTATCAGTGGTTCTGCAAAAACGAGCAGGCTTTATCTCACGATCATCCGTTTTCATGAGATTGTTCATAAGAACCTCCATTCTCGGTCTTCCTGTTCCTCCTTGAACAGGCTTGTAACTGACCTATTTAATCAATCGACTGTGATTAAATAAACATTAACAAAATTATACCCCTTTAAAATACATCCCTTCAAGGAACATAATATAAAAGCCGGTAAAAGTCAATAATAAAAATCCGCCGCAATCAAAAAAATACTATGAATTAACAGGCAGTATTTTGTTCACTTTGTATTTATATACTAAAAATGTGAGTAGTACCGAAAGCGTATCCGCAATCGGAAGCGCCCCCCAAACCCCTTTAAGGCCGAAAAACATGGGTACTATTATAAGCGCGGGAACAAGAAAAAGTACCTGCCGCGATAACGCGAGAAAAACCGATATTTCCGCCTTTCCTATAGATTGAAAAAAATTAGAGGCGGTGATCTGAAAACCGATTAACGGAAAAATCAAAAGACCGGCGCGCAGCCCGAAAACGGCAGACTCTATAATCTGCTCGCTTGAGGTAAAAGCCATACTTATTTGGCGCGGCAATATCTCGGACATCAGGAAACCGAAAGTGCTTATGATAGTAGCGACAATCACCGCTTGTCTGAAAACAAGCCTTACCCTGTCAAACTGTTTCGCGCCGTAATTGAAACCGGCAATCGGCTGCATACCCTGCGACAAACCTACAATTGTTAAAACCACGCACATAATCACCGAATTTACTATTCCGAAAGCCCCAATCGCAAAATCGCCGCCATACTCCTTAAGCTGCCGGTTTATAAGTATCGCTATTCCGCTGGCGCCTATGTGTATGATAAAAGGGGACATTCCTATCGAAAATATACCAATTACAATTTTCTTTTCCAGGCCGAATGTGCCGCGCTTGAACTTTATAGCGCTTTTGCGGCTCACAAAATGTATGATGACATAAATAAAACCTATAAACTGCGCAATAAACGTAGCAAAAGCCGCCCCGCGTATGCCCCATTCAAACACGAAGATAAAAAGCGGCGCAAGCGCGAGATTTATAAGAACCGTCACCAAGGTTATAAGCATAGCCTTTACCGGATACCCGGACGCGCGCATTATATTGTTAAAGCCCAGATACAGATGCAAGAACACATTACCGGCGAGAATCACTTCCATAAAGTCTTTGGCATAAGGCAATGTGTTAGGGCTCGCGCCAAAAAATATTAATATCTCCTCAAGAAAAAAAAGCGCTACTACGGAATATGCGATACCAAGTATAAGGTTAAGCGTCATGGTATTGCCGAGAATTTTAACAGCTTCGTTTTCGCGTTTTTCGCCCAAACGGATCGATACAAGAGCGGCAGAACCGGCTCCAACAAGAGCGCCGAAAGCCATACCCATATTCATAAACGGAAGAGTCAAAGCCACCCCTGAAATAGCGTCTGGCCCTACGCCCTGCCCTATAAAGATACGGTCTACGATATTGTAAACCGAAGTCGCCGTCATGGCGACGATTGCCGGTATGGAATAGTCAAACAGCAATTTGCTTATTTTTACGATTCCAAGAGGGTGAGGTTTCAGCATGTTGATTACCGCCTTTTGAAAGCAAAGAAACGGGGGGATATATATAAGTCAAGTTTTAAGTAAATAAAATTTCATACCAGATGCCGATATACTGATTGAATGATCAGCTTTTGGCGGCATAGGGGGATGCATGAAAAAACCGGTTTTACCTTCAGAAACCGAAAAAATGAAAATGTTGCATTATCAGATATATATGGAAAAAAAAGAAGAATTACAGAGTTTCCTTAACAAAGAAGTTCTGACATGGGGCGGTTATGCCAACATTCCGTATTACATACAAAAGGTGATCGACAAGGAACTCATCGCGATAGGCAGGTACGCCAAAAGGGTCAACATCCGGGATATAGAGGAGCGCCCTTCCTCGGTTAAACTGAATTAAACGACTAAGGCGGATTCACCCAGCCCGTTGTTCGGCAACTGCGGACATTCAGGTTGCCGGATATGTCCGCGGAACGCCGTACAACGTCTGCCCTGCCGGTTTCCTAAAACGGGCTGTTTTTCCTGAACAGCAGCATGCCGAGCGCAAAAGAACCGATTGCGCCTATTGCAAAAGCCGCGCCTAAGTATAAGAAAAAAAACGGAATATTCCACCCTAAGTAGAGTACCGCGCACAGAAGCGCTAATTTAACCGCGAAAGCGATGCCGATGATTTTAAACATTTCCAGGGGCGCGGCCTCTGTGAGTTTTCCCGCGACGAGTATCCATGAAAGAGCAAAGAGCGCGGCAAGGATTGTTCCGAGCGCGTACCCTTTAAATTCTCCGCTAAAGCCGCCGGTTAGAAATATGCGCCATAAAAAGAAACAGTTCAGGCCGAACAAGGCGGCTATGGGTATAATAAACTTTTTGATTTTACGGTTCATTCCGCCGCGTTCAAAGCTGCGCCATGAGCGCGGCGCTTACCTCTTTCACGCCGGGTTTCCCGTCAAGTTCTATGAACTTAATCTTTTCTTTACCCGCGATACCTTTAAAGTAATTTACCGCCGCGAGCGTGCCGTTTTTTGAATCGTAGTATATGTCGTGGCGTTTCCCTATGGCTTCTTCGTCCTGGTCGTCGGAGCGTGTATTGAGTTTGCCTCCGCATACGCGGCAGACGGTTTCCCCGTCTTTAACGTCAGGCTTGATTGCGTCTATATAAACATTATTTGGATGATTATTATCATTTACGCAAAGTCTTCTGCCCATGATACGATCTTTCGCGGCAGAGCGGTCGAGGATTATTTCAATAACTATATCGATGGATATACCGGCTTTGTCTAAGGATGATTTCAGGGCTGACGCCTGTTCAGGGTTGCGCGGAAAGCCGTCAAGCAGCCAGCCCGATTTGCAGTCGTCCTGCGTTAAGCGGTCAAGAATCATGGGGATTGTGATATCGTCGGGCACAAGATCGCCCTTGTCCATGTATCCCTTGGCCTTGAGGCCAAGCTCGGAGCCGCTTTTGATATTTTCCCTGAATATGAGGCCAGATTCTACATGAGAGATATTGAATTTTTTCTGAACCGACGCTCCCTGTGTTCCTTTTCCGCTTCCGTTAGGTCCGAATATTAAAATGTTCATAACCAGCCCCCTTCTTTACATTGAATAAATATACTTAGTTTTTTACTTGCTTAAAATATTGAGCAAGTAACCATTGTCAAGCATTTTGTTTTAGGAGACGCCATGCCGGATAATATTTATTACCTTAAAAATAAAGTACAGGAATACGAGTGGGGTTCAAAGACTATGATGTCCGGTCTTGTTGACAATCCTGACGGCAGGAGGCTTGCCGAGTTATGGATCGGCGTTCACCCCAAGGCGCCGTCCCTCGTATCGGAAAACGGAAAGGATATCCCCCTAAGCCGATTAATTGAAACCGACCCTGATTTCATGCTTGGCCGCGGCGCCGCCAAATTTCAGAACAAGCTGCCTTTTCTTATGAAACTTCTGGCTGTAGAAAACCCGCTCTCAGTGCAGGTGCATCCCGATAAAGAACAGGCGCAGTCCGGTTTTGCCCGCGAAAGCGAACTGCCCTTGGATTCACCGGGCAGGAATTACAGGGACATCAACCATAAACCGGAAACGATTTGCGCCCTTTCGGATTTTACGCTTCTGTGCGGTTTCAGAAAACCCGGAGAGATATATGACCTCTTTAAGATGACTCTTCAAAGAAGCCTTAAAGAAGAAATTGAGCTTCTCAAAAAACGCGACATCAAAGGTTTTTTTCATACGCTGCTTGGTTTTGACAGGGTGCGGCGCAAGGTGCTTCTAAGCGACTTTACCGCGAGCGCCTCATCCCGCATAGGGACGCAGAATGAGGCTTTCCCGTTGAGCATGGAACTCATCGACAGACACCCGGGCGATATCAGCGCGCTTATGCCGCTTATGATGAATCTTGTAAAACTCGAACCCGGCATGGCGCTCAATATCCCGGCCTGCCGTCTTCACACTTATATCAGCGGGCTTGGCATTGAACTTATGGCCGACTCTGACAACGTGGTGCGCGCCGGTCTTACTCCCAAGCATATTGATCTTGAGGAACTTATGAATATCGCGGCGTTTGAGCCAGATATTATGATTCCGTTTAAACCGGAAAGAAATCCTGACGGGCTTGCGCTGTACGAAACAAACGCGGATGAGTTCATCCTCGCCCAAATAGAAGTCGGTCAAACTCCCTTTGTCTCAGCGCGGGAGCGGGAAGGGGAGATACTGCTCTGTATTGACGGCAGCCTGCAAATATCTTTCGGTGACGGCTCTGTCCGCGATGTAAAAAAAGGGGAGAGCGTCATAGTGCCCTCAGGCGCGGGAGCTTACACTCTTTCAGGAAAAGCCTCTGTGTTCAGCGCCTCGGTTCCGGCAAGGAATTTATAAAAAGTTGCCGCTCGCAGTATTTTTTTTACTTGAAAAATATACGGTGAATTCGTTATTGGTAATTACTCCGCGAGCGTGGTGGAATTGGCAGACACGCTAGACTTAGGATCTAGTGCCGCAAGGCGTGGGGGTTCAAGTCCCTTCGCTCGCAATAGTATGCGGGAGTAACTCAGCGGTAGAGTGCAACCTTGCCAAGGTTGAGGTCGCGGGTTCAAATCCCGTCTCCCGCTCATGAAAGCCCCGCGCGTTTGCGCGGGGCTTGTTTGTTTCCGTATACCATGCTTCGCTATACATTGACGATACACCCTCGTTGCCGGACAGGATGTCGCAAAAAGAGTCGGGCGCCCTCCCCTTTTCACCAAAAAAAATGTTGACGCCCCCGCAGCAGAGGCGGATAATTATCCGTCTCTGCCAAATACAATGCTAAAATAAACTCAGATGAAACTATACCACCAATTAGCCGAATATTATTTCGCCATTGAAAGCAATAACAGGAATATATTTGACGATATT
>Ga0082212_10001178_pt1 | contig 38451 bp, 34 predicted proteins | sample TergutNt197P3_FD_71548 | JGI IMG/M metagenome (GOLD analysis project Ga0082212, IMG submission 71548) | Neocapritermes taracua P3 segment gut microbial communities from Petit-Saut dam, French Guiana - Nt197 P3 | ecosystem: Host-associated > Arthropoda: Insects > Digestive system > Gut ...
GTTCTTCTCTGCGAGGATAACCTCATGAATCAAAGGGTTATATGCGAGCATCTTTCGAGAGTGGGATTGAAAACAGTAGTGGCGGCAAACGGCAAGATAGGCGTTGAAACGGTTCAGGGGCGCAAGATAAACGAAGAAAAACCTTTCGATTTGATTTTTATGGACATACACATGCCCGTTATGGACGGTTTTGAGGCGGCGGCAAAAATATCCGAAATGGATACCGGAACGCCTATAGTTGCAATGACGGCTAATATAATGACAAACGACACGGAGATTTACAAGATGAGCGGTATGCCGAATTATGTAGCGAAACCTTTCACCTCGCAGGAACTGACGGACTGCCTTGTAAAATATTTACCGCCGGTAAATCAGAACAATGAATATTATTCGGACATTTTACAAAACGAAGAAGAAATAAAAAATAAACTTATTCATATTTTTGTTAATAAGTATAAAAACTTTTACGCCGAAATTACCGCAGTCATAGACGGCGGCGATATTAAACTTGCCCACCGGCTGGCGCATACATTAAAGGGCAGTGCGGGTATGTTCGGCAAAACGCGCCTTCAAAACGCCGCCAAAGAAGTTGAAGAACCTCTAAAAAACGGAGAAAACCGCGTAACTCAATCTGCAATGGACGCGCTAAAAACCGAATTGGACGCAGTTCTTGAAGAATTCGCGCCGTTTATTGTTGAAGCAAAACCCGGCGCAGTTGCTCTTGATGATAAACAAATAAAGGAAGCAGAGCGGGAAGCAAATCTTCCCGCCTTATTTGAAGAATTGGAAGCGCTGCTCGACGGAGGCGATGTGAAATGCCTGGATTTGATCAATGATTTGCGCTCGATTTCCGGTACTGACAAATTAATACACCAAATTGAATATTTTGAATTTGATCTGGCGATGAAAACGCTTGCCCGGCTGAAATTAAAAATTCGGGAACACAGGTAATGAATAAAATACTTTATTCTATTTGGAAAATATGGAGTTTCATAAAATCACACATAAAAATTCTGCTTGTGTTTGCGGCATTTTTTTTGATGATTGTTTCAAGCTGTGTTATTATGTACAACACACTAACCAAAAAATTGTTTGAACACGCTGACGAAACGATGACCGATATTCAGGAATTCCTATCCGCCGAAATGACTGATCCGGAAATAGCGCTGCATTTCTTTGCCGATGCAATACAGGGGATGATAGAACGCGGGGAAGACATTGTGGTTATAAAAACCTATATGGAAGAATGTTCCTCGGACGAGTACAAGAAAAAAATACACCTTGACTGCTATAAAAGCATTTTCGGCTATTTCGATGTATTTGACGAGTTTTATGACGGCATGGACTTCGAGTTTCCCGAAGGGTTTTCCTTTAAGGACCGCCCCTGGTATACCAACGCTGTGGCCGCCGGCAATGAGATCGTGCTTTCAAAGGTCTATTTGGACGCGAGAATGGACATTCTCACCATGTTTTACTCCCGCGGCCTCTTTGACAGCGGCGGACGCTTTCTCGGCGTTTTGGCCATGAGCGTCCCCATCCAGGGGTTTCAGCAAATCATCTCGAACGAACACTTCACGCAAGGCAGTTTCGGATCTGTCATGGATGAGGAGATGGTGCTGATTATGCACCCGAACGAGGATTCGATCGGGCTGAATCTGGCGGAGGTCAACCCAAACTTCGTGGAGGTCAAGGATCTTCTCGATCAGGGCGTGGACATTTCGATGGCTAGGATCAGGGATTACCGCAACGTAAAGTCGTTCCTGTTTTGCCGGAGACTCCCCAACAACTGGTATATAAGCTTTATGATTCCCCAGGCGGAATACTATAGAGAGTTGTACCAAATGATGTGGGTCATCAGTCTGTTGGGCCTGTTTATGGCGCTGGTGCTGAGTGCCTTGCTGCTAAAGATGGATAGCGCCAGAAGCAAAGCGGATATAAAAAACCGGGAAAAGAGCAACTTTTTGACGATCATGAGCCACGAGATCCGCACGCCGATGAACGCGATCATGGGGATTGCCGAGGCGCAGCTGCAAGAGGAAGAAGCGCTTCCCCGCGGTATAAGGGATGCGTTTGACAGGATTTACTATTCCGGCAACCTGCTCCTGCAAATCATAGGCGATATACTGGACCTTTCGAAGATAGAAGCCGGCAAACTGGAAATCCTGGACGAAAGATATGAGGTCGCGAGCCTGATTAACGAAGTGATCCATATCAACAAGATAAAGTTTGACAGCAAGCCGATTGAGTTTAAGCTGTCCGTGGACGAGAACACCCCGGCGTCGCTGATCGGCGACGAGCTTCGCATAAAGCAAATCCTGAACAACCTGCTCTCCAACGCGTTTAAGTATACACAGACGGGCGAGATCGAGCTTTCGATCAAGGCCGAAGCCGGCGAGGGGAAAGACGTGACCCTTGTCTATACCGTGCGCGACACGGGGCAGGGCATATCCGCGCAGGATATACAGAATCTGTTTGAGGTATACACCCGTTTCAATAGCAAGGCGAACCGTTCAACCGTGGGTACGGGCTTGGGGCTGAATATCACGCGGAACCTGGTCGGCCTGATGCGCGGGGACATATCGGTGGAAAGCGAATTGGAAAAAGGTTCGGCCTTTACCGTGCGCCTGCCGCAGAAAATCAACGGCGCTTTCGCCCCGCTGGGCAAAGACGTTGTCGATAACTTGCTCAGTTATCAGTTCGAGAGCATATCTCAGGAAAAACGGCACGCGGTTTTGCAGGAGGCTATGCCGCACGGCAGCGTGCTGATCGTAGACGATGTGGAAATGAATCTGTTTGTGGCAAAAATGCTGATGCGCCCTTACAAACTGCATATCGAAACCGCCTCCAGCGGGTATGAGGCGATCGATAAAATCAAAGGCGGCGGCGTATATGACATCGTCTTTATGGATCACATGATGCCGAAAATGGACGGGATAGAGACGGTAAAACAAATACGCGACTGGGGCTATACCCGTCCGATCGTCGCGCTCACGGCAAACGCCGTCGCCGGACAGGCGGACAGGTTCCTGACAAACGGTTTTGACGACTTCATTTCCAAGCCGATAGACGTCCGCGCGCTAAACACCGTCTTAAAGAAAAACATACGGGACAAGCGTAAAGAACCAATCGAAATTCAACCGCCCAAAAAGGAGGAAACGCGCATGGAAGAAGGGATCCCGTTTGTCATTCCCGGACTGAACGCCGAAAGGGGGCTTGATATTTTCGGCGGGGAAGAAGAAGATTATATCGCCGCCCTGCATTCCTTCCTGGCAAACGCGCCGAAAACGGTAGACGCGCTGCGCGGCGTGACCGAAGAAACCTTGCCGGACTACACCATCAACGTCCACGGCCTGAAGTCCATCTGCGGCTATATCTGCGCGGAAGAGATACAGGCCGGGGCGCAGGCGCTCGAAGCGCTGGCGAAAGCCGGGGACCTGTCCGCGGTGCGGGCGCGAAACGGACCGTTTCTGAAAGAGGCGGAGGCGTTCATAAAGGCCCTTCAAGAGGCGCTGGAGGATTGCTGACCGCTCTTACGGCAACTCGTCCCTGTACATCCGGGCTTTAACCAGCGGATCCGCCCCCCGCGCCCGCGTGGGCCTTTTCCAACATTATTTCAGCGCCGTTAATTTTTTGTGAATAAATTGTTGCATTTGCCGCGAATGCGTGATATAATCCCCTAACGGCTTGTATGCTTATGCCGGCCGTTACCAATTAAGGAGGTTAGAAAAAACATGAAAAAAGCGCTTGCGTTGATCCTTTCGTGCTGCTTACTGCTTGCAATGTTCGCGGCATGCGCGTCCCCGTCCGACGAAGAGGGCGCCTCTCCCCCGCCTTCCGGGGAAGCCCCCACGCCCACCGACAGCGGCGAAGAATCGCCCCCGCCCGCCGTTGACGACGACAACACCCCGATGGTCTACGCCATCGATCAGCTGGAGGGCAAGTTCAACCCGTTCTTCTATCAGACGGGCTATGACAACGAAGTCATTTCGATGACGCAGATCGGCACGATGATCGTGGACCGCGACGGCGTGGAGATCATGGACGGCATCGCCGGCGAGACCCGCCGGTACAACGGCGTCGATTATTTTTACAACGGCGTCGCCGACCTGAAAGTGACCAAAAACACCGATACGACCGTCTACGATATTAAGATCCGCGACGACCTCGTCTTCAGCGACGGGCATCCGGTTGACATCGACGACCTGCTCTTTTATTATTACGTCAACGCCGACAAGACCTATGAAGGCCTTGCCACCTTCTATTCCTTCGACATCATCGGCATGAAGAACTACCGCGAGAACAACTCGCTGGCCGAAACCCTGACCGCCGCGCAGATCAGCGAGGCCAAAGATAACCTGACCGACGATCAGAAGGCGTGGCTGAGCCAGTGGATTATTGACAACGTCATCGTCCCGGTGATGGAAGAGGAACTGGATTGGGTCCAGAGCGGCGACGCCGACCAGTACCTTGGATTCCTGGGAGACGACCTTGCCACCACCACCGCCGGTGAAAAGCTGCACATTTTCTATGAGTATGACGAGGACTACGACCCGTCCGGCAAGTCCGACGAGGAAGTTCTGGCCGATATGATCGCGCAGTACGGCGACGACTATGAGACGCTCGGCGTCAACTACGGCGGTTCCCCCGGCTACTTCGCCGGCGGCGTGAACGCCGCGCTGGACGAGAAAGTCCTCGGCGACCTGCTGGCCTCCATGTCCGGCGAACCGGTCAGCCACATTTCCGGCATCGAGCGGATCAGCGACTATGAAGTCCGCATCACCACCAGAGGCTACGACGCCAGCGCCATCTACGGCATTTGCAGCGCCACCATCGCCCCGATGCACTATTACGGCGACGAGAGCCTGTGGGATTACGAAGCCGGCAGCTTCGGCTTCCCCCGCGGCGATCTCTCCAAGATCCGCAACAACAACGCCCCGATGGGCGCCGGCCCCTATAAATTCGTGAAATACGAAAACAAGGTCGTCTACTACGAAGCCAACGAGTTGTATCATGACGGCGTCCCGACGACCCAATACCTCCAGTTCAAAGAGACCGTTTCCTCCGATAAATTCAACTCCCTGATCTCCGGCGTGGGCGACGTCACCAACCCGTCGTTCACCGACACGCTGGTCCGGCAGATCAAGGAAGCCAACTCCAACGGCGACATCAGCGGCGACAAGATCGAGACGAGCCTCGTCTCCAACCTCGGCTACGGCTACCTCGCCCTCAACGCCTACCACGTCAACGTGGGCGGCGAACCCGGCTCGGAAGCCTCCCGGAACCTGCGCAAGGCGCTGGCCACCATCTATGCCGTCTGCCGCGACGTGCCGATCGACAGCTACTATGTCGGCACCGCGCAGATCATCAACTATCCCATCTCCGACACCTCCTGGGCCGCCCCGCGCACGGCCGACCCCGGCTACGAACTCGCCTACAGCAAAAAGGTGGACGGTTCTCAGATTTACGATCCCAGCATGAACATGCAGCAGCGCTATGAAGCGGCGCAGGCGGCGGCCCTTGAGTATCTTGAGGCGGCCGGCTACACCGTCGAAGGCGGTGTCGCCACAGCGGCCCCGGCCGGCGCGAAACTGTCTTATACCGTCGTCATTCCCGGCGGCGGCGAAGGCGACCACCCGTCGTTCGGCGTTCTGACCGACGCGGCCAACCTGTTCGCCGACATCGGCATCACGCTGAACATCCATGACGCCGTGGACACGACCAACGACCTCTTCGGCGCGTTCAACTCCGAGCAGCTCGAAATGTGGTGCGCGGCGTGGGGCTCCACCGTCAACGTTGACCTCTTCCAACTCTACCACAGCGAGAACATCATCACCGGCGGCAACGCGTCCAAGAGCAACATCTACCACGTCGCCGATTCCCAGCTCGACGCCCTGATTATGGAATCCCGCACCAGCGACGACCGCGCGTTCCGCAAGGCCGTCTTCAAACAGTGCTTCGACATCGTCCTTGACTGGGCGGTTGAGGTGCCGGTCTATCAGCGCTCCAACGTCATCCTGTTCGCCTCCGAGCGGATCGACGTCAACACCATCGTTCCCGACATCAGCCCGTACTACGAGTGGTATCAGGGCATCGACACGATGGCGATGTACGCGCAATAAGTCAATACGGCACGGCATTTACGGACCCGCCGCCCTTTGTACCGGCGGCGGGTCCTCTCTTATCAAGGTGGTGGGATCATGCGGAATTTTATCATCAAACGGCTCCTGATCAGCGTCGTCCTGCTCTTTTGCGTGGCGTTCATCGTCTACGCCATCATGCGGAGCCTGCCGACCTCCTATGTGGAGAGGGTGGCGGCCGTCCGGGCGCAGTCGTCCGGTTCCGGCGCGATGCGCTCCTATGAGGATTGGCTCGCGATGCTGAACGCGCAGTATGGGATGGACAAGGGGATTCTGCCCGGGTTTTGGGACTGGTGCGGCAAAGCGGTCCGGGGCGATTTCGGGGATTCTTGGTATCACAACATGCCCTGCACCCAGAAATTCGGCGAGGTCATCTGGTATTCGTTCTGGCTGGCCGCCGTGTCGTTTGTCTTCCAGCTGCTGATCGCCGTCCCGCTGGGGATCCTGTCGGCGCGGAAGCAATACAGCCGGACCGACTACACCGTGACGGTTGTCGCGCTGATCGGCATATCGCTGCCGTCCTTCTTCTTTGCCTCGGTGTTGAAGCTGGGGCTTTCGCTGCATCTGGGCTGGTTTGAACTGTACGGCATGGTGTCCCGCAACCACCAGTTTATGTCGCCCTTCGGCCAGTTTATGGACGTCGCGTGGCACTATGTCCTGCCGCTGATAACCCTCACCTTCGTCTCGATCGGCGGGCTGATGCGCTATACCCGAACCAATATGCTCGAAGTGCTGAACTCCGACTATATCCGCACCGCGCGGGCCAAGGGCCTCTCGGAAGGCCGCGTCATCAACCACCACGCTTTCCGCAACACCCTGATCCCGATCGTCACCATCATCGGCGGCACCCTGCCCAGCCTCTTTTCCGGCGCGATGATAACCGAGCAGCTCTTTTCGATCGCCGGCATCGGATATACCGGCTATCAGTCGCTGGTCGGGGGCGATATTCCGTTCATCATGTTCTATATGACCTTTTTGGCGGTGCTGACATTGATAGGGACGCTGCTCGCCGACATCCTGTACGCCGTGGTGGACCCGCGCGTACGGGTGAACTGAGAGAGGGGGATAGGGTATGGATCCGAATACGAACAATCAGCACGCGAGCGCGTCGGCCGCGCTGGACGACGAACAGCGGATCAAGGTGCTCTCGCCGGGGATGCTGGTATTCAAGCGCTTTATGCGCAACAAGCTGGCCATCACCGGGGCGGTCATCCTCATTTTCATGTTTCTCTTCTCGTTTATGGGCGGGCTGATTATCCCTTACGGGGAAAAAGAGGTTTTCCGTCATTACCAGCCGTTTGCAAAGGAATACGCCGCCGCCGCCTATACCGACAATTTCCGTTATACGATGGCGGAAGGGCATATCCTGCCGCAAAACGCGCAAAACGCCTTTGTCGTGGCGGCGACCCGCGACGCCGGACACTTTGCCGCCGGCGGCGAGCGATATATGATCGGACGGATCGGGGAGGATATATTCACCATCGAGGAACTGGTCCCGTTCTGTACCCTCGCCACCCTCCGCGGCGAGTTAACGGCCTCATCCCCGTATGAGATACCGGACGGGTTTCTGAGCGCGGCCGACGCGGCGATCAAGGGCGGCCAGGAGATTTTCTCCCTCTCCGACGGGATGCGGTATATGGCCGTATCCAACGGGCGGGTATACGACGTTTACACCGGCGCGCCGATCGGCGTCGTCACCCGGATGGTCTTTGACGTGCCGACCGGAAGCCCTCCCCTCTCGTATGATTTCGTCTTTAACGCCATGCTTGCCTATGAAAGCGGCGATTCCTCCTTTGACGCGGACGGAAAGGGATACACGGTGGACGTCAATGACGACGGGGCGGAGATCTATGACCCGTCCGGGCTGGCCGCCGTGTTGAGCCATCTCGCCATCAAGGAATACCAGAGCGGCGAGGTATTGACGCTGGAGTTCAAGGCCGCCGCCGCCGAAGCGATCGCGGAAAACGCCAAAGCGTTTACGCTGATTGAGGACGGCGAGGAAGTTGAGTATACGATCGACGCCAAGCCGAACCAGTGGGTCATCCGCAAGGAGATGGACACCTATCTGATTATGATCTATTCCGCCCCCTCGGCCGAGCACTGGTTCGGGACCGACGCCAACGGCATGGACATCCTCACCCGCCTGATGTACGGGGGGCGTATCTCGCTGACGATCGGGTTTGTGGTCGTGCTGATCGAGACTGTCATCGGCGTAATCCTGGGCGGCCTCGCCGGCTATTTCGGCGGGCATATCGACAACCTGCTGATGCGGGTCGTAGACCTGTTCAACTGCATCCCCACCTTTCCGCTCTTTATCATCCTCGGCGCCGCGATGGACCAGCTCGACGTGCCGCCGCAGATGCGTATCTATTATCTGATGCTGATACTCGGGATTTTCGGATGGCCGGGCATTGCCCGTCTGGTGCGCGGGCAGATCCTCTCGCTGCGCGAGCAGGAATTTATGATCGCCACCGAGGCGACCGGGCTGAAGGTGACCCGCCGGATTTTCCGGCATCTGGTGCCAAACGTCATCCCGCAGCTGATCGTCATCTCCACCATGACGCTGGGCGGCATCATCCTGACCGAGGCGACGCTCTCGTTCCTCGGGCTGGGCGTACGCTATCCGCTGGCTTCGTGGGGCAATATGGTCACCAGCGTCAACGACCCCTACGTGATGATGAACTATCTCTTTGTATGGGTGCCGGCGGGATTGTTTATCCTTGTCACCGTGCTGGGCTTCAATTTTGTCGGCGACGGGCTTCGGGACGCGTTTGACCCGAAGATGAAACGGTAAGGGGGCGGGAACAGTGCCAAAAGAACAAAAAATGGCCAAAAGCCTCAACTATCTGTCGGCGCGCGAGTCGGCGCGGATCACGCGGGAAAACCGCCGGGTCACCGGGGCGTTTGAAAAAAGGCTGAAGCGCAAGAATGTGCCGGAGAGCGAATACCTCACCACGATGAGGGACCCGGAAAACGTCGTGGAGTTTGACGACCTGCACACCCACTTTTTCACCGACATCGGCACCGTCCGCGCGGTGGACGGCGTCTCGTTCGACGTGCCGAGGGGCAAAACGGTCGGCGTCGTCGGAGAGTCGGGCTGCGGCAAGTCGGTGACCAGCCTCTCGCTGATGCAATTGCTCCAGCGACCGCAGGGGCAGATCGTCAGCGGCGCGATACGGTTCAACGACGGCAAGCGCGTCATCGACATCACCAAGACGCCGCTGCAAAAAATGCGGGAGATACGCGGCGGCGAGATCTCGATGATTTTTCAGGAGCCGATGACCAGCCTCAACCCCGTTTTCCGTATCGGGAAGCAGATGGACGAAGTGTTTGAACTGCACGAAAAACATCTGAGCAAAGACGAGCGCCGGGAGCGTTCGGTCGAAATGCTGAAGATGGTCGGCATCGCCAACAGCGAGGGCGTCTACCGTATGTACCCGCACGAACTGTCGGGCGGGATGCGGCAGCGGGTGATGATCGCCATGGCGCTTTCGTGCAAGCCCAGCCTGATTATCGCCGACGAGCCGACGACCGCGCTGGACGTGACGATACAGGCGCAGATCCTCGACCAGCTGCGCCAGCTGAAGGATCAGATCAACTCCAGCATCATGCTGATTACGCATGATTTGGGCGTCATCGCCGAGATGGCGGACTATGTGGTCGTCATGTACGCGGGCAAGGTCGTCGAAAAGGGGACGGCGATCGAGGTTTTCAGCAACCCCAGCCACCCGTATACCATCGGCCTGCTCAACTCCAAGCCGGTGGTTAACAAGAAGGTTGACCGGCTATACAGCATCCCCGGCAAAGTCCCCAATCCGATTGAAATGCCCGACTACTGCTACTTCAAAGACCGCTGCGAGATGACGGAGCCGGCGTGCGGCGGAGCCTACCCCTGCCAGTACAGCCTCTCCTCCACCCACATCGTCTCCTGTTACCGCTTCGCCGATAAGGAGGTGGCCGCGCCATGACGGGGCAAGCCAATCCGGACCTTATTTTAGAGGTCAGAAATCTGAAGAAATATTTTCCCATTAAGGCGGGATTTCTTCAACGCGTCGTCGCGCAGGTCAAAGCGGTGGACGGCGTCAGCTTCTCGCTGCGCAAAGGCTCGACGATGGGCCTGGTGGGCGAATCGGGCTGCGGCAAGACGACGGTGGGGCGCACCGTGCTGCGCCTGAACGACAAAACCGAGGGCGAAGTTTTGTTCCACGGGCAGGAAATCCACGATTTGGACAAAAAGACGCTGCGTTCGCTGCGCCCGCGTATGCAGATCATCTTTCAGGACCCCTATTCCAGCCTCTCCCCGCGTCTGCCGGTCGGCGAGATCATCGGCGAAGCGCCGCGGGAGCACGGGATCACCGAAAAGGGCAGCCACAACCGCTATATCGACAAGATCATGTCCGACTGCGGCTTGCAGCCCTACCATAAGGACAGGTACCCGCACGAGTTCTCCGGCGGGCAGCGGCAGCGCATCTGCATCGCCCGCGCGCTGGCGATGAACCCGGAACTGGTCATCTGCGACGAGCCGGTGTCGGCGCTCGACGTGTCGATCCAAGCGCAGATCATCAACCTGCTGATGGACTTGCAGAAGGAATACGGCCTGACCTATCTGTTCATCTCGCACGATCTGTCGGTGGTCGAACATATCTCCGATGCCGTGGGCGTGATGTATCTGGGCAATATCGTGGAATACGGCTCCAAAGAGGACATTTTCCGCAACCCGTCCCACCCTTACACCCGCGCGCTGTTCAGCGCCATTCCTGTCCCCGACCCCACCGTCAAAATGAGCCGCGTTATCTTAGAGGGCGACATCCCCTCGCCGGCCAACCCCCCGCCCGGATGCAAATTCCACACCCGCTGTCCCGACTGCATGGAAAAATGCAAGACGGCCGACCCGGTCCCGGTTGAGATCGCCCCGGGGCATACGGTGGTGTGTCATTTGTATAATTCTTGAGGATATGGATAAATTGCCGACTTAAAAACAAATTGTATATATTAGGAGGTTCATTATGGAGAGCAATGTGTATACCCTGTCCCATCAAAAGGACCCGCTGATAACCATGCGGGTGATCCCCGGCCACTTTACCACAAGCAACTCCCACCTCAGCCATTTCCTCGATGTGAGCAGCATGAAATCCAACGCTTCCGCCGCGCGGGAAGCGGCGAAAGAACTGGCAATGCCCTATTTGACCGCCGTCCGCGTGGACACCATCGTCTGTATGGAGAGGATGGAAGTCATCGGCGCCTATCTCGCGGAAGAACTCCGGCAAAACGATATGTCGGGGCTGAACAGCGGCGACATCCATGTGATTACGCCGATCAGCAACAACATCGGGAACCTGTCCTTCCAAAGCAGTACGGTGGGGCTTTTGGCCAACCGGAACATCCTTTTGCTGACCACCTCCATATCCAGCGGGCGGACGCTTGACAGCGCGCTGGACTGCCTTGCCTATTACCGCGGCAACATCGTGGGTATATCGTCGCTGTTCGCGGTTTCGCTGGACCACCCGGGAACGCCGGTTCACGCGCTTTTCACCTCCGAGGATGTGCCGGGCTACAGGATCTTCAGTTCCCGCAACTGTGACATATGCCGGGAAGGAAAGCCTTTGGACGCGCTGATTTCCAGCGAGGGCTTTACCAAAATCTAATGGCAAAAAAACGGAGAGAACCCTTTGCGGACGACGGGCGCACCGTCGCAGATATGAGCGGCGTCAGCGAGGGCCGTCCCCGCATGATCGTGCCGCGCGGGCGAAAAGCGCCGCCCCGTCCGGAGGAAAACGACGCAACTCCGCCGCAAGCGGCGGAGTTTTTGACGCGGGAAGAGAAGCGGGCGGTCACCTTCGCCGCCATCCGCGCCGCGCTGCTGGTAGCGCTGATCTTCATCGGCGGCGCGGCGCTGTTTATTCTGTTTTGCGTTCATGTGTGGTTCCGGTGAATCATGCCATCTTGCTCATCTCCCGCCGCAGGCGGGAGATGATCTTTTTTTCCAGCCGCGAGATATAGGATTGGGAGATGCCCATCATGTCGGCGACCTCCTTTTGTGTCTTCTCCGCCGCCCCGCCCAAGCCAAAACGCATCGTGATGATCTCCTTCTCCCGTTCCGACAGGCGGGCGATCGCCTTTTGCAGCATTTCACGGTCGGCGTCGTCCTCGATCGGCCGCTGGACGCTGTCCGGCTCGGTGCCGAGGATGTCGCTGAGCAGTAATTCGTTGCCGTCCCAGTCGGTGTTGAGCGGTTCGTCCAGGCTAACCTCGGAGCGCTGGGAGGAGGTCTTTCGCAGAAACATCAGGATCTCGTTTTCAATGCAACGGGAGGCATAGGTCGCCAGCTTGATGTTGCGGTCGGATTTATAGGTGTTGATCGCCTTGATAAGGCCGATGGTGCCGATCGAGATGAGATCCTCGACAAAGATGCCGGTGTTCTCAAAGCGCCGCGCGATATAGACGACAAGGCGCAGATTGCGTTCGATCAAGATGCGCCGCACCGACTCCTTGCCCTCGCCGTAGTCTTTGAGCAGACGGCTTTCCTCGTCGGAGGAGAGCGGCGGCGGCAAGGTGTCGGAGCCGCAGATATACATGATCTTCCCCGGGCGCGAGACGCCGAGACGGGTCAGGACGCGGTGCAGGATTATGTAAAGCCGCAGGCGGATTTTCATCATGGCGGGACTCCTCCTAATTATAACGTAGACGCCAGCGCGTCGATGCCCTCGGCGAGCGGGGTGGGGGAAATGCCGATCAGGCAGCCCGCGCGGTCTTTTCCGCGCACCGATACCCGGTCGGGGCGGAAGGCCAGCAGAAAGCCGCAGTCCACGCCCACGGCGCGGAAGGGGACCAAGCGGAAGCGCGTGCCGAAGCCCAAAGTCCCCATCAGTTCCATCACCCCGGCGGGGTCGCGCAGCAGCGGCGGGTCCAGCAGCGCGGCGGCGCGGGGCGGGAGCAGCGTCAGCGCGGCGGAAGCGTCCAGGATCAGCACCTCCGCGCCGCTGATCGGGTCGGTCAGCGTGTGTCCGCTGTCCAGCAGCGCCCTGACGCGGACCTGGCGGGTCTCCCACGCGGCCCTGACCTCTGTTATCTCCCGCGCGCCGTGCCGTCCCATGTGCTTGAACGCCAGCGTCAGCGCGGCGTAACTCAGTCCCGCCGTTAAGAACAGCGTCTTAAAATCCACCGGCATATAGGGGATGCCGCCGGAGGACGGCGCCCCCGCGATCATCCCGAGCGCCAGCACCACGCCGCCCAGCAGAAACGAAGCGGCGGCAAACAGCAGGCAGAGCCGGATGAGCCGGGGGATGCGCGCGCCGCCGAACGCGATAAACGTCATAGCCGCGCAGGACAGCGCTTTCCAGAACAGCCCCGAGAGGAACGCCAGGCCGGGCATCCATACCGCGACGGCATATCCCGCGCCGAACAGCGCGGCGGCGGCCAATCGCGGGCGGCGGAACCCCATCCCGCCGACGCGGGCCGTGGCCAGCAGCAGCAGATAGTTGACGATAAAGTTCAGCAGCGCGAGGGAGTCTATGTAGATGACCGTCATAGGGGAACCACCCCGGCGCTCCGCGCCACCCCTCCATAGAGGGGAATGGATATATGCCTATTATAGCCAAGCCCAACTGTCAAAAAAAGTCATTTCACGGGGCGCTGTACATATCTTCCGATAAATGTTCCATACTATAAACGCAGCCTAAAAAAACAAAGGAGGAGACCGTATGACGACCAAGGAACTGATGAACCTGCAAGACCAGATCGGGGAAGAGCAGGTCATTACCAAGAAGTACCGCACGATGGCCCGGCAGTGCAGCGACCCCGCCATACGCCAGAAACTCGAAACCATCGCCTCTCAGCACCAGAGGCATTTCGACACGCTGATGACACACTTAAAACCGTAGTGCAGGGGCGCGCGTTGCGCGCCCGCGGACGGCCAATGGCCGCCCTACAAACAAAAAGGAGGCATATCCCATGACCGAAGCGACACAAGGCTACCTGGGCGATAAGGAAATGCTGAGCGATTTGCTCTCCACCCAGAAGCATATCACCAACAACTATAACACCCGCGCGGGCGAATGCCAGTGCGCCAACCTGCGCGGCGCTTTCCTCAACATCTTGCAGGAGGAACACAGCATACAGAACGATCTGTTCTGCGAATCGCACAGCCGCGGATGGTATCCGACAAAGGAAGCGCCGGCGACCGAGATCAGCGCCGCGAAGCAGATGTTCCTGCAATAGAGCGGTTCCATCGCCCGTGTCTGGGAATAAGCTCTTCGGAACTTATTCCCAGACCGCAGCGCGGCTTTTCCGCGGGGGCGAAAGCGGAGCGGAGAGGGCGCGCGCGGAACATGACAACAGTACATATTTTCCACTGCCTGTCCATACAATGAAGGGCGGGGAGGGAAGAGCCGTGGTTGATAAAAAGCGCCTGTCTTTGGCGCTGCTGTTTTTATTTATCGTTAATATCATCCTGATATGGCTGCTGACGGGGGATTCCGGCCTTTTGGTTTTGATGGGATGAAACACGCGCCTGTCTTGGGGATTTGCGGCGTTTCATCCATCCGCCGTGGTCTTTTTCACAAATTGCCGTGATTTTTCTGTGAGTTTTTCAATTCTATGCTTGACATTATCCGTTGAAAAAGGTATTATATCGTAGCGGGAGTTCACTTTCGGACCGGCGTTGCGAAAGGAATCCTAAAAAAAGGCAGAAAGTGCAGGAGGATTTATCATGTCTTGGTTCAAAAACCTGAAGATCAGAGCGAAGATGATCGTCAGCTTCGGCCTGGTCATCGCAATGGCCGCGTTCCTTTCCGTGTTTGCCATCATCCAGTTGAACAGCGTGGACACCGCGTATACCACCGTCCTTGACTTCTCGGTTATCGCGAGGGGCCATATGGAGGATTTCACCACCTCGGTCAATGACGTCCGGCGTTTGGGCGCGACCATATCGACCTTCGCGACCGAAAACGACAACACGAGGATCGACGGATACTACAAACAGGCGCAAGACGCTTTCGCAAGAGGGGAAGAGGCGTTAAAGGGCTACGACCATCTTGTACACACCAACCCCAACCTGGATCAGGCGGGGCGGGACAGCCGGCTCAAGGCGACCCAGGACCTCCGCTCTATGTTTGAGAGGTATTGGGACGAATCCCTGATTCCGACCACCGAAGCGGCGCGCGAAGGCAATCACAACAAAACCATAGAAATCATGCTGGCCGGCGCCGCCACCATGGGAGAACTCGCGGAAGCGTCCACCGCGACCCTTACGGCGGTCACCACGTCGAGGGACAACCAAAAGACGGACGCGCAGAACCAAGCGCGGCAGACGATTATGATCGTGGCCGTGATCGCGGTCTCGATTTTGGTCATCGCGGTCACCATCGCGCTCTATATGGCCAGCCTCATCAGCAAACCGCTGATCGCCCTTTTCAATTTCATGAAACACGCGGGCACCACCGGCGAAATCACCCTCCGCCCGGAGAGTCAGGCCGAGATCAACGAGTTTTCCAAGTCCAAGGACGAACTCGGGGAGACGATCGGGGCGACCGCCACATTCCTACGGCATGTGGCGCATATCTCCCAGGAACTTGACACCGTGGCAAACGGCGACTTGACCACAGAGATCGAACTGCTCTCCGAGAAGGACATCATGGGCAAGGCCCTTGTGCATATGGTGAACAGCCTGAACAATATGTTCGGCGAGATCAACCAATCCACGGCGCAGGTATCCACAGGCGCGAAGCAGATCGCCGACGGGTCCCAGTCGCTGGCCCAAGGGTCCACCCAGCAGGCGTCGGCGATAGAGCAGCTGTCCGCGTCCATCACCGAGATCGCGCACAAGACCAAAGACAACGCCGAAATGGCCGGCAAAGCGGCCACGCTGGCCAACACCATCAAACACAACGCCGAAAAAGGCAGCCGGCAGATGGATGAAATGACCGCCGCCGTTCAAGACATCAACGTGGCCAGCCAGAGCATCAGCAAAGTCATCAAAACCATCGACGATATAGCCTTCCAGACCAACATCCTCGCTCTCAACGCCGCCGTCGAGGCGGCGCGGGCGGGACAGCACGGCAAGGGCTTCGCCGTCGTCGCCGAGGAAGTCCGCAACCTCGCCACCAAGAGCGCCGACGCGGCGAAAGAGACCGGCGCCATGATTGAAAACTCCATGGAAAAGGCGGAACTGGGTTCCCGTATCGCCAGCGAAACCGCCGCCAGCCTTGCCGAGATCGTGTCCGGGATCAACGAGAGCAGCCAGATCGTCACCGAGATCGCGCAGTCCTCCGACGAACAGTCGGCCGGGATCGCGCAGATCAACCACGGCATCGACCAAGTGGCGCAAGTCGTCCAGCAGAACAGCGCCACCGCCGAGGAAAGCGCCGCCGCGTCGGAGGAGATGAGCGGGCAGTCGTCGATGCTGGAGGATCTGATCGCGCAGTTCAAACTCAAAGACGGCGGACGGGCCAAAATCTCGCGTCCGGCGCCGCGCGCCCTCCATGCGGCCGACAACGAGTTCGGGAAATACTAAGCAAGATGATAAAAAACGGCCGGAGGTTTCGCCCCGGCCGTTGATTTTTTTATCATCTTCCTGTATAATGGATTCAGGCGTAGTCTCCGGTATACTCCACCAGCGTGACGCCCTCCACGCCCTCCTCCCGCCGCATCGGCTCTATAAAAGACGTATCGCCTCGGCGGACGCGGACTTCGGCGGTCACTTCACAGAAATCCCGCGAAACGGTTTTGTTTTTCAGGCGGGCCTTGAGCGGGGCCAGCAGCGGCGAAACCCGTTCCTCCGCCTCCGGCGCGTAGCGGATAATCAGCAGAAAACTGCGTTTCTCGGCCCGCACGGCGGTCAGGGCGATATACAGCGCCGCGATGAACGCCGTCCCCAGCAGCGCGACCAGATAGAGCCGCGCACCGGCCGTCAGCCCGGCGGCGACGCCCCAGAAGATGAAACCGACGTCGAGAGGGTCTTTGACCGCCGCGCGGAAGCGGACGATGCTCAGCGCCCCCACCATCCCCAGCGACAGCACAAGGTTGGAGCCGATGGTGACGATAATCAGCGATGTGATGACGCAGACCATAAGGATCAGCATATTGTAGTGGACGCTGTACACCACCCCTTTGTTGAAGTAGCGGTAGACCAGAAAGATCACCAAACCGCAGAGCGCCGCCACCGCCAGCGTGAGCAGCACCTGCGTGGCGTTCAGGCTTTCCACCTGCTGCGGGGCCAAAATCAAATCCCTTAACTCCGTAAGCATTGGGCCAATCCCCTTTCCCTTGAATAACAATATTTTGACATCTCTGTCCGGGCCAGCGGCAGCCCGTCTAACAACTCTTTGATTACCGAGGGCAAAAACCGGTCAAACTTGACCTCCAGCATCCCGCCCCTGCCGGGCGGCCCGCCCCTGTCCGGTTCGGGCGTCATCACATCCTGGACGATATGGCTGTCGAACGTGACGCGGACGTTGCCCGGACCGTAAACATAGGCCTCGCGGGTATAGGAGAATGCCGCCGACGGCCTCAGCCGCCGCAAACGGTGCAGCACGGCGGCCTTTTGCCAGAGCGGGTGTTCCGACCGGAGGGCAAAGGACAAATCGCCCTTGGTCATGTCATGATATTCCTCCTCGGTTATCACGGCCGACTCCTTATAAGACAGTTCCCCGTCCTTGTGCTTGCGCTCGAAGCGGATAAACGACAGATCGCCGTTGTAGAAACGGACGCGGTATTTATCGCGGCGGAAGCTGTTGCCGGCTTTATCATGGTAAAAGCTGTTGTATTGGTCGTCAAGGTAGAGGTTGTTGACTACATAGATCCCGCCCGAATGGGCGTCCGGGCGCATGACCGCCGCCGCCCGGCCCCTGAGGACCGCCGCGGTGTGCGCGTTCATAAAGAATTTCAGTTCATTGCGGTAATTCATCCGTATTAACTCCTGTGAGGTGTAATGTATGGCACGCAAATGGATCGTTTTGGCAATCGTATGTATCATGCTGGCGTCGTCCGCTGTGGCGCTCAACAGCCATCCGTCGGGGCCGTTCGGGCTTCCGGCCGGGTTGCTGCCGGACGAGCCGTCCGTCGCGGCGGCCGCCGTATCCGCCGTGGGCGGGGACGGAAAGTTGCTGCTGACGCTTTCGGAGACGGGACACTTCTTTGAAAAGGGCGTCGAGGTCGCGGTCACCGCGTCGGTGGCGGACGCTAAAATCTATTATACCACAGACGGGTCGGAACCGACAAGTGATTCCAGAGAATATTCGGAGCCGCTGCGCTTTTTGGCGCCGATGGCCGGCGCCGTGAGCGTGACCACGCTGAAAGCGATCGCCGTACACGGCGGCGCCGTGACCCGCCCGCTGGCGCACACCTTCTTTATCGGCGGGAACGTTTCCCAACGGTTCGACACGCTGATTTTCTCCCTCTCGACCGACGTCGGCCATCTCTACGACTACGACACCGGCATCTTTGTCGAGGGGCGGCTGCGGGACGAGTATATCAAGGAAAACGGCAGAGGGAATATCATTCCGCCCGACCCCGCCAACTTCAACTGGCGGGGGATGGAGGGCGAGCGGCCCGTATACGCCGAGGTATTTACGCCGGATGGGAAAAGGGTTATCGCCCAGGCGGCCGGGATCCGCGTCCATGGCGCTTGGTCGCGCGCGGCCAGCCAGAAATCGATCCGTCTGGTCGCCCGCAGGGAATATGAGCCGGAAGCGGGAAAATTCGACTTCGACTTCTTCCCGGACGACCTGGTCTGTGACAAGTACGGCTCGCCGCTGACCAGATACGATCAACTCATTCTGCGCAACGGGGGCAACGACCGCGAGTTTGGGATGCTGCGCCATGAAGTCGGGTGCCATCTCGCGCTTCAGGCCGGACTGCGCGTCGCGACGCCCGCGCGGCCGGCGGCGGTGTTTATCAACGGGGAGTACTACGGCTTCGCGTGGCTCAACGCGAGAATCAACGGGAAATATTTGCAGGATATTTACAACGCGCCGACCGCCGATTTCCAAATCGTCGGCAGGGGGGAGTTATGGATCGATACCGAAGACGAGGACGAACGGGAAGCCGTTGAACTGATGAACAGCTATATCTGGCGCGGGTTTACCGACGACAAGGTATTTGCCGAGTTTGAAGAATTGGTGGACGTCGATAACCTGCTGCTCTACTATGCCTTCCAAACCTATATGGGCAACAACGACTGGCCCGGCGGCAATATGCGGCGCTGGCGCTATACCGGCCCGCAGACGGAAGGGCTGGCGCCGGAACTGGACGGCCGCTGGCGGTATGTGACCTATGACGTTGACTGGACGCTGGGGCTGTATGACAACCCGTCCAATCCCAATAAGCCGACCTTTCAGGAGATGATGAACAAAAACAGCAGCAGGCACAGCTATATGCTGATAGAACTGTTAAAACGGCCCGATATGGCGGATAAATTCTCGATGATTATGTGCGACCTCATGGCCAATGTCGTGACCGAAGAGAACGTCAGGGAAACGATAGAAAAGCTGTACGGCGAAGCGCGAAACGAGATCGGCGCGGCGCTGGCCGCGTATAAATACGCCAATTGGGTCGGCGAGCATACCATTGCCGAAAACCACAGAAACATGCAAACGTTCGCCAGAGGGCGCGGCGCCTATATTACCAAGAGCCTGCGCGATCAATTCGACTACGGCTTTGATATGTTTGACGTGGAAGTCGCCGGCGGGGAGGCCGTGATCGGCACGCAGAAGGGGACTTCGTCGCGGTATTTCGCGCATCTGACCGTGCCGCTCCGCCCGGTATTGCCGAAGTTCACCGCCTTTGACCACTGGATCGTCAACGGGGATAGACGCTACGAGCCGGAGATCACCGTTTCGGCCGCCGACGCGCGGGGCGGCGCGGTGACGGTGGAATTGGTCACGAAGGAAGAGATACCGCCGCTGGTATTCGCGGAGGCTTACGCCTCCTCCGCCCGCAGCGGCTGCATACTGGTCAATCCCGACGGCGAGACGGCGCGGGTCGCCGGCCTTTTCCTCAGCAACGATCCCCAAAACCCGTTCCTGTGGGCGCTGCCGGACGTCGCCGTCGCGCCGGGCGGGACGGTGGGGCTTGCCGGCAAAGGCAGCAACGCGCCGGACGATCTGCTTTTGATCCGCATGGGCTTCAATGTCCGGCAGGGGAGAATGATCTATCTCTCCGACGCGGAGGGCCGTGTGCTGGATACAATTACTGTCCCGTGATGCGGAGACGGAGAATGCGGAAGAAGGCCGCGCTGGCGTTTTTGGCGGATGTGATACAGAACATCGCGGAGACGGGCGACATATTTCTCGACGACAACGCCTATCGGCTGACCAAAGAACTCAACAAGCGCAAAGATGAGATCGGGCATATTTCGCGCTCGGTCGGCGATATGCTGGCCATGTTCCGCAGCAAGATACACTCTCTGAAAAACGTGGCCGGCGGCGACCTGGCCGCGCCGGTCACGTTGCGCTCCCCAAAGGATACCATCGGTTCGGCGCTGACCGGGATGGTGGAGAGCCTGAACAAAATGTTTGTGGAGATACGCGCCGCCTCGGGGCAGGTTTCCGAAGGATCCAAAAACCTCGCGGACGGCGCGCGCACGCTGGCGCACGGTTCCGGAGAGCAGGCCGAAGCCGTCGCAAGGTTGAGCGGGCAGGTTTCGGACATCGCCGCGCAGACCGGGCAAAACGCCGCCCGGGCGAAAGAGGCCGCTTCGCTGTCCGATTCGATACGGACGCTGGCGGAAAAGGGCGGCGCGCAGATGGAGGAGATGACCGAAGCGGTGCGCCGGATCGACGAAGCGGGCGGCGAGATCGGCAAGGTCATCCGGGCGATCGACGAAATCGCGTTCCAGACCAACATTCTGGCGCTGAACGCGTCGGTTGAGGCGGCCCGCGCCGGCGCCCACGGCAAAGGCTTCGCGGTCGTGGCGGAGGAAGTGCGGAAACTGGCCGCCAAGAGCCAGACCGCCGCCAGAGAATCGGAGGCGCTGATCGCCGGTTCGGCCGAGCGGGCTAGGACAGGATACCGTTTGGCCGGGGAGACGGCCGAAAGCCTCCGGGAGATCGTCGGGGGCGTATCGCAGAACGCTTCGCTGGCCGGAGAGATTTCCGCCGCAAGCGGCCGTCAGGCCGAGGCCATCGCGGAAATCAACCTCTCGATCGAACAGGTGCGGCGGGTTGTGCGTGAAAACAGCGAAACCGCCGCCGGCAGCGCCGATTCCAGCCGCGAGGTAAGCGGGCAATCGGAGATTTTACAGGACTTGATCGGGCGGTTTAAGATAACGGGAAGCCTCCCGCCGGGCCGGTAAGCTTCAAGTAAAAATATTGCTTTCATTGAAAAAATATATATAATCTTCTGTATTGTTAAAGCCAAGATTCATAAGTATTTCAACAATTTCATTTCTATATTTCTTATATGACACAACAATATAGTATTTGTCTTTTGCAATCAATGAAATATCGTCAATAACCATTTCCTTTGGCAATAACTCGTAATGAGTCTTTTGCATATCAAAAACGACAAAGCCGTTCAGTCCGAATTCTTTGAAACATTGCTCTAAAATAGGAAATTCATCGCCTAACCCCCAAATCAAAGGCTTCCTTAGCTTTATGTTTTCCTTTACAATTATCATTCTTTCATTGTGTATACTGGGACGCGGTATAGGGTTTACCAATTCACAAAAGGAACCTAACAGGATATGCCAGTTGTTGAAATTGCCGGCAAAATTTTCAATTTTCAATATATTGTCAGAATCGCAATCTATATTTGCGATGAAGACGTCATCCTGTATTTCCTTTATCGAAACCGCATCATTTTTTACATGATTTACGCCAAGAAGCACACATTTATTCGGAAATATTTCCGATAACGAATTTCTTAATTGGAGCAGATTATCGTTATGTTCCATTCTTCGTATAAACAATGTTTTATTCCCGTTTTGAATGAAATCAAAAAATCTGTTTACACGCCTGCGGAATTTATCCTGCAATTCGTTCAGGCTCTCGGCAATGTTTTCACAAGATTTAGGGATATCGTGAATGGATTTAATCCCGGTCATGGTATCAGTAAAAATATAATAGTCGAGTTTATCGTCCTGCTGTAAATCCATAACCATGTTTTCCGGCAAAAGAAACTGTGAAAATTTAGTATTGAAGTTATTTATGATGATTGATAAATCATTGACGCCAATCCAATCAAACGGCCCGCTTGTCGTTCTTAGATTATTTTCTCTTAATTGATAGGCCACAGAGCAATTAGACCCAAGACTAAAAATAGTATCATATGCTTGTTTGAATGATTTCATTGCATTCACCCGCTTTTTATAGTATTACGCAATGTTTTACACAAAACAATGAACTTAATCGTAATTGTTATAAGCGTTAACCATTGTTTCCATATCAAATGAATCAAAATAATCCCGTTCAATCAAGTCTACTATGATGGGGACGATTTGCGGGTCAAACTGCGTACCTGAACAGCGCTCAAACTCTTCTATAATGACCTCTTTTGGGAGCGCTTTTCGGTAAGGGCGGTCTTCCGACATCGCGTCATATGTATCGGCAACCGCAATAATCCGCGCTTCAAGCGATATATTTTCACCGGAAATCCCCTGGCCATACCCTTTCCCGTCCCAACGCTCGTGATGCTCCGAAGCTCCGGCAGTGAGATTCTTAATGAATGTCACATCTTCTAAGAGTTCTTTGCCCACATTTGTATGCTTTTTCATTGTCTCGTATTCATCGTTCGTCAATTTTGCGGGTTTATTTATGATTTCATTCGGAACAATGACCTTCCCCACATCATGCAGCAGTCCAATATAAAAGAGATTTTCTAGAAAATCATCATCCATGCCCATATGCCGTGCAATTTCATGGGCATACGCGGCGACTCTCGCCGAGTGACTGCATGTGAATGAATCTTTCCGGTCTATTAAGTTTTTTATGATGGTCAGCATCTGCGAAATGATTGCGCGGGAATGAACCCGCGTTTGATTTTCAAAAGTTTTCATCCTGTAATTCTCCTATTATCATTTTATAACTCAATCACCGCCGAACACTTCGGCGGCAGTATCACGGACGTCCCGCCCGCGGAGAACCCTTCCTTGGCCGTGACAAACAGGACGCGCCCCGAACCGTTTAGGTCAACGGTCTGTGTTTCCACCGACAGGTTGTGAAGGACCAAAACCGTCTGCCCGGGCGCCGTCATCGTATACGACAGGACCGCGTCATTGGGTTGCTCGGCCGGTTCCAAAACGCCGTCAAAGAGCGCCGGGGTGGCGATCCGCAGATTCATAACCCTCCTGTAGAGCGACAGCAGGGAGTCAGGGTCGGCGTTCTGCTCCATAAACGGGACGGTATTCTTATTGTGGGGAGATTCGATCCATGTACACAGCGCCGGGTCGTCCCCGCCCCATAAAAACGGCGTCCGGATGTACTCGTCCGGCTTGCCGCCCAGCATCCCCAGTTCCTCGCCGTAATAGACGAAAGGAAGCCCCTGCATCGTCAGGTATACGCTGGCCGCCATCTTGAGGTTGTCACGGTCGTTTCGCAGCGCCGTACAGATGCGGTTTTGGTCATGATTGCTCAGGAAAATCGCGTTAATGGCGTCCGGGTTGACAGCGGCCAGACGGTCATACTCCATTTTCATGCTGTTGATAAACGCGTTGCCTTTGCTGCTTCCATTGACAATGGCCCTGGCCAGCGCTTCGCCCATATCAAAGTGAAACACGCTGTCCAGCGGTGCGGCATACGGCGCGCGCGTCCCCGGCGAGTCCCATATCTCGCCCACGAGATAGCAGCCGGGTTTGACCGACCGGCAGTAATCGGCAAACTCAGCCCAGTACGCAAGATTGAGTTCACCGGGGGATTTCCCGCCCGTCCGCGTCTCCTGCGACGAGTAAAGGTGCATGGCGGCGTCAAGCCTAAACCCGGCGACCCCTTTGTCAAGCCAAAACTTCGCAATCTTCTCGATTTCCCGCCGCAACTCAGGGCTGTCAAAATTCAAATCGGGCATCTGATCCCAAAACAGCGCGGCGTAATAGCCGCTTCCCGCGTTGTTCCAAACACGGTTCCCCCCGAAAGCCGTCGCGTTGAGATTGACCCCCTCCCCGTCCTCCGACCAGTGATACCAATCGCGGTAGGGGCTGTCAGGGTCTTTCGACGCTTGGAACCATGGGTGCTGCGCGGAGGTATGGTTGATGACCAGATCCAGAATGACGGAGATACCGCGTTTGCCGGCCTCCTGAATAAATGTCTCAAAATCATCCATTGTGCCGTAGTCGGGGTGGACGCCGTAGTAATCGGAAATGTCGTAGCCGTGATAAGACGGCGACGCGAAGCACGGCATCAGCCACAGGCCGGTCACGCCCAAGCCGGACAGATAGTCCAACTTGCCGGTCAGGCCGTTGAAATCGCCGGCGCCGTCGCCGTCCGAGTCCGCGAACGAGCGGACAAATACTTCATAGTATACGCCCTGCTTCGGCCCCTCGGCCAGCCGTTCCGGAGCCGCGGGAACCGCCGTCCGCGCACAGGACGACAGCGCCGCGGTAAGGACGAGAAACAGGGCAAGCGTAAAACGCGGACGAATGTTGGCCAGATCAGCATCCGCGCTCCCGAACCGTTTTATGACCACTCTTTTAATGAACCATTCAAATACATCATTGCTCTGTCATGTATATCGCCAAGATACCATTGACCATCCTCCTTTACCAAGGCCACCCAAGTATGAATACGCATAGACCGGCTTCTGCTGCCGTCCATCCAGCCGATTTCTACCCCCAGGTTTAATGCGATTGATTTATCCCCGAGAACAAAGCAGGTTGAATCGCGTCTTTTTATGACATTGCTAACAACAAAATCACTCAATTTATTTCGTTTGTTTACACCGTCCGCGTACATATTCGCGTAAGCCGACATATCTGTATCAGACGCAAATAAATAGGCCACATCTTTCAATTCGTCTTTTTCTACCATATGCAAATATAGCTTTTCCAGAATATCCTTAACGGCCGCCGCGGCCTCTTGAAACAATTCGTCTGTTATTTCAGGTGCAAAAGAAAACCTATCCCTGGACTTCTCAGGCGTAAACTCTTGCGAGTATCTCCCAAAGGCGGAACTGTCGAAATAAATCTCAGATACCCTCTTTGTCATGCAGGGGATAATATGTACGGGACGGCCGTTATCCATAAATTTATCCTTAGCGGGCAAGAGATTGCCGTTAAGATAGACGTCTACGTTAACAGGAACTTTTATTTCCCAATCAGCATGATAGATTTCAGGCTTAGAGATCATCCATACAAAATCGGAAGTCAGCATACAGTCAACCGACAAGCGCACTAAACTGTCATCCTCAAGCACGGCACTAACGCTGCAACGCTTAATCTCTGAACCTGTGTCGCCCCTAAATTCAATATCCTTAATTTTACTGCCTGATATGTCTTTCAAGTCGGTCGTCATGATAGAAGCTTTCAAATCGTCGATCGTTAAAAATGTCGCGTCCTCAAAATATATGCAATTAAACGCCTTATCTAAATCATCTCTGGAAACAGCCAATAAATACTCCGTGATAATATCGTTCATATCATCCGCGACAAATACCTCCCGATGGCCCATTGTCTGTTTTTTTGTCTTCGGGTTTAGTGAGGCGCTGTCTTGTAAATCTGCGTTTACAGACGCGTCCGGCTCAGAACTCTCCGGGGGTTCCGGCGCGGGCTGGTTTGGTTCTGTAGTATTGGCAGACTCCGGCGTGGGCTGATTTGGCTCCGGATTATCCGTGCTTTGCGATTGCTGGGCGTCCATTTCCCTCTCAATTGATTCCCGCAATTCAGACAGTGAAGAACATGCGGTAACGACTAAAAGCACCGCCCCAATCAAGGCGCATGTAAAAATACGTTTTCTCAATTTAATCTTCCTCCTAGTTATTATTCTCCTTTATAGTATACCATGCGGCGCCAAATATGTCAATACCAAAACCTTTTTGGAATAAAAACAGAATTATCCCTTGCCTTTTCCGGAAAACCCTGATATAGTTGTGAGTGAAAAATAGAAAGGACGTGTACCACATGAAAAAAAGGTTCTTTTCCTTCGCGCTGGCATTGGCGTTCCTCATAGCAATGATCCCCGCGGCACTGGCGACAACGGGGGACATCGTGCTCGCACCCGGCGAGTCCTATGAACTGACCAACACAACGACAAGCAAAGTGACGCTGGCAACAAACGCGGCGCACAATTCCACTACGGCGTATTACGACCGGGTTACATACGCGGTCAACGGCACGGTGTCGCTCAGGCGCGATGACGCCGGCAGTTTGGATATCGGCGACCGGGGACGCGCGGTTATAACCAATTCCTCGAAGACATACAACCTGACGGTGACGCTGCCGGCGACAGGCGCCGTAACGGCGGTAAAATCGGCCAACCCGGCTCTGGCGTATCAGGTCGTCGCCACAAGGGAAAGTTATTCGATTAAAAGCGCGCGCACCAGCAATACCAACATCAGCACGACGGCGGCGCACAATTCCACCACGGCGTATTACGACCGCGTGTCGTATGCCGTAAACGGCGGCGTAACCTTCAGGCGCCGCGACGCCGGTGATTTCACCATATCGGAACGGGGCAGCGCAAGAATCACCAATGCGTCCGACGTTTATGACTTTACCTTTTTCTATCCCTATGAGTTCGCAAAAGACCTGACTATCACAAAAACGGATCTGCCCGCGCTGTATGAGGGCGCGTTACGCGAAAAACAGTCTGTGTCTTTGTTTAACGAGGTAGGCGGGAATGTGACAGTTGGGACGAGCGCGGCCCATAACAATACGACTCCGTACTATGACTACACGCGGGTAAACGTAAACGGCGCGACCGATACCAGAACCAGACAAGCCGGCGATTTTACCATGGCCGACAGATCGAAGTGGACCATTACCAATACATCCGATATTTATGTGCTTGAGATGTTTCTGCCCTATGAGCGCGCCGCGAAAGTCGGATTTCCCGCTCCGGCCGGCGGATGGATCGCCGGCGGCGTCGTAACCGCCCCGGGTCCGGCTCCCAATGTTGATTCAGCCAGCAACTGGGCGCAGGAAGGCGTTAACGAAGCGTATGGCAAAGGGATCATTCCCGATGAGATTTTGGGCGATTGGGGCGCGCCTATCACCCGCGGCGAATTTTGCAAAATGGCGGTCAAATGGGTGGAATACGCCCTAAACGACAGCATTGATAACATTTTGGCCCAAAAAGGGATTGCGCTGACGCCCAAATTTTCAGATACCAACGATCCCTACATCCTTGCGGCGTTTGAACTTGGGATCACCGGCGGAACAGTATCGCCCACCGAAACGTCCCTTGGACAGTTCGACCCTAACGGGACCCTCGTGCGTCAGCAAGCCGCCGTGCTGATTTTTAACACCTATACCAAAGTCGTCGGCGTCACCGTATCGGGCATTCCGAACGCGGGGTTTGACGACATGAGCGCGGTGGCGAGTTGGGCCGTTAACGGCGTCAACTTTGTAAGATTCTTTGGATTTATGAATGGCACCAGTCCTACCACGTTCACCCCGCTGGGAGTTTTTACACGCGATCAGGCCATTGTAACCTTTAACAACTTTAGCAACAATGTCAGTTTTGACAATTAGCAAACCGGACTAAACTTAGAAGCGGCGTTCGATGACCTCGAACGCCGCTTCTGCTATTCCATTTTGATTACGCCAAAGGCTTGCCGCAGCTGCCGCAGAACTTTGTGCCGCTCTCGTTTTTCGCGCCGCATTCGCCGCAGAATACCGGTTTGTCCCCGGCGGCGGGATTTGCTTGGGCATGATCGCTTTGCGGATTGACATTGATGGTATCCAGCTTTTCGCTTGCTCTTTTCGCGATCGGCCCGATAACGGGCAGCTCAACTTGCTTATAGCCATAGGCCATGATGACGAGATATACGATCAGCGCCGTAATGGCAACGGAGATAATGGTTGAGAGCACACCCAAAAATGCCGCTATGGTAAACGCGAAACTCCAACCGAAAAGGTATCTGTAGTAGTAGCCTCCGCCGTGCCAATTCCAAGCCCAACCGGGCAGCAATATCGCGATGAAGATTTGAAGAATGATGGTGAGCGCAACCAGGATAATCCCGACAGTAAGCGCCGTGCTGGCTTGGAACTTAACAAAACGGCTTTCTTTTTCCAAAAAGAAAAACACAAGCGGCACAACCCAGGCCGCCCATTTTAAGTAGGGAATCCACGATACGACCGCCATAGCGACAAAAATAACCAGCGAGGCAAGATTGGCGTCCATGCCAAGGGATGATTTGTGCGGTTGAATAACAGTTGTTTTCATGTCCGGATGTCTCCTTCTTATTACATATTACCAGGACAGGTTGTCCCGCCTGAAGTCTGCGGTCCGTTACGCCATAGGTTTCCCGCAGCCGCCGCAGAATTTTGTGCCTCTCTCGTTTTTCGCGCCGCATTCGCCGCAGAATACCGGTTTGTCCCCGCCGGCGGGCGCGTCCGCCGTTCCCGCCGCCCCGGCCGCCGCGTAAGCGGGCTGCGGGGTTTCCTGCTGCCCCTTGTTGAACAGGTCCTTAAACTTCCTGGACAGTCCGCACAGCTTGCTGTACAAATCAAATGTGATAACGGTGGTCGGGGCTTCCTGCATATAGGACACAATCATCTTGACCATGATATAGCTGTCAATAAAAGCCGATTTTATCACCACCGCGACAAAAACGGCAAGGGCGAACGCCAATAGGCCCCATAGGCCGTCCAGCCCGAGCAGCCGGAATATAAGCATAAAGAAAATGAGGGAAACCAAGGTGGCGGCTATCACAAGCCCAATGACCATTGCCGTGGTCTTCGCCGCGTCCTTCAAAAGTTTTTTCCAGTTCTGCGCATAGATCACGACGCCGTCCGCCGCGCTCTTGAACGCGCCCTGGTCTTTTTTCAGGAAAGTGTATCCTAAACAGCACTCGTCTATGTACCCAAGCGCGATGCCGATAAACATCTTCCCGATGCCCACGACCGCGTTCATACCGGGGACAAAGCTGCCCAGCGCATTCCCTACTTTTTCAAACCCTCTTTGAAGCTGCTTTACCGCGCCGGATACCAGCTTATCCACCACAAAATACACGTTGGACGTGGCGAAGCGGTCCTTTACCATTTGCTTTCCGTATGCCACCTGGTTATCGGGTACGCGTCCGGTCGTGACCGCTTCGGTAATGACCGCGACATGCCCCGCCTTTACCAAATAACCCATGTAGTGATTGATGATAAAGTTCACGACCCCCGTCGCGCCGAGCCATATCAGGAACAGGAAGAAGAATACGCCCTCGCTCTTGACCAGCCAAGCAAGGCCCATTAAGATCGCTAAAAGCACGACGGAAATCACGAATGTCGCAAGACCCAATAGCAACTTTGCCCAAACAAAAGGCATTGTCTTGGAATAGATCTGGCCTGATTTCACGGTTTAACGCCCCCCTTTACTCATATTTTGCGCCGCATTCGCCGCAGAACTTCTCGCCGGACGCGACCTCGGCGCCGCAAGCGCAGGTCCGTTTCTCCGCGCCCAACTTGCCGCCGCACCCGGCGCAAAACTTCCGGTCCGCCGCGTTTGCGCTGCCGCAGGAAGGGCATGTCAAGCCACCCGGCGCGGGGCCGGGCGCCGCCGCTTCCAATTTTCCGCCGCACTCGGCGCAGAATTTCCGGTCCGCCGCGCCCGGTTTGCCGCAAGCGGAACAGACCCAGCCGCCCGGCGCGGGAACCGCGGCCGCCGCGGTTTCCGCGGCTTTGATTCGCTCAATGTCCGCTTTCGCTTCGGCTATCGCCGCGTTATGTCCGTCTATCGCTGTGCAAAAATCCATTATGTCTTGGTCGGCGGTTCCTGTATCGGCGTACTTTTTGTAATAAAACTCGCCGATTTTTGCCATAACCGCGTTTATCGCGCTTTGCTCGCCGTTTATTTTAGAGTTTAGCTTTGTTGTTTCAATGGCAGCCTTTGCTTTGTCAAGAATTGGCATACTCTATCCTCCATTGCTAATTAATGACGAACCCGTTATCGTTAGATGAGAAAACCGAAAAACCAGACAAACAGCCAACGCATCGTGAAAAATGCAATCAAACCGAGCACGACCGCGATAGCCGCAAAAATCAGCGTCGCCCGGGCCAGGTTGCGCCTGTTGTGATTCTTACAGCCGCCGCAAGCCCAAACGATACAGATGATCCAGCCGATCACCGGGATTGCCATAAGGATACTCGAGCCAATGAATCCGCCCACGCTCATCACGGCGAAGGGGCTTCCCTGAGGCGGCGGCTGTTCGCCGGCCTGCGCGTATACGACCGGCTGCACAGGCGGCGCGGCGACCGCCGTATGTACTGCTTGGGGCCGCGCCGGTTCCTGCGCGGGCGGCGGCGCGGGGGACATAGGCTTACCGCAATCGGTACAGAATTTTTTGCCGTCGGGGACATTCGCTCCGCAATCGGTACAAAACGCCATTGTAAATCCTCCTATCGTTCATTTTGGTGATCGTTATTTGTGCCTATCTTCAAGGTTTCCCAATGTTTTTGATTATACAATATGATTATGAAAGTGTCAATATGTCCGCAAAAATTATGAGTTTTTTAGCGAAACGATAAAAATATTCAACAGTCCTATCAAATTGTGAGTTTTTTACTGTAGCGCGCCGTTGAAAGTAAGATAAGCCTGTCGCCGCGGACGGGCGCCGCGCCCTTACAGCACCGCCGTCACATTTCTGTAACTCGTCTCAAGGCAGCAAAACGGGTCTTCGCCGTAGCAGTCGTCCTGTTCGACGAACGCCCACTTGACGCCGGCCTGTTTTGCCGCCCCGAATATCGCTTCCCAGTTGAGGTTGCCCTCCAGCACCTCGCCCATCCGCTGTTCGCGGCCGACGATCTTCATATCCTTAATATGGACGGTATCGACCCGCCCGCTCAGTTTTTTCAGCCAAAACGCCGGGTCGCCGCCGCCGTGCGCGATCCAGTATGTATCCAGCGTGAAGCCCATCAGTTCCGGGGCAAATCCCGCGATCAGGCGGTCGAAGACGGAGACGCCGCCGTACCGCTCAAACTCGAACGAGTGGTTGTGGTACATGAATTTCATCCCGGCCGCCGCGATCATCTCCGCCGCGGGGGTGTAGTCGGCGATAAACCGGTCCGCCCCCTCCGCGCCGCTTTGGTATTCGTCGGGCATCATGCCGATGCCGACATAGCCCGCGCCCATGATTCTGTGCGCTTCGACAACGGCGGCGGTATCGTCTCTGATCCGCCGCGGGGCGGTGTGCGTAAGGATGATTTGCAGGCCGTGCCTGTCGGCGGACGCGCGTATCGCCTCCGCGCCGAAATCGCCGGAGCCGGAAATCTGCACCGTTTTGTAGCCGATCGCCGCGACGCGCCGCAGGGACTCGTCGAATGACGCCGGCGTCTGGCACAGCTCCCGCAATGTGTACATCTGCGCGCCGATCTTCATGGGGCGCCTCCTTCTATAACAAGATGAAAACAGTATATCACATATATCCCGCAAACGTCAACTCGCGGCGGCGTTCACACGGTTTTGGAAACGAAAAAATCAAAAGAAGCGATTGCTTTTCGAAGCGCTTTTTGATATACTGGACGAAATATGAAAATAAGGAGTTGAACACCATGAGTCTGGTCACGACCAAAGAGATGTTTCAAAAAGCGTATGAGGGCGGTTACGCTATCGGCGCGTTTAACGTCAACAACATGGAGATCATTCAGGGTATCACCGAGGCCGCTATGGAGGAAAAGGCCCCTCTGATCCTTCAGGTTTCGGCCGGCGCCAGAAAATACGCCAAGCATGTCTACCTGATGAAGCTGATCGAGGCCGCCGTCGAAGACGCGAAGAACCAGGGCGTCGATCTGCCGATCGCCGTCCATCTCGACCACGGCGATGATTTTGAGATCTGCAAATCCTGCATTGACGGCGGGTTTACCTCGGTCATGATCGACGGCTCCAAGCACTCGTTCGCGGACAACATCAAGCTGACGAAGCAAGTCGTCGATTACGCGCACGGCAAAGGCGTCACGGTCGAAGGCGAACTGGGCAAGCTGGCCGGGGTGGAGGACGACGTCAGCGTCTCCGACGCCGACGCGCAGTTTACCAACCCCGCCGAGGTGGAGGAGTTCGTCACCAAGACCGGCGTCGATTCGCTGGCGATCGCGATCGGCACCAGCCACGGCGCGTTTAAGTTCAAACCGGGCCAGACGCCGCAGCTGCGTTTCGACATCCTTGAGGAGATCACGAAGCGTTTGCCGGGGTTCCCGATCGTGCTGCACGGCGCGTCGTCGGTCCCGCAGGAATTTGTCGCGCTGGTCAATCAATACGGCGGCAAAATGCCGGACGCCATCGGCATCCCCGAAGATATGCTCCGTCAGGCCGCGAAGTCGGCGGTCTGCAAGATCAACATCGACAGCGACCTGCGCCTGGCGATGACCGCCGCCGTGCGCAAGCATTACGCCGAGCACCCCGGCCACTTTGACCCCCGCCAGTACCTCACCCCCGCACGCGCCGCCATCAAGGACATGGTCAAGCGCAAGCTGGTCAACGTCTTAGGCTGTTCGGGGAAAATATAATGGATAAGCGGACAATGCCGAAAATCGGCGAGAAGGTCAGCCGGCTCGGGATGGGCCTGATGCGCCTACCGAGCAACGATCAGGGGATCGACTATCCCGCCGCCGAGGCGATGATCGGCCGCCTGATGGAAGCCGGGGTCACCTATTACGATACCGCCTGGTTCTACCACAACGGCAAGAGCGAGGATTTTGCCCGCCGCGCCCTGATAGAGAGGTTCCCGCGCGATCGCTTCACCATCGCCACCAAGATGCCGCTGGGCGAGGTTGAAAAAAACGGCGGGGCGCAGGCGACTTTTGATACACAGCAGAAAAATCTGGGCGTCGAAACCATAGACTTTTACCTGATGCACGGCATCAACGGCGGCAGCATAGACCACATGGCGCAGCTCGGCGCCGACGAAGTCGTGCGGAAGATGAAGAAAGACGGCCGTATCCGCTACAACGGGTTCTCCTGGCATGGGGCGACCGGCGATCTGCCGAAGGTGCTGGACGGCTTTGACTGGGATTTCTGCATGATACAGCTCAGTTACTATGACTGGATCGCGCTGGACGGCAAAGAACTCTATGAGGCGGTGACAAGCCGCGGTATCCCGCTCGTCGTGATGGAGCCGGTCCGCGGCGGCGGCCTTGCGCGCTGCCATCCGGATGTCGCCGGCGTTTTTGAGGACGCCGACCCGTCCGTGTCGGTCGCGTCGTGGGCGCTGCGCTGGTGCGGGTCGCTGCCCGGCGTCGACGTGGTTCTGTCCGGCATGAGCGACATGAGCCAGGTCAACGAGAACATAGATCTTTTCTCGCCGCTGAAGCCGCTGGCCGACGCGGAACGCGCCGTCATCGACAGGGCGATGGTTGCGTTTAAGGAGTTGCCGCTCGTCCCCTGCACCGAGTGCAATTACTGCGACAAATGCCCCAAAAGCATCCCGATTCCCCGGCTGTTCGGCGGCAAAAACGATGTGGTGCGGTTCGGGTCCTCGTGGTATTTGATGAATTACAAAAGCTGGACAAAGCCCGAAAGCCAGATTACGGCCTGCACGGAGTGCGGCGTCTGCGAGGGCGTCTGCCCGCAAGGCATTAACATCATCGAGCGGCTGAAACAGCTGGACGCGGAGTTGGAATGACGGATGGAGAGTAGCCCGTATTCGGTCACACTGGCTTCGCTGATCGCGGAGTTCAATTTAGAACCCCTCTGCGCGCCGGACAATCTGGAGGAGATCAAGGTCATAACCGAAGAGATCAACCGTCCCGGGCTTCAGCTCGCGGGATTTTTCGATCACTTTGACGAATCGCGCGTACAGATCATCGGCATGGTGGAGACGGCCTTTGTGGACCGGTTTACCCCTGAGAAACGGCGGGGGAGTTTCGAGAAGCTGATGAGCAGGCCGGTTCCCGCCGTGATCCTGTCGCGGGGGATCGAGCCGTTTCCCGAGTGTGTGGAAATGGCGCGGAAGTACGACGTCCCGCTGCTGCGGACGCAGGAGTCCACCGCCTATCTGATCAGCGCGATGATTTCATCGCTGAAAGTGTCGCTGGCGCAGCGCATCACCCGCCACGGCGTGCTTGTCGAAGTCTACGGAGAGGGGATCCTGCTGCTGGGCGACTCCGGCGTCGGCAAGAGCGAAACGGCCATCGAACTGGTCAAGCGCGGCCACCGCCTGATCGCCGACGACGCCGTTGAGATCAAAAAGGTTTCGGCCAAGACGCTGGTGGGCAGCGCGCCGGAGATGATACGGCACTATATCGAACTGCGGGGGATCGGCGTCGTCGATGTGCGCCGCATCTTCGGCATGGGCGCGGTCAAGCCGACCGAGAAGATCGACCTGGTAATCAATCTGGAGCCGTGGAACGACAAAAACACCTATGACCGGCTGGGGCTGGACGAGATGAGCACCACCCTGCTCGACGTGGAGATCCCTTCGCTGACGGTGCCGGTCAAACCAGGGCGCAACCTCGCCGTCATCATCGAGGTCGCCGCGATGAACAACCGCCACAAGAAGATGGGTTACAACGCGGCGCGGGAGTTTACCGAACGGATCAACGCCTATTTTGAGCAGCAGGAAGCGAAAACAATATAAGGACCGATAGAGGAGGATAACTATGCGGATCGGGATAGATCTGGGCGGCACCAATATTGCCGCCGGGCTGATCGATGACAAATTAAACATCATCGCGCAGGACAGCGTTAAAACCCGGCGCGGCGCGGACGCCATCGTCAACGAGATGGAGGTGCTGGCGCACTCCGTCTGCTCACAGGCCGGACTGCGGCTCTCGGACGTCGAATGCGCCGGTATCGGCTCCCCCGGGTCGATTGACGCGCGCGAGGGGACGGTTGTTTATTCTAACAATCTGGATTTCCACAATGTGCCGCTGGCGACCATGCTGAGCCACAAACTCGACATGCCCGTCCGGATCGGAAACGACGCCAACGTGGCGGCGCTGGGCGAATTTCACGCCGGGGCGGGCAAAAAAGCCGTCTCGATGATCCTTGTCACGCTGGGTACCGGCGTGGGCGGCGGCATCGTGCTGGGCGGGCGTATCTATGACGGCTTCAACGGCATGGGCGGGGAAGTCGGGCATATGGCCGTCGTAAAGGACGGCGAACGCTGCACCTGCGGGCGCGGCGGATGCTGGGAGGCTTACGCCTCCGCGACCGGGCTGATCCGGATGACCCAAAACGCCATGGAGCGCCATCCGGACAGTTTGATGACAAAAATCTCCGGGGAGATGGGCAAAGTCAGCGGCCGCACGGCGTTTATGGCGGCGCGGCAGGGCGACGCCGCCGGGGACGCGGTTGTGGAGGAATATTTGTCTTATGTCGCCTGCGGCACGGCCAACCTGATAAATTTGCTCCAGCCCGCGATGCTTTGCTTTGGCGGCGGCGTTTCGAACGAAGGGCCGTACCTGATCGAACGGCTGCGGCCGCTTCTCGGCCCCGAACTCTTTGAGGTGGGCGAAAAGAAGACGCAGCTTTGCCTCGCCGAGTTGGGCAACGACGCCGGCATCATAGGAGCCGCGATGCTATGACAGCCCCCGACAGACGGGAAAATGTTCCGCTGCGCAGCCTGACGACCTTCCGGATCGGCGGCCCCTGCGACTGTCTGTACGTCCCGTCTGAGATAGAACGAACGATAGATCTATTGTCCGGCCTGGACGGCGCGGCCGTTTTGGGCGGCGGGAGCAATATCCTTGCCGCCGACGCGGGGGTGCGCGTCCCGGTCATCCATACGGCGGGGCTTGACCAGTTCGAGTTTGACGGCGAGACGGTGCGGGCGGGGTGCGGCGCGGGGCTGCCGGAATTGGCGCGGGCCGCGGCGAAACGGGGCCTTTCCGGGCTGGAATGGGCCTCCGGCATCCCCGGTTCGCTGGGCGGCGCCATCGCCATGAACGCCGGCGCGTATGGCGGGGAGATGTCGCAGGTCGTGGCGGAGGCGCTTTTTTTTGACGGGCAGAGAGCGGCCGTTACCGACTCGTTTGACTTCTCTTACCGCCATAGCGTCTTTACCGAAAACCCGGCCTATGTTTTGCTGGAAGCCAAACTGCGCCTGTCCCGGGGCGACCCTATCGGGATCGCGGACCGGATGGAGGCGTACCGCCGCAAGCGCAACGAAAAACAGCCGTCCAACCTCCCCAGCGCGGGCAGTTTTTTCAAGCGCCCCCCGGGCCGGTACGCCGGGGCGCTGATCGAACAGTGCGGCTTAAAAGGCGTTTCGGTCGGGGGGGCGCGGGTCTCGGAAAAGCACGCGGGGTTTATCGTCAACACCGGCGGCGCGGCCTGCGAGGACGTATTGCGGCTGGCGGCTATGGTGCGGGAGACGGTCTTTAAGCAAACCGGCGCGGAACTGGAGCCGGAAGTGCGGTTATTGGGCGATATACGCTGGTAGGGGCGAACTGTGTTCGCCCGAACAATGCACAATCCATACCGGGCGAACACAGTTCGCCCCTACATAAATTACGATGCAAACGGAGTGCTTTAACATGGAAATGCTGGAGATCAAAGCGCTGATGGATCTGCTCGACAGGCTGTACGACGCTATCCCGGAAGGGGATAAGCAACAGTGCAAACTCGAGCGCAAGTTTACCTCCGACCAGTACCGGGCGGCCAGGTACGACATCCCCCTCATAATGTCCGACGGGGAGCGCTATCAGTTCGTCGATTACGAGATGGGCAAAGCCGCTTCCAAACAGTCGACGGCCGACTTAGAGGAACTGGTATTCTGGGTATACTATCCCATCATCAACGCCGGGGCCAGTTTTTATGAGATACGGCACAGGGTCCCGGGCCAAAACCCGCGCAGGATCATCTTCGCCAAAGGGCTGGAACTTTTCGGATACCTCGGGCCGGGTTACGCCGCGCGGTATCAGGTGAAGATCGACGAATCGCTGGCGGCCCGCCCGTATACCGACGAGAAAATACCGCTGGTCAAAGAGGAAGCGGCGGACGCCGCGGAGGAGACGGTTTCCGAAACCGCCCCGGAACCCGCGCGGGAAGTCTCCGCGCCGCCGCCGGCGCCGGAACCTCCCCCGGACCCGCCGGCGGCGCCGGATACCGCCGAGTTGGAGAAAAAACTCCAAAGCATCGAACTGCTTTACAACGCCTTTGTGGAACGGTTGAAACGCGGGCTTTTGCCGGCCGACAAGGTCAAAGACTTCGAAGACATCCGGCATACACGGGAACAACTGCTGGCCGCGCTTGCGCAGAAGCGGGGGGAATAACGCAAAGGATAAGGACAGATGGAATTTTTGATTATATCCGGCCTGTCGGGGGCCGGGAAGAGCCTGGTTATCAAGACCGTCGAGGATTTGGGCTACTACGCGGTGGACAACATGCCGGTGACGCTGATCCCGGCCTTCGCCGAGTTGTATGTGAAATCCTCCGGACAGGACCGGGGACCCTACGAGCGGGTGGCGCTGGTCACCGACATAAGGGCGGGGCAAACATTCGACGCGCTGTTTGCCTCGCTCTCGCTGATCCGCGCGATGAACTGCGATTACCGGATCCTGTTTGTGGAATCGAAGCCGGAGATCATCATCCGCCGCTACAAGGAGACGCGCCGCCGCCACCCGCTGCAGCACGACGGAGAGCCGCTGGCCGAGGTGATCGGGCGCGAAACGGCGCTGCTGGCCCCGGTGCGCGACCACGCCGACTACATCATCGATACCTCCGGCCTGCCGTCCTCCGCGCTGCGGACGCGTTTGGAGGGATTGCTGACCGGGGCGTCCCGCCGCAAGATGGTGGTCACGGTCCTGTCGTTCGGGTTCAAGTACGGCCTGCCGCTGGAGTCCGATTTGGTCTTTGACGTGCGGTTTTTGCCCAACCCCTACCATATCGCGGAACTGCGCGCTCTGTCCGGCCTGGACGGGCCGGTCGCCGAGTTTATCGGCCGCTGGCCGCAAACGCAGGACTTTCTGGCCCGGCTGAAGGAGTTGGCGGGGTTTTTGATGCCGCAATACGCCGAAGAGGGCAAAAGCGGGCTGGTTGTGGCCATAGGATGCACCGGCGGGCGGCACCGCAGCGTGATGGTGGCGAACGCGCTGTACGACGACCTGCGCGAGCGCGGGCAGTACGCGGTGCTAACCCACAGGGACATCGCGCGGGACCCGGCGGGGGCGGCGGAGGGATCATAGCAGGGCAACCGCATGAAAGAAACTCTAATTCTCAGTAATCTCGCCGAAGAGAAGGGAGATAGCGTAATCGTGATCCCATTCGAGTTTTTTCTTCATTTGCTTCAAACTCAACTTTACAGAGGG
>Ga0082212_10001180_pt1 | contig 38338 bp, 20 predicted proteins | sample TergutNt197P3_FD_71548 | JGI IMG/M metagenome (GOLD analysis project Ga0082212, IMG submission 71548) | Neocapritermes taracua P3 segment gut microbial communities from Petit-Saut dam, French Guiana - Nt197 P3 | ecosystem: Host-associated > Arthropoda: Insects > Digestive system > Gut ...
AAAGGCGGGGCGGGAATGAGTGAAGCGCGCGGACGGGACGTTCATCACGGTTCAATCGGCAAACGATTTGAATCTGGACAACACAACCGAGCCGCTTCACTTCTACGACCCCGGGCTGTTCCCGGGGGTGTTCGGGGAGCAACCGCAAAGTATGTTCAACATGGGGGACGATTAAAATGAAAGCGGCGAGAACTACAGGAATACTGGTGTGCGCTTTTGCGGCACTCATCGGGACGGCTGATGATATGCAGCCCGGCAGAAAGGCGGATATCCTCAAGCCCGCGTTTCAGCGGCAGGAGCAGGCGCTGCTGCGGCTTATGGACAAATGGATAGCCGACGGAATGGAGTATGACGTTAAAATAGAAGAGAGAGAGGTTTTCCCGTCCAAGAAGTTTACGCTGGAAAAGACAACGTCATTTTTTCACTTCGTCACGCTCCCCGCAGAAATAGAACAGGGAATCAGAGGCCTTAACCTTGTCAAAATGGAAGGGCGCCTTAAAATGCCTGGGCTTGTTTTGAAATACAGCGACAACCCCCAATACTCTTTCGCAATAACAGTCTTTTACATAGCGACTCTCAGTTTTAGAGCAGACGGGGGGTGGCAAGGGCAGACGCTTGATGCCATCGCCAGCAAGGACAGGGACGGGTGGGATAAGGAAAGCGTCAAGAGGATGACCGCAGGGTATGCGCCGAGCCTCCTGTATTACTATGACTGGGAGGTTTTCTCGTCATGCGCAATCCCTGACGTGTATGCGGCGGAAGTCCTTGAATCAGGCAGTCAGGCGAAAGGTTTGAAAGAAAAGATGCATCTTTGTATTGATGATGACAAACGCAGGCTACTTGATAATCGCAGAGATTTCGTCACATGGAGCCGGGAAAATAATGCAGGCAAAAAAAACTACCTCCCCGCGCTGATGATGGGACTGTTCACCGTGGACGGCTACGCCTTCGACGACGGGACGGGTGCTTACGCCATGAACGAACGCGGGAAGATGCTGATGGACTTCATCGCCGAGTTCCCCATCCCCGAGAACGCCACACGGCTGCAAGCCGTGATGGACGGCGGTAACAAGGACGAGATCGAGGGCATGATGAAGAAACACGGCACGGAGGCGAAATGGAAAGAGCTCCTCAAAAAACCCACCCACCCCGCGTTCGCCAAATACCCGCAGGACTGACCGCGGGCAAAGGCGACCGCAAAGCACGCAGGGGCATCCGGGAGCGCAGGGCATCCGGGAGCGCAGGGCTTCCGCCCTGCCTATCATTCGGCAAGGCGGAAGCCTTGCGCTCCCAGCACCTTGCAAGGCGGAGGCCTTGCGCCCCCGGCACCATGCAAGGCGGAAGCCTTACGCTCCCGGCGCCATGGCCGCGTGCCGTTTGAGCCTGACTATTCAAGATGACTGGTGGCATGACGGGGACGCGCTTCTCGGGCACGGTTTCGCTTATTTCCAGTATGAGGGGCCGGACCGCGGGCAAAGGCGACCGCAAGGATCGCAAAGGTGAATCCCCGCCCAAGCTCCCCGCACCCTTCCGGGCGTGGTTCATTTAATATTGCAATTTGCAATTTAAAAACCGCCGCCTGTCCCGTTTGACATTCCGACCAGACTCTGCTATAATCAAACATTGTATTTTTAATTGTGAAAGAGGTATCTTATGAAACACTTGTTTACGGTATTCGCGGCCCTCGGGTTTGGTCTTTCATGCGCACACGCGCAAATTCCCGTCCTCACATACAACGGCGCATTCGGCGGCGACTGGTTCGCCTCGGGTGTGTGGCTGGATGAGCAGGGGCAGTCCGTGGATTGGGCGGATGGCTCGGTCGCGGTCATCACCAACACGAGCCTCAACAACGCGAACATCAACCTCTCGGCGGATGCGGTGGTGCATGGGTTTTGTGTCACCATCAGTTACCGCACTTACATCAATGGCAACGGCAAGCTGACGCTGGGCGCGGGGGGTATCGTCGCGGACATGGGCGGTGAATTCAACATTCAGAGTGAGGGCGGCCTGCACTTGGCGGCGTCGCAGGAGTGGTTCTCTGCGACGGGCTCGATGTTCTGCCTCGACGGGCGCCGCGCCATCACGTCGGCGCCGGGCGTCGTGCTGACGGTCAACAATGGGCAGCTGCGCGCGAACGCGGGCGGCGGCCTGACGGATCAATGCACGATCATCATCGTGGGTGAGCGCGGTTCCATCTCGCCGTCGCCCTCGGGTGAGCTCGGCACGAACAAACTCATTTTCGAGGGGCCCGGCACCCGTTACAATTCCACGGGCGACAACCCCGCGTTCATCGGCGAGCCTTCGACGGGCAGTGAGTTGCTGCTGAACAACGGGGCGTCGTTCAATGTGGGCGGCACGAAGGAGTACCGCTTGCCGCTCTTGACGGTGGCGTCGCCGACGGGTACGGTCGCCTCGGCGATCACGGGCGGGGATTTGTCGCTGACCAACGCGGAGACGGTGTTGCACATCGAGGCTGACGCGGAACTCAACATCTCGGCGCGGCTCGCCGACGGCCCTGCGGGCGCGTCGGCCGTGCGCAAGACGGGCGCGGGCGCGTTGCTGTTCACGCGGGAGCAGTTGTTCAGCGGCGGGCTGGCGGTGGACACGGGGGATGTGGCGGTCTCCGTGGCGAACGGTCTCGGCGCGGGGGCGGTGACGCTCGCGAGCGGCATCGCGCTGGAACTCCTGCCGGGCGCGTCGGTCGCGAACGCCATCGGCGGCGCGGGCGCGGTGGTGAAAACGGGCGCGGGCGCGGCGACGCTCACGGGCGTGAGCACCTACACGGGCGGCACGGACATTCAGGACGGCACGGTGCGCGTCAACGCGCTGGCGGCGTTCGGCGGCGGCACGGTCGCGCTCAACGGCAACACCATCGCGTTCGTGAACAACATCACGCTCACGGCGGCGGCGGTTTTCCCGAAGGTGCCGGGGGCGGGCGTGTTGAAGGCGGAGGCGAACACGACGCTGACGTGGGCGGATGACTACGCGGCGGCGCAGGCCTTGCGCCTGGAGGCGGACCTGCTGGGCAACGTCGTGGTCACGGGCAGCCTGACGGGCGCGGGCTTCGTCAAGACCGACCCGGGCAAACTGAGCCTCTCGGACGTGACGGGCTACACGGGCGTCATCCGCGTGGAGAACGGCATCCTGTACATCGGCGACACCTCGGTGCTGACGGGCGACGTCACGATCGAGACGGCGGACAGCGGCGCGGTGCAACTCGACTCCATCATGGGGCAGAACCTCGCGCTCATCACGGGGACGGCGAACATCGTCTTTGCCGACGGCGCGGCCATCACGCTCGACACGGACATGGTCGCCGCACCGTCCGTCGTGCTGAACGAGACGCTTGTCATCTCCGACCTCTCCGGCGCGGGCGACCTCGTCAAGATCGGCCCCGGCACGATGGTCGTCACGAACGCGCCCAACTTCACGGGGCGGGTGTTCGTGCTGGACGGCACGCTCGTCGCCGAGACCCCGCTCGGCCAGCAGACCATCACCGTCTCCAACGGCACGTTCCGCGTGAACAACGCGACGCTCGCGAACAACCCCCTCGCACTGCTGGAAGCGACCGCCGTGCTGGCGGTCACCAACTCCGGCTCGCTCGGCGCGGGCGCGCTCGCGGTGAACGTCGGGCGGCTGCGCATCGAGGCGGGCGGCACCGTCGGCACACGCGCCGTCACGGTCAGCGGCACGGGACGGGTGCTGGTCGCCGACGGCGCGGGCTTCGACAACGGCCTGCTCACCATCGGCGGCGGCAGCAGCACGCTGGAGTTCATCGCGTCCACGGTGATGACCAAGGCCCCTGTCATCGCGGGCAACTGCTGGTTCTACGCGCCCCCCGGCATCGAGGCCGAAATCAACCAGCCGGTGAACACCTCCGCGAAAGCGAAACTCATCGTCAACGGCGGCGGCCGCATCACGTTCTCCGGAGGCGGCGACTTTGCCCACGCCAGCGAAATCTTCGTGCAGCAGAGCGGGACGGAGTTCGTCGTGGTCTCCAACAAGGTCACCATCTCGTGGTACGCCGGGTTGGAGGTCGGCGGCAAACTCATCCTCGTCAAAGACGGCGGCGAGATCGAGATTACGGGCGGAAGCGCCTCCGCGGTCCATGTCGGCGCGAACCAGACCGGCACCTCCACCATCGAGGTCGGGGAGGGCGGCACGCTCAATATCCTCAACGGGACGAATTTCAGGCTCGGCTACAACGCCAACGCCATCGGCGTGCTGCGCATCAGCGGCGGCACGGCATACCTCCCCGATAACAACATTTTCGGCGTCGGCGACAATACTGGCGCCACCGGGCGCGTGGAGATCGTCAGCGGCACCCTCCACACCAGCCGACCCATCCGCCGGAACAATGACGGCAACGGGACCGTCATCTTCAGCGGCGGCACGTTGCAGTCCGACGGCGTCAACAGCCCCGACCCGTGGATCGCCGACAACATCCCCGTCATCGTCGAGGCGGGCGGCGGCACTATCGACGTGAACGGCCTGGAGATGACCATCGGCGCCTCCGCCATCACCGGCCCCGGCACCCTCACCGTGACCGGCAACGGCATCGCGCACTTCGACCGCCCCGCACCCGACTGGACCGGCGGCGCCGCAATCGACAACTGCACCCTCCGCGCGAGCGCGACCAGCGCCCTCGGCACAGGCGTGGTGGACATCGGCGACGGCACGTTGGACATCACCGACGACGCGCTCCTGCCCAACGCCATCCGCGCCGACGGCGGCAACCTCCACGTCGGCGAAGGCCTCACCGCGCACACTGGCATCGCCCTCAGCGGCCGCATCACCAAGACCGGCCCCGGCGAATGGGTCGCCGACGCGCTCTTCGACGACGCCGACCTCTCCATCGCCGACGGCCAAGTGACCGTCGCGCCCTTCGCCGAAGCCCTCGAAGGCCTCGCCGTGGCCGCGGGCGCACCCGCCGCCTTCTGGGTTGACGCGACCGTGGCCGCCTCGCTCGCCGCCAACGGGAGCGGGCAGGTCAGCAGGTGGTTCGACCGCCGCACCCCCGGCGACCTCAACGGCTTCTACGCCTCCCAGATGTACAACGCCCCCGTGCTAACCCCCGCCCAACTCAACGGCCTGCCCGTCGTGGACTTCGGCAACCTCGGCCAAGACGGCCAGGCCAACGACAACCGCCCCATGGTGTTCAAGGACTACCTCGACAACATCCGCACCGTGTTCTGGGTCATCGGCTCGAAGAACGGCGGCGGCTTCCTGCTCGGCGACTCCAAGGAGGTCGGCGGGGCGCGGCACTTCCACCGCGCCGCCGGGTCGGGCCTCTACGGCGGCAATCCCTCCGACCCGCTGTGGCGCTGGCAAGACCCCTCGAAAAACGCCGCCCCCAACGGCGAGACATGGATCAACAAAGAACCCGTGGACGGCACAGTGACCGGCCTCAGCGGCGACTTCGACCTCGTGGCGTGGCGCCTCTCCGAGACCGACGACACCAACGACAGCGCCGCCGGGGCAATGTGGTTCGCCGCCTGCTACGCTCCCAACACCGGCCGGCTCAACGGCGGTCAAGACCTCGGCGAAGTCCTCATCTTCACCAACCGCCTCACCGACGCGGAACTCCGTCTCGCCGAATACTACCTCGCCCGCAAGTGGTTCCCCCACCTCGCGCAGATGCCCGCCGCCCGCTCCGTCTCACTCGACACCGAAGGCGTCGCGTTCGTCAACGCCCACACCGACACGCTGCGCGTCAGCGAACTCATCATCAACGCCGCGAACGTCACCGTGGGCGGCCCCATCGCCGCCGCCAAACTCACCGTCACCGCCAACGGCGCACTCCAATGCGAACGCCTCCAGACCCTCGAGACCGCCGCGCTCGAACTCGAGGACGGCGCCACCATCCTGATCGACGCAACCCTGCTCGGCGACTACCCCGCGCTCATGGTGACGGGCGACGTGACGCTCCCGCAGAACGCCGCGTTCCGCTTCATCGGCTCACCCAAGCCCCCGCCCAGCGTCCTGCTCGTCAGGGCCACCGGCACGGTCAACGGCGCGGCCCTCTGGCAAGCCCCCCCCGGCCCCTCCCGCATCGAGGTCAAGGGCGCGGACATCTGGCTCAAAACCGCGCAAGGCACAATCATCATCCTGAAATAAGGCCTCGATGAAACTGGACATCGAAAACCTCTCGTACCGCTACACCGCGACCCCCGCGCTGGACGGCGTCTCGCTGTCCGTCGCGGCGGGGCAGCTCGTGACGGTCATCGGGCTGAACGGCGCGGGCAAGACGACGCTGCTGCGCTGCCTCTCCACCCTGACCGTCCCGCAGCGGGGGACGATCTTCTGCGACGGGCAGCCGCTGGCGCGTTCGGACATCGCGCTCCGCCGCCGCATCTTCTTCATCCCCGACACGCCGCAGCTGTTCCCCGACAGGACGGTCATCCAGAACCTCGCGGTCATCTCGCGCATCTACGGCGCGGACACGCCCGACGCGCCCGAACGCGCCATCCGCACCCTGCGCGAACTCGATATGCTCCCGCACGCCTACACGCCCGTCCGCGAGCTCTCGCGCGGGCAGCAGTACAAGACCGCGCTCACGGCATTGGTGCTGGTGGACGCGGATCTGTGGCTGCTGGACGAGCCGTTCGCCGCGGGCATGGACCCGCTCGGCAACGCCTTCCTGCGTAAGCAGATCCGCGCCGCCACCGCGCGGGGCAAGACCGTCCTCTACACCACCCAGCTTCCCGAGCTCGCCGAGCAGTTCTCGGACACCCTCGCCGTCCTCCACCAAGCCCGCCTCTGCGCCTTCGCCCCCGTGGCGGACATCACGGCGCAGTTCAAGGGCGCCCCCGACGCGCTGGAGGCGTTCTTCCAGTCGCTGCGCGACCCGCCGCAATGAAACCGAAACGCCGAGACCCCTTCATCCGCGCCTGCCGCGCCCTCATCGAAACGGAGTGCGCGCGCGACCCCCGTTTGCGGCGGCAGCTGAAAAAAACGTGGACGCTCACAAAAATCGCTGGGGCTGTTGTCTTGACCCTGTTCTGCTGTTGTGTGTTCGTTGCCCTCCCCCTTCTCGCCCTCAGCCGCCTCGCCCTGCAAGGTCACGAGCCGCCCTCCGTGTGCCTCTACGGCGCAGTCATCGCCGCGCTTTGGTGCGCCATGTTCATCTTCATCCGAAGTATGCTCGCGCCGAGGTTTCCCGCTGTCCTTTTTCATGTGCCGCTTGCCCCGGCAGACTATCGCGCAGAGATGCGCTGCCATCTCCTCGCCCTCCCGTGGGCGTTCTGCCCGAGCATCTTCCTGCTGTTGTGCGGCATCGCGTTTTTCGGCGGCGCGTCGGGCTGGGCAACCGTCCCCCTCATTTTCACGCTCGCGATCCTCTGCGCGCTCGCAAGCGTGGCGGCCGCGTTATGGCTTAAGCAAAGCACTGTCCCGACGGGCTGGTATTTTTTTATCACACTCGCGATATTTGTTGCGACGCTTATTTCGGCGGCGGTGGAGGACACATCCCCGTGGCTGTTCGAGCAGGTTGAGAACCACGCCGAAGCAATCGCCCTGCTCATGCCCGGCGGGTGGGCGGCGGGCGTGCTTTCGGCACACGCGCAGACATTTTCGCGGGCGTGGTGGTGTGCGCTGATCCCCCTCCTCGGGCTGTCCGCATCCCTGCCGCTCGCGTTGCGCCGACTGGAACGGCATTACACGTTCGAGAGATTCCTCGCCACGGACTGGGGGTGCGCGTTACGCAACGCGGACGACGATGACGATCAAGACGGGGAACTCATCGACCGCGACCCGCCCCACCGCCCCGCGCCCGCGGCAGGCGAGCCGGATGCCGACACCGTGCGCCGCCACTGGGCGCCCGTGTGCGAGACCTCCCGCACCGGCTGGCTGGAGCGTCTTTTCATCCGCCGCCTCTCCCCCGAAGAGAAAATCACCCTCGAACACATCAGCCCCCGTTTCCCGCGCTGGACGCTCTGGATGCTCCGCGCCCTCGGGGCTTGGGTGATTGCCGTCGCGCTATTCGTCTGCTGCCGGAACATCAATTCGGGCAGCATTGCTTACCAAGTGGCGGGTTCCGCGATGCTCGGCGCGTCACTCATCCTGCTCGCCGTGACCTGTCCCGGCATCACGGATTTGAGCAGAAAATCCACTTGCCAATGGGTTCACCCTTTCCCCCTCCGGCAATGGTTCCACATCCGCCAGAAAGCCGCCTATATTCGGTGCGCCGCCGTCGCCCCCGTTTACCTCGCCATCGGCGGCGTGATCGCATACCTCTCGCACACCCCCGCGCCCCTCCTTGTCCCCGTCAACATCCTGCTCATGACAACGCTGGGACTCCCGCACCTGGTACTCCCGCACCTCTGCCTCTTCACCACGGAGCCAATCGCCTGTCAAGGGTGGCTGCGGGCAGGACTGCAAGCCTTCACCCTCATCGCACTCACCATCCTGCTGTTCGCGTCAAGCATCGTCAGCCTCGCCTGGATAACCCACCCCCTCCGCTCACTCCTCTGCGCCCTCACCTTCATCCTCCTCTGCCGCCTCTGGAAACGCTATTCCCTCTTCCAGAACGACCGCGGATATTGCAATTAACCTGACCGCGCAGGATGGATGCTCTTGCGCGGTGGAGTACGGTGGCTAACCGCAGTCTTCATCAACCGCCGTTTTGAGTTTTTAATATTAGAGACTAAAAAAAATAGTTGACCCCGCGCCGCCAAAGGGGTATCTTAAAAAAACTCACGTTAACTAGGGAGGATTGAATGATGATGACGAGACATGACTGGATGGCAGGCGCGATGGCTTGCCTCGCATTGACGGCGGCAAACGGTTTTGCGCAAAAGGCCGAGCACCCGGACTCAAAGGACTGGAAGCCCCTCTTCAACAAGGCGCTCGACAACGCCGTGTTCGAGAAAGGTATCTGGTATTACGACGACAACGGCGACCTCACGGCCACCGAGGACAAGATTATCTGGACTGCGGACGACTACGAGAATTTCGTGGTTGACCTGGAGTACCGCTGCGGGCCGAAGGCGAACAGCGGCGTGTTCATCTACTGCTCCGACGTCAAGGACTCGACCCCGAACTCGATCGAGGTCCAGATACTCGACAACAATGCGGATGTCCATCCGACGTGGCGCAACGGCGGACTCTTCGGCCACCTGGCCCCGAAGGTGGACAACGTCAAGCCGGCCGGCCAGTGGAATCGCATGACCGTCACTGCCAAGGGCAAGATCATCCACGTCATCGTCAACGGCGAGGTCACGGTCGATAACGCGGACATCTCCAAGTGGACGGACGCGAAGAAGAACCCCGACGGCTCGGACATCCCGCCGTGGCTCAGCAAGCCCATGGCCGACCTGCCCACCAAGGGCCGCATCGGGTTCCAAGGCAAGCACGGCGGCGCGCCCATCTTCTTCCGCAATATGCGCGTGAAGCAACTCTAACGAGGAATTAGGAGTTAGAAATTAGGAATCACTTGCCGCGCATTCCTGATTCCGGATTTCTAATTCCGGATTCCTAATTTCTAATTCCTAATTCTTCATTCCTAATTCCCCCAGGGGGTCCCTATGCGCCTCATCTCGCTCGTACTGTCTCTGCTCGCTGCAACCGCCCTCCACGCCGCGCCCGTCGTGCGGTGCCACAGCATCCTCGTGAACCCCTCCACCGGCCCCGTCGCCGAGTTCGACATCTCGTCCGACACCGCATGGAGCGGCACGCTCACCCTCACCCCGCCAGACGGCTGGACGCTCGCCCCCGCGTCGCACGAGATCGCCCTGCAGGCCGGCGAGTCCAAGCGCATCCCCTACCACATCGTCAAAGCCCGCGAGACCCCCGAGAACGCCTACCCCTTCACCGTCGCCCTCTCCGGCCTCCCGCCGCAGACCCAGATCCTCCGCGCCGCCAGCGCGCCCTACTACAAGCCCAAAATCGACGGCAGGCTCGACGAGTGGAAAGACGCCATCCCCATCCGCTTCGGAGACCCCGGCGAGCAAACCACCCTCCGCACCTATTGGAACCAGACCGCGCTCTGCTTCGCCATCGAGGTCGAGGAGAAGGCCCTCGTCCCCTCCGACAAAAAGACCGCCGACGGGCGCTTCGATGCCGTCCAGCTCTACATCGCCCCCAAGGGCGCCACCGCCAAACGCCACGAATTCCTGATCGAGCCGGTCAGCAAATCGAAGGCCGTCTGCAAACGCCTCGCCTCCCCCGACGGCGCCGACCACAAGGACGGCACCCTCGAGAAAGGCGCCGCCGTCGCCATCCGCAACAGCGGCGGCGTCACCACCTACGAGATCGCCATCCCCCTCGCCCTGCTCCAAGGCCTGCGCGTGGACACCGGCAGCGAGTACCGCCTCGGTCTGCTCGTGCACGACCCCGACGGCAGCGGCCTGCGTGACCTCGGCACCGCCATGAACCTCCCCCGCGCCGCCCGCGTCTCCCTCGTCACCCCACCCTCCTGCTGGACCCTCTGGAAAGGCGGCTGCTGGGACAACACCTTCTTCGACGGCGGCACCGAGTTCGGCTTCTGCACCTCCATCCACTAGTGTCCTCTAAAATACAGATGACGGGACAGAGGATTACCCTGTTTGGATGGCGAGACATGGAGGACGCTCGCCCTCCATCGTGAAATCTGTATTTTACAGGACACTAGTGCATATTCGCGAGAACCCGAACACATCGGCGGAAACACGCCGTTTGATCCAAGAGATGGATACACGAGTTCAACTATCCTGCTCACCTTGAAGCGGCGGGCGACCTCGGCTTGCGAGCCGCCCCCTTCACGAATTCAACGATTCGATCCCTCAGTTCTAATGGGGATGGATTCATGCCGCCCATCGTAGCATGAAGTAACGACGCGGTTCTTCAAGGTGCGGGTGTTTCGGGCTCAGTCGGCCTTATTCCGCCAGTGCAGCGCAGAGGCGGCATCCGGCGCAGTCGGGCTGGGCGTTGAGGCAGAAGTCGGTGTGGATCTGCAACAGGCCCTGCTGGAGCAGGCCGTTGTCGGCGTAGAGGGCGGCGGGGTTGTGGTCGCGCCCGAAGAGGTGGAGCGCGGTCAGGCGCATGGGCGCGGAAATGTCCTCGGGCGGAAGGTGGTTGACGGCGCAGTGCGTGTGGCTGCCCTCCGCGGCCGCGAAGGGGAGGATCACGTTCACGAGGATGGCCGCAGTGCGGTTATCGCCGAGCAACGCGTGGTTGCGCGATGCGTCGGGCGCGGAGGAGAACGCGAGCCGCTGGTTCCAGAAATCCCATTCGCAAGCGTTCTCCAGATGCTCCGCCACATAGCGGAACCATGCGTCAGGGTGGTTCGCCATGAGCCGCCCGGTGTCGCCCAGCAGATCGTGTGTGTCGCTGAACAGCGCGGCGGCGGCGGCGAGACGGCGCACGGGGGAGTTGTGGGGGCGGATGTTGTGGAGGCACCACGGGGTGTCCTCGGGAAGGGTGTCGCCGGACTGCTTCCACCACGTGTCCCAGAGGGCGCGGATGAAGCGCTTGCCTTCCGCGTCGGGGGCGGCGTCGGGCTGGGGGAGGAGGCGCGACGCGCCGAGCAGGGCGGCGAACGCGCCTTCGCGCGAGGCCTCGCGCAGGGCGGCGGCGGGCACGAGCCGGGCGAGGGCGCGGAAGGGGGGCTGGTTGTTCTTGTACCCGAGCGCGGCCATGACCTCTTCGTAGAAGACCTGCTGGCGGTCGCCGGACTGGTTGAGGCGGGCGAGGATGCGGGCGGCCTTCTCGCGCAGGCGGTGGTGGCCCGCCATGCGGAGGGTTTCCTTTGCGCGGGCGGGGTCGTCCTTCAGGAAAACGGAGCAGGGGCGCGGGGTCTCGGGCAGGGCGGCGTGGGGGTAGGCCTTGAGGTCGATGTCGTCGAGCGAGAGGTCGGCGCGCGCGGCAAGCGGCTCGGCGAGGGGGAGCGGGCAAACGGCAGACGGGAGGGTCTTGGCCGCGGGGCCGGCGAACCATGTGACGTGCGCGATGACGTTGGCGTAGGCGGGGTCGGCGCCGTGGCGGTGCGCGTCCCAGTCGGCGGGGCGGACGTGGACCTCGATGTCGCCGCGTATGCGCCGCGCGCCGGGCTGGATGAGGAGCGTGGCGTTGATGAAGTCAGGCCCGGCCTCGAGGTTCCACTCGCCGGGCTCGATGACGGTGAGGGTCTCGCCGCCCGCAAGGGGGAAGGCCTTAGGGCGGTAGCGCGAGTCGAACCAGATGCACTGGAGGTGCCGCTCGCTCCAGTGGAAGGCGGTGCGGTAACGGGCCGAAGGCTCGTGCGCCGTCAGGCCGTCGTGATGGCCGAGGATACGCGCATAGCCGTCGGCGAGCGGGAAACAGATGTCCATGTCTGCGTTCCTCATTCCAGATTCGCAATCTTCTCCGCGCTCACAAGCCAGTGCGGCATGGGGGGCGGCACGGGCTGGGTGCGGGCGTTGGCGAAGCCGGCCTCGGCGAGCCAGCCTTTCAGCTCTTCGTCAGAGAAGACCCAGCCGTTGGCGGTGGTGAGCGCCATGTTGACGGCGAAGAGCGCAGAGAACGCGGGCTGGGTGTGCGTCGCGTCGGTCATCATGTCGAGAATGAAAATCTTCCCGCCGGGGCGGAGCGCGACGTGGGCGCGTTTGAGGATAGAGACGATTTGCGTTTGGGATTCCTGGTGCAACGCGCCGAAGATGGTCACCGCGTCGTAAGTCTCGGGCTCGTAGGCGTCGGTGTGGTAGTCGCCCGCGCGGCAGGTCACGCGCCCGGCCACATCGGTGGCGGCGACGAGCTGCGCGGCGACGGCGGCGACGGCGGGCAGGTCGGTGGTCACGCACGAGAGACCGGGGTTGGCCTGCGCGAGCAGCACGGCATACGTCCCCGGCCCCCCCGCCAAGTCGAGGAGGGTACGGCAGCCCGTGAGGTCGAGCAGCGGCACGACGGCGCGGCCGATGCCGAGCGCACGGCCGTGCATGGACATCACGAACGCGCGTGTCCGTTCGGGGTCCTCGCCCAGATGGATTTCGGGTGCCTCGACAGGGCGGCCGGTGCGGACGAGCTCCGCCGTGCGCCCCCATGCGGGGTAAACGTCGCGATTGTAGCGGATGGCGCGGGTGAGATCGTTGGGTGCGCCCGTGACGAGCGTCAGGACGGAGGCCTGCGTGTTGGCGTACACACCGTCGGCCGTCTTGGCGAGCAGCCCGAGCGCGGCACAGGCGTCCAGCAACAGACGCATCCCCCTGGGGTCTGCGCCAGCCTGTTGTGCCAGCGTCTCGCTGGTTGCGGAGCCCCCTGCGTTTCGGATGGCGGTGAACGCATCCACCTCCAGCGCGGCGAACAGCACCGCCGATCCGTAGTAGGCGCTTGCCAGTTCGATGATTTCAGGGATGGTGCGTGTGTTAGGGTTCATCTTGATTCTCTCCCTCGTTTGTGCGTTTCGTTGGTATGCCTGATAAGTGGCGACAGCGCGACAAGCAGGCTCGTCACGGCGGACAGCAGGTTCATCCATCCGTCGGGGCGCACGCGGCACGTTACCGTGTGCTTGCCGGGCGGGATATGCACCGCGCACCAGATGCCGTTCGCCTGATGGAGCGGCGCGGGCTTGCCGTCGATGGCAACCGCGAGGTCGGGCGAGTAATGCTCGTTCCACACCAGAAGCCCCGCTTGCGGCACGTCAATTTCCGCGCGGCTCGTGAACACGTTCCGCATACCCCGCATCTGCGTGAAGGCGACGGGCTTCGGCGGTATCGGCGCGGCGGCGACGGGCGCGGGCGCGTCGGTGACGGGCAGCTTGCTTTGCGCAAGCTGTTCGGCTTGCTTATCCGGCGGGACGCCGCCGTCCCAATCGAAGTGGACGCAGGGGAGCGTGGCGGCTTTGCGCTCAACCAGCGCGACGGTCTGTGCGCTGGGCGTTGCGCTTCTGCGGATGGTGTCCGCGCCGAGGTCATATCCCCCGACGAGCGTCCCTGCGCCCTGCCGCACGAACCCCTCCGCCTGTTGCGCCGGAAGCAGCATGAAGCGTGCGCCCAGAGCGTCGAGGAAACGCTCGGGGGTGCTTTGCAGCGCGATGGCGACGGGCAGCTCTTTCGAGTTGGGGTCACTCACGTCAGGGACGATGCGGATGCCGTGGGCGCGCAGCGAGAAGGTGAACCAGTCAGGCCCCCCCGCGTTGCGCGTGGCGTTGTTCACGACGTTGACGGGCAGCCCCGCCGTCTTTTGGAGGATGTCCTTCACCAGCGCGTTCTCGGCGTGGAACGCGCGCACGTCCTGCGGCTGGACGTAGCGTCGGGCGACGCCCGCCAAGTCAATGACCCCCAGCAGCACGATGCCGCAGACGGCGAGGCGGATTTTTTTTCCGCCCTTCCAAACATACATCAGCCCCGCGACGAACAGGGCGATGATGGTTGTGCGGATGCAGTTGTAAACCGCGTATGCGCTCAGCGTCGGCGCGAACCGCTCCAGCCCGAAGCCCATATTTGCAATCTGCTTCTCCATCGCGCCCTTGCCGAGCGATGCCATCACCGCCGCGATTGCCAAGGCAACCGCAACCCCGGCCGCGACGAAAAAGAGGTTACGCGCGGAACGCTCGGCGACGCGCTCGCGCTTCACGAGCGCGTGTAACCCGAACCCCGCCAACATCGCGACCGCCACCTCCGTGAAGTGCAGGAACTTCACCGGCGCGCGCAGGTAATCCATGTACGGCAGCGAATAGAACAGGCGGTAGCACGGCGTGTAACGACCCATCGCCAGCACCAGCGCACCCAGCCCGACCACGCACCAGAACGGCACATCCCGCGTGTCCGCCTCGCCTTCGGCAAGCGCGGGCTTCCTTCGCCACGCCAGCAGCCCCACCGCCGCCATCATCACCGTCACCAGCCCGAGGTACACCGTGTGCTGGCGGTAGTTCGGCCACGGCTTGCGCTCCTGCTCCTCCGGCACACTCCCCAGCTTGCCCCAGAACGGATACGGCGGGTGGAACGATGCATTACCGAAGTACCCCGGGATGACGAGCTCCGCGCAGTCTGACGGCGGCAAGCTCCATCCCGTCGCGAAATCCCAGCGCTCGGCAGAATCCTTCTGCCCCGTGTCCGCGCCCTTGGACATGACATTCGCAATCTGCCTGTCGCGTCCCGCGAGGTGCTGCGTGAACACCGACCTCACCCCCGGCAACCCCACCAGCACCGCAATGAGGGCGGTCACGAGAAACTTCGGCCACACCTTTTGCAGCCGCGCCCGCGCCAGCCAGAAACGCCACAGCGCATAGAACGCGAACACCGCCGCGAACAGCACCCACACGTCCGGCTGACCCGGCTGCGCCCACATCGCCACCGCGCCCAGCAGCATGAAATGATGAAGCCGCCCCTCCTCGCCCAAACACCTGTTCAGCAGGCCGAACGTCCAGAAGAACCCGCCCATCAGCCAGAAGAACCCCAGATGCCCCGCGCAGAACAGCGTGAACATATACCCCGACAGCCCGAGGAACAGCCCCCCCCCGTAAGCCGCCCACGCATCCACCCGCAGCGACCGCAAATAATACGCGCCCGCCAGCGCCAGCAGCAGCACCGACGCCACATACCGCACCTCATGCAGGCCCACCTGCGCGAACAGGTTGCCCAGCCAGAACGGCGTGAACACCGCCCTCCCCGACACCAGCTGCTCCAGTATCGCGGCCGCATGGTTCTGCGCGTAATACGGCCCGTCATCCGGCGACGAGATCACCACCCACGGCGAGAACACCTTCGCGAAAACCGCCCACATCGCGGCAACGAAAACAAGGGCGAAAAAGACCAACGCCCCATTCCTCGAGAACCACGCCTTCGCCTTTCCTGACGCACTCTTCTGGCTCATATCACCTCATTTCCATGACGCTTGCTGAGATGCGGAAAGCGCTTGCGCAAGGTCGGCGATGATGTCGCCCGGGTGCTCGATGCCCACGGAGATGCGCACGAGATCGGGCGTGATGCCGATGGCGGCAAGCTGCTCATCCGAAAGCTGACGGTGCGACGAGCTCGCAGGGTGAAGCACCGAGCTTCGCGCGTCCGCCACATGCACGACGAGCGCCACGAGCCTGAGGCTATCCATGAACTTCACGGCCGCCACGCGGCCGCCCCTGATGCCGCAGGAAATCACGCCGCACGTCCCGCGCGGCAAATATTTCTTCACCCGCGCGGCATCCTTGGAGGACGCAAGCCCTGGGTACTTGACCCATGCCACGGACGGGTGCTTCTCCAGGAACGCGGCCACCGCCTCCGCATTGCGGCAATGGCGTTCCATGCGCAGGTGGAGCGTCTCCATGCCGAGGTTCAGCAGGAATGCGTTCATGGGCGCGGGCGCGGCGCCGATGTCGCGCATGAACTGCACGCGCGCCTTCACGATGAACGCGGCCGGGCCGAACGCCTCCGCGTAAACCAGCCCGTGGTACGACGCGTCCGGCTGCGTGAACTCCGGGAACCTGCCGCTAGCCTTCCAGTCGAAACGGCCGCTGTCCACCACCACGCCCCCGAGCGCGACCGCATGGCCGTCCATGTATTTGGAGGTGGAATGCACCACGATGTCCGCGCCGAAATCGAACGGGCGGCAGAGCACAGGCGTGGGGAACGTGTTGTCCACAATCAGCGGCACGGCATTCGCGTGCGCGGCCTTTGCGAACGCCTCGATGTCCAGCACGTCGAGCGCGGGGTTGGCCACCGTCTCGCCGAAGACCGCCTTGGTGTTGGGGCGGAACGCGGCCTGGATGTCCGCCGCCGTCGCGTCCGGACTGACGAACGTCACCTCGACACCGAGCTTCCGCAGCGTCACGTTGAAGAGGTTCGCCGTGCCGCCGTAGATGGAGGCGGAGGCTATAAAATGGTCGCCCGCCTTGCAGAGCGTGAGTAGCGCGGCGGTGGTGGCGGCCTGCCCGGAGGAGGTCAGCATCGCCCCTACACCGCCTTCGAGCGCGGCGATTTTTTTCTCCACCGCCTCCGCAGACGGGTTGCTCAGGCGCGTGTAGAAATGCCCCGCGGCCTTGAGGTCAAACAAGTCGCCGACATGCTCGCCGCTGTCATATTTGAACGTCGTGCTTTGGACAATCGGCACGACGCGCGGCTCGCCGTTTTTCGGTGTCCAACCGCCCTGGACGCAGAGTGTGTCAAGATGCTCGCTGCTCATGGTACTGTTTGAACCTTTCCTTCTGGATTTCAGTAAAACGATAGATTACCTGAATCCGCGAGATTTGAAAAGGCTATTTTGTTGTGGCGTACGGCATCTCTGGGTGCAGGGGATTTTTTCTGTCATCCCCACGACCAGCCATCCCGCAATCCTGTCATCCTATTGTCCTCTGGCCCGGCTGTCCTGTCGCAAGCCCATCCGACCCAGTCGCTATAGTCATTTAAATTGATGTTGTCACATCTATAGCGTGCGACGCCCCCCCTTTGGGGGGCGCATACAGCCGCCGTATTTTCAGGGGTTTTGAGGCTGGAGCCAGCAATCGGGGTCGAACCGATGACCTCATGATTACAAATCAAGTGCTCTACCGACTGAGCTATGCTGGCCAAAAGTCGCGTTACCATATCAAAGGGCGGATGAAAAGACAAGCACAGAATGGACCGGGGAATGAAGAAACAGAAAAAATATTTTTTTCCTGTTGACATTCCGCAGTCCACAGGTGTACCATTGGTACATGAATAAAAAAAGGGTCAGCTATGATGTGCCGGGGCTGAGGGCAGGTTTGCAGGTGTTGCGGGTGCTGTGCGAGGCGCCAACGCCACTGGGGCAGACGGATCTGTGCCAAGCCTCGGGGCTGAACAAGCACATGGTTTACAGGTGTCTCCAGACGTTGCTTTCGGAGGGCATGGTCGTCGAGACGGGCGACGGGCCGAAGTATGAGCCGTCGCTGCTGGCGTTCCATTATTTCTCGCTGCCCGTGGCGCGGATGACAATCACGCGCGCGGCGACGGAGCCGTTGCGCGCGCTGTGGGAAGACCTCAACGAATGCGTCTATCTCGGTGTCCTGCACGAGGACCGCATCCTCTACCTGATCCATCACGAGGGCGGGCGCGAGATACGCTCCGGCGGCGGCCGCGTCGGCGGGAGCTATTGCCTGCACGCGGACGGCGCGGGCAAGGTGCTTGCGGCATACGCGGATGATGCGGTGCGCGAACGTCTGCTGGCGAAGGGGCTGGAGAAGCTCACCTCGCGCACGCACACGGGCCGCAAGGCGTTTCTCGCGGATTTGGCGCGTGTCCGCCAGCAGGGTTTCGCGGTTGACCGCGAGGAGTACATCCCGGGCGTGATTTGTTTCGGCGCGCCTCTTTTCGATTATGCCGGGGCGATGGCGGGCGCCATCTGTTGCTCGGTGCTGACGATCCATTATTCGATGGATGAGCTGGAGTCGCGAATCGGGCCGAAGGTGCTGGAGACCGCGCGGCGCATCTCCGCGACGATGGGCTGGGTGAAGTGAGAACGTTTTTTGGGCAGGATGTTTTTTGACACGATTGCATGAATCAATCGCAAATCAAAAAATTCCTTTGTGGCTGGATACCTTTGTGTGGAAAAAAAAAGGAGGTTGGCGATGAAGATGAGTTGGCAATGGTTCGGGGTGGCCGCGGCGGTGAGCCTGTCGGTTTCGGGCGCGGAGCCCGTGTGGCATTCGGGTTTGCTGAAGGAGGCGACGGCCGGTCCGCGCGCGGTGACGGACAAGGCGTTGGCGCTCTCGGGGACGTATAAGCTGCAGATGGATTCGTCCTGCCTGCCGGAGGCGATGAAGCAGTTCTCGGTCTCCGCGTGGGTCAAGCCCGAGAAGTTCGATATGTACAACGAGATCTTCAGGGTCGAGTCGGGCAAGGGGCGCGTGCTGTTCTCGTTCCAGGAGAGGGGGTACGTGCTGGCGCTGGGCCTTGACGTGAACGGGCGCTATCTGGAGTGCGACGCGCCCATCCGGCCGGAGGCGGTCACCGACGGCGCGTGGCATTTCGCGGCCGCGACGTTCGACGGCCAGACGATGCGCGTCTATCTCGACGGGATGCTCATCGAGTCCCTGCCGCACCGGGGGACGGCCGCCGTCGCGCGTGCGCCGGGTTTCGTCGGCTCCATGAACGGGACGGGCGAGTTTTTCCAAGGCGCAATCGACGACCTGCGCCTCTACACCGAGTGCCTGCCGCCCGAGACGCTTGCCGTGCAGATGAAGGACGGCGCGGCGCAGCTGGCGGCGCGCGGCGCGAAACCGAAGCTCGACGCATGGAAGCACTCGATGGACACGCGCCTTCAGATGGCGACCGAGTATATGCCCGTTACCGAGGCGCAGTGGGACCGCTGCCTGCCGGCGGAACGCGCCAAGTGGAAAGAGATCAAGGCGCAGGTCGAGAAGATCAAGACCATGCTTGCGGGCGATGTCGCCGCCGCCGGGCAGGAGCTGCTCGACGCGCTCAGCGCGTTGGCCGCCGCCGCGCCGGAGCGCCCTGTGGTACGGGAGCGCGTGGCCCCTTACATCCCGCCCGCCACGCTCGCCACGCGCACCTACACGCGCGACGAGGCGCGCCGCGCCATCGAGGGCGACTGGCTCTTCCAGGTGGCGGGAAAGCCCGACCTGAAGCGCGAGCTCGAACGCACGCGCAAGGTGGCCGAACGCCTCGGCGCGGACGCCCCTGAGCTGGCGAAGCTCGCCGCCGCCGCCGCCGCGCCGTCCCTCTCCGAGGCCGCCGCTGCCGAACTCTACCTCGCCATCCGCCGCGCGCGGCGCGACCTGATGCTGAAAGACCCGGCGGTGGATTTCTCGCGCTTGCTGCTGGTGGATATGCCGTACCCGCAGGGGAGCGAGTGGAACCACGAGACGCGCCACCGCCTCGGCTACATGGCGGTGCCGGGCGGGCAGCTGCTGGTGGTGGACGGCCTGTCGCTCGACGGGGCCGTGCGCCGCCTCATGCCGCAGGATCCGCTGCACGGCAGCTTCTGGCGCCCCGACCTCTCGTTCGACGGCACGCGCGTCCTCTTCTGCTTCAAGCCGCACAACGAGAAGGCCTTCCACATTTACGAGATCGGCTTGGACGGCAAGGGCCTGCGCCAGCTCACCTCCGGCATCTTCGACGACTTCGACCCCGTCTATCTACCGGACGGGACCCACTACGTCTTCTCCTCCACGCGCGGCCACACCTACGTCCGCTGCATGCCGCCCACCAACGCCTATATGCTCATGCGCGGCGCGCTCGACGGCAACGAGGTCTTCTTCATCTCTGCCAACAACGAGCCCGAGTACCTCCCCAGCGTGATGAACGACGGCCGCATCATCTACACCCGCTGGGAATACACGGACAAGCCCCTCTGGCGCTGCCAGAGCATCTGGACCGCCAACCCCGACGGCACCCAGCACAACACCTTCTGGGGCAACCAGTCCGTCTGGCCCGACCTGCTCAAGGACGCGCGCGCCATCCCCGGAAGCCGCCGCGTCATGTTCACCGGCAGCGCCCACCACAACTGGTTCGCCGGCTGCATCGGCATCATCGACCCCGACAAAGGCGCCAACTTCCCCTACGGCCTGACCAAGGTCACCCAAGAGCTCTCCTGGCCCGAGTGCGGCAACGGCCCCATGGACCCCGCCGAGTCCGCCGATTACCTGCCCTACGGCAAGTACGAGTCCTACCAGACCCCCTACCCCCTCAGCGAAAAGCTCTTCCTCGTCTCCGCCCACCGCAACGGCAAGTACGCCCTCTACCTCATGGACACCGACGGCAACCGCGAGCTCATCTATGAGGGCGCCAACCACATCCTCCATGCCATGCCCGTGCGCCCCCGCCCCGTCCCCACCGTCGTCCCCGACCGCGTCGAGTGGCCCACGCGCGCCGACCGCGACAACCCCGCCGGCGGCACCATCTACAGCGCCGACATCTACGCCGGCGCACCCGAGGAGATCCGCGACCGCGTCAAGTTCCTCCGCGTCCTGCACATCGAGCAGAAGACCTACACCTACTGGGACCACCGCCCCGCGCTCTCCACCGGCCCCGTCGTCTCGCTCGTCCAGTCCGACGGCGTCAAGCGCATCCTCGGCACCGTCCCCGTCCACCCCGACGGCTCCTGCTGGTTCAAGGTCCCCGCCGGCGTCGCCCTCCACTTCCAGCTGCTCGACGCCGACCACCGCGCCCTGCACACCATGCGCAGCTTCGCCAACGTCCAGCCCGGCGAGAGCCGCGGCTGCCTCGGCTGCCACGAGCAGCACAGCCGCGCCCCGCAGCCCAAGTTCATCTCCCAGGCCCTGCGCGCGCCCCCCTCCGCCATCACCCCCGTCCCCTGGGCGCTCGGCGCGGACCCCGCCCCCGCGTGGGCCGCCTACGTCCAGCGCTTCGGCACCTCGGTCGGCTACGTCAAGGACGTGCAGCCCGTGCTCGACCGTTACTGCGGCGGCTGCCATCAGGGCGACGGCAAGGCCCGCAAGGTCCTCGACCTCACCCTGCGCGGCTACGAGCCCTACGCCACCCTCGTCGGCCACCCCGGCTGGGGCAGCTACAAGGCCCCCCCCAAAGACCCGCCCCCCGGCTACGACCTGGCCGGCATCATGAAGATCGAGAATTTCGACCAGCGCGACCCCAAGGCCTACGCCACCACCCCCCCCCTCGAGCGCCTCTCCTGCGCCAGCCCCCTCGTCGCGCGCGCCGCCAGCGGCAAGCACCACGACGTCAAAGTTGACCCCGACAGCCTCATGCGCCTTATCCTCTGGGTGGACACCCTCGGCCCTTACCGCAGCGACGACGAGATCCGCGCCGAGGACGACCCCGTCTTCCAGGGCAGCGAATGGATCGCCATCAAGCCCCGCCTCAAGACCGCCCCCATCGTCGTCCGCCCCGGTCCCTTCCCTGCGGACTCCCACTCCATCGCCGACTGGCCCAACGCCGAGACCGTCCGCCAACCGCCCTCCAAGCCGAACGGCGCCGTCACACGGAAATGACAGGGAAACGCATGATGAATGTACAAACGCACATCACATCCGTCATCCTGTTCGCCCTTGCCTTGGCGCCGCCGGCATTCGCCGCCACGACCAACCAAGTGCGCAAGCTCACGCCGATTGCCTCCGGGCCCCAGCCCGTGAACGCCCGGCAAGACAAGCCCTTCGTGCCGGATGTGCCGCTGGGAGGGGCCGAGACGCGCGAGGCCGCGAACACGCAGACGCGCAAGCTCACGCCGCTGGTCACGTCGCGCCCCGTGAACCCCAAGCCCAATGTCGGGACGGACGCCCTAGGTTTCCTTGACATCCCCATGTCGCCGCTCGTCATCCCCAAACCCGGACCCGGCCAGACGTTCGAGGCCGGTGACTGGAAAGCCCCTGCGGCCTCGACCGCGCTCCGGTATCAGGACGTTGCGAACGAGGCGCAGCGGATGGAGTCCAAGGCGAAAATCACCGAGGCGCTCATCCTGTGGGAACGGGTCCTCGACCGGACGACCTGCACGGAGGGGCAGCGCATGAAGGCGCGCGCGCGGATCAAGGAGCTGCGGACGAAGGTGATGATCAACACGGATGAGACGAAGGCGCGCAAATGGCATTTCCTCGTGCTGGTTTACGGCATCCATGCCGACAAGACCGAAGGGGACGGGTCGGTGACGGAAATCCGCCAGCCCATCACGGAGAACGACCTCATGGCGCTTGGGGAATCGCTCTCAAACCTCCGCAACCTGATATTCGAATACACGTCCGGGGTTGTCTTGGCGGAGTTCGACTGCGTGCTGGCGGACCCCATCACCAACGCCCCGACGGAGTCCAAGCACTTCGCGGCGCCGCCGGACCTCAGCGGCTCGTACTACCGAAGGGCAACCGCGGCCAGCAAGAAGCAATACGGCACGACCATCGCCTTTGTCAAATACAAGGGGGGGCCGGGCCCGGGGCTGCCGCGGCCGAGGTTCTCGGGCGCCATGCAGGGGCGGCACGGCGCGGTCGGCGGCGGGGGGTACATGATGATCCCCTGGAACGGGGGCAAGAGCTCCGGCGAGCTGGAGCTCCACGAGTGGCTCCACCAGATTGACGACCTCGTGCACGGCGTCCTCGGCTACCCCGGAGGGACGACGCGCACATCCGACGACGGCCGCGGCGAGGGCTGGGTCGGCACGGATGCGGAGGGGGAGCGGGAATACCTGAAGCCCGGCAACGTCAACACCTGGCTCCCCTTCTACAAGCACCTGATGTCCGAGCACCTCACGCGCCAGATGTGGACCGAGATGGCGATTCACCAGGAAGGGAAACGCAAGCCGGGGTCCGGGATTAAAATCATCTGGGAGTATTGCCCAGAGACCGCGCCGCAAGTCAAGTAGCGGCGGCGTCCCTGCCGCCGCAATGAGAGAACCATTAACCATTATGAGAGATGAGCAGGATGAGCAGGATTGGGAAACGTTCGCGCAGAGACGCAGGGGCGCAGAGTTTTTTCGGGGGGATAGTCAAAATATCCTCCGCGCCTCTGCGTCTCTGCGCGAGAAAAAAAATAATCCTGCAAACCCTGCAAATCCTGTAACCCTGTCTAAAAAAAGGAGAACGATGATGAAAACGAGAAACGCAAACGTGTCCATGAAAGTCTGTTTGAAATATGTGTCGGGTGCCCTGCTCGCCTTCGGCGCGTTCAGCGCGTCGGGCGTGGACATCACGTGGACCGGCAACGCCGGTGACGGCGAATGGCTGACGCAAGAGAACTGGAACCCGGTGCGGGTGCCGCAGGCGGGGGACCTCGCCATCTTCAGCGCGGCCGGCGGCGCGCTCGCCGTCAGCGACAACTGCACCATCCAGCGCGTCCGCGTCAACGGCCCTGCCGACGTGACGCTGAACATCGCCGCAGACAAGACGCTCCTCGTCTCCAACACGGGCGGCGAGGGGATGCTGGCGCTCGGCGGCAACCTCACCGTCAACGGCCCCGGCCTGCTGGGCCACACCACGGCGGGCGGGGTGAACCACCTCGACGACGGCGCGAACCCCGGCTTCACGCTCGCCATCCACGCGCAGATCGTCGCCCCCGACGGCGGCGCGGACACCGGTTTCGAGACATGGGTCGGCAACGGCGCGAAGGGCGGCACGGTCATCCTGGGCTGCGAGGCCAATGCGTTCACGCTGGGCATCGCCGCCGGGAACGGGCACACCATCTGCGTGTCCAAACTCGCGGATCTCGGGCAGCCCTCCAGCATCGGGGCGGGCAACGCCTTCTACCCCAACAGGGGCTCCGTCCTGCGCTACACGGGCGCGGACGACAGCACGGACTGGCCCGTCCGCCTGAATGGCGGTGACGCGGTTCTCGGGTTCGGCGGCGGCATCGAACAGGACGGCACGGGCATCCTCACGTGGGCGGGCCCAATCTACAACAACAGCAACAACGCGCAGACGCTCCTGCTGGGCGGCGACTCGGCGCACGAGGGGCGCGTCACGGGCGACATCTACAACAACGTGGGGACGCTCGCCGTCCGCAAGTACGGCAGCGGCACATGGGTGCTCGCCGGCGACAACACCTTCACGGGCAGCCTCGCCGTCGAAGGCGGGACGCTCGGCCTCGACTCCGCGAACGCGACGCGGAACGTCGCGCAGATCACGATGGCGGACGGCACGGCCCTCTCCGTCAACCCCTCCGCCACGGACGGGTTCTCCGCCGTGGTGCCGCAGGTTTTCTCGCCCGGCAGCGTCACGCTCACCGTCGCCGACGCGCCGACGGACTCCTCCGTGACGTTCAACACCCTGAGCGCCATCCGGGTCGCCGTCATCGCGCCGCAGGCCGGCACCGCCTTCAACCGCGTCTTCATCACGGGGTTCCCCGCCGGTCCCGTGGGCGCATGGCTCACGCTCAACGGCGGCGCGGCCGAGTATGACCTTACGGACGGGCTGAAACCGCTGTCCACGCCGCTCACCACGGGGCGCCTCGACACCAAGGGCAACCCCCTGCCGGACGGCGCGACGGTCCGGGCCGTCATCGACGGCATCGGCACGGGCAACGACATCTGGGCGGTCAACGACCCCACCGCACTCTACAGCCTCACGATGGACGTGGCCGGCGACGACGCGACCGTTGACCTCGGCGGCAAGCGGCTGATGCTCAACCGCGTCGCCGTCAACGCCGGGGCGGACGCGCTCACCCTCGCCAACGGCACGCTCACCGCGCCGCTCACGCCCGCCGCGACAGGGGGCGCGCGCATCAGCGTCATCCGCACGGACGCGGCGACGGGCATCAGCCCCTCCAAAGACTACACGCACCTGCTGAGTTTCGGCAGCATTGCCGCCACCGTCAACGGTGTGACCGTCCCCGCCGCCAACGCGACCTCCGGCACGGTCACGGGAAGCGACGGGCTGGGCTACGGCTGGCTCAACGCCCCCGGGAACGCCGCCAACCAAGGGACGCTCGCGGCCGGCACCACCGATCCCGGCAGCGGCGGCGGGCTGAACGACCTCATCTTTTCCATGCGTTACAGCGGCGGCGGCAGCCCGTCCATGGTCACGCTCACCGATTTGACCGACGGCGAGAGTTACGAGCTCACCTTCTTCACCCGCCACTGGAACGACTTCAACTACAGCCGCCTCGCACACGTGACGTTCATCACCGACGGCAGCGGCGTGCCGAGCGCGCCCGTCGCCTTCAACACCGAATCGCCCAGCGTCACCGTCATCACTTTCCGCTACACGCTCACGGGGACGAACGCCGTGACGATGACCCTCACCAACATCGGCAGCGAGAACCGCACGCTCCACCTCTACGCGCTCACGAACGAGCGCCTGCCCGGTTCGCCCGTGCTGACGCCCGTCGCGCCGGGCGTCCTCGCGCTGGCCAGCGCGGGCGGTGCGCCGCTCACCGTCTCCGCCGCGCTCGCGGACAACGCCAACCCCGTCAACCTCGTCAAGGAAGGCGCGGGCGAGCTCCGCCTCTCGGGTCCAGTGGACACCACCGGGACCATCGCGCTCCTCGCCGACGGGCTGGTCATCGATGTCCCGTCCGGGCTGACGCGCGAGCTCGCCGCGATGCCCTACCCGCGCCTCACGGGATCCGGCGGCTTCACCAAGGCCGGCGACGGGGCGCTCACCGTTTACGGCGCGAACGACCACAGCGGCCCCACCACCGTCGCGCAAGGCACGCTCCGCATCGGCGGCGGCTCGCCCCTCGGCTCGGGCGACGTGACCGTCCTCGACGGCGCCGCGCTCGACATCGGCGGCGACGCCGGAACCCCCAACGCCACCGGCGTCAGGAAGTATATGCTCGACGGCCCGCGCACCGTCACCATCCGCGGCGCGGGCCCCGACGGCAACGGCGCTTACGTCAACAACTCCCTCTTCAACCAGCGCTATTCGACCACGGGCGTGGCGCTCAGCGGCGACGCCACGGTCGGCAGCACCGCCGTCGTCCCCGCGCTGAACGAGATGGTCGGTTCCATCAGCGTCCTCGCCCAAGGCGGCACCTTCACGCTCAACGGCCACACCCTCACCAAGAAGAGCGACAACCTCCTCAGCATGGGCAACGGCATCATCGACACCACCGGCGGCGGCACCTTCGACATCCTGCAAGGCACGTTCCGCCTGCACGACACGGAGAACGGGAACATCGCCTCCACCTTCCTCGGCGACGACACCACCACCGTGAACCTCGCCGGCGGCACGCGCTTCCTGCTGGACAACTTCAACCCCACCACCCCCTGCCCGTGGTCATTCAACCTCGGCAACGACGCGCGCCTCTACGCGGGCGGAAGGCCCGCCACCCTCACGGGCCCCGTGACGCTGGCGGGCAACGTCATCGTTGACGGCGCCACCGACCTCACACTATCAGGGCCGCTCTCCGGCAGCGGCAACATCCTCAAGGCGGGTAGCGGCAACCTCACCCTTTCCTTTGCGGACAACACCTATCAGGGCGACACCACCATCAGTGCGGCTGCCGTCCGCGTCGGCGCCACCAACGCGCTCTCATCCACTGGCACCGTCACCGCCAACATGGCTAAACTAGAGGTGATCTACGGCGGACGGCAGGAGCTCCCAAGCCTCCTGCTCTTCGGCAGCGGCCTCACGGGCTGGGGCAACTGGGGCAAGAGCGGCGATGTCGCCGTCAACGGCACCACCACCGTCGAGAGCATGGAATTCATGCCCTTCGCGGGTGTCAACGCCCGCCACTTCGAGACGGGCGCCCTCGTGCTAAACGGCGGCTTCATCGCCAGCGACACCCTCGCCTTCGGGACGCTTGAAAAGACGACGGCCGCCGCCACCCTCGCCGCCAGCAACATCAACGTCGAGACGCTCACCGTCACGGGCGGCAGGCTGACGCTGGACGAACTCTCGATTGAGGACGTCTTCCGCATCGGCCGCCCGCTCGTCTGGTACGACGCATCCGACGCGGCATCCATCGTGACCAACGCCGAGGGCTTCGTCACCCTGTTCCGCAACAAGGGCATCAGCGCGAACGCGGATGCCGTCCCCGACCCGGCGACAACGGCCGCGTCCAACACCTTCTCCGTCGCCACCGCCCCCGACGGGCTGACCTTCATCCGCAAGGACACCGACCCCTACGCCGCGCTGATGAGCAACGCCGACATCGGCATCACGGGCACCGCGCCGCGCACCCTCTTCGCCGCCGCGCGGCGCATCCTGCCGGACAAGGGCCTCCAGATTCATTACGGCCCGAACGCGAACGGGCAGGCCTTCGCGTTTGACATCGGCACCGCGAACATCTACTACTACCTTTACAGCAACGACATCCAAGTGGGCAACAGCGTTGCAGCGGGGGAGCCCCTTGTGCTGACCCACATGTCTGGCGGGGAGGGCAACGCCATGCTGCGGCAGGCTTGGCTGAACGGCGTGTACATGGGGGAGAAAAGCGACGGCACGTTCAACACCGTCAACAACCGCTTCCGGCTCTTCGCGCGGGCCGGGCAGAATGCGTTGCAGGGCGACATCGGCGAGGTCCTCTTCTTCAACCGCACGCTCTCCGACGCCGAGCGCCGCGCCGTCGAGCGCTACCTCTCGCGCAAGTGGCATTCCGCCGACACGCCCGCCCTGCCCCCCGCGCTCGCGCCGGGCACGGACGTGGCGCTCGTGCCCACGCCCCAGCAGGACGCCGCCGCGTCAATCGCGTTCCCCTTCGACGACACGACCTGCGGCATCTCCACCAACAAGCGCTACACCCATGCGCTCGACTTCGGCAACAACACGGCGGCGGCCAACGTCGTCAACGGCGTCCCCTTCACCCCCATCGCGGGGAACGACGCCCAGGCGGGGGTCTCGCTCGTGTACAACAACCGCGCGAACAACAACACCATCAACACGCAGATCCTGCCGTGGTGCGTGTTCCGCACGCTCCTCCCGAACATGATGTATTCGAACAGCGGCAACCCGACGGCGGTGACGCTCAGCGGCCTGACGCCGGGCAAGGCGTACGAGATCGCGCTCATCAACCGCCCGTGGAGCAGCGACGGCAATTTCACCAACCGCCGGATGACCGTCAACTTCATCAACGGCACGGCGCGCGACCTGCTGACGTTCAACAACGAATGCTCGCTGGTGCAAATCCTCAATTGGCGATACGTCGCGCAGGGCGAGTCCGTGACCGTCACGCTGATCAACACCACGACCTCCCTCACGCTCCACCTCTACGCGCTGACCAACGAGGAGCTCCCCCCCACCGCCGCCGACGGCAACGACCTCTTGCCGCTCCTCGACCTCGGCAGCCGCCCCGAGACCATCCGTAACCTCACCGGCTCCGGCACGGTCACGGGCGACGGCGCCGTGGCGCTCACCGTCACGGGCGAGATCACCACCCCCTCCGTCATCAACTTCGACGGCGCGAAACCCGTGTTCGACGGCGCGGTGTTCCGCGCCGCTCCCGATTGCGGGCGCGTCCATGTCGTCGGCGAGGCAGACTTCTCCGCGCTCACCGTCGCCGCCGTCCCTGGCATCGTCAACCCGCGCAGTATGCGCCGCATGATACTTTCCGCGACAGGCGGCGTCACCGCCCTGCCCGCGCTGCACCCCGAGCTCCGCGCCACGAACCGCCTCGAGCTCTCCGGCGACGGCAACAGCGTCTGGATCGCCCCCGTCATCGGCACCGCCATCATCCTGAAATAAGCCATGGATACGCACATGAAACGGATCGCCATTCTGACACTGCTGGGGTTTTCTGCGATGGCGCAGGAGGGCTGGCTTGAACAAGCAAACGCCCGCATCGAAGAGCACCGCAAAGCGCCCTGCCGCATCCGTGTGACGAAAGGCGGCGAGCCTGTCGCCAACGCCTCCGTCCGCATGGACATGACGCGCAACGAGTTCCTCTTCGGCAGCAACATCTTCAAACTCGATGAGAACAAAACGCCGCAGGACAATCAGGCGTATGCCGAGCGTTTCGCCGGCCTGTTCAACTTCGCCACGCTCGGCTTCTACTGGTCGAGCTACGAGTGGAAACGGGGAAGCCCAGGCTACGCCAAATCCGAGAAGGTCGCGGCGTGGTGCAAAGAGCACGGCATCACGGCCAAAGGGCACCCCCTCGTCTGGAACACCGGCGACCCCGGCTGGATCAAGCCCCTGTCCGTGGACGAGGTGTACGGTGCGCAGCTCGGCAGGGCCGCCGCTTGCGCCGAACGTTTCCGCGACAAGATCGACGTGTGGGACGTGATCAACGAGGTCACCGAATGGCAGCGTGACGAGATGTGGAAGAAATCCCCCAAGCTCACCGAGCTCGGCAAAAAATTCGGCGACCCCGAGCTGGTGAAGGCGAGCTTCGCCGCCACCCGCGCAGGCAACCCCAACGCCATCCTCCTCATCAACGACTACATCCTCGACGCCCCTTACGCCGCCCTGCTCGACAAGCTCAACGCGCCCGACGGCAAGCCCGTGTTCGACGCCATCGGGCTACAGACGCACACGCACATCAAAGGCATCGAGCATTACGGCAACGAGGCCCTCTGGGCGATTTGCGAACGCTTCGCGCGCTTCGGCGTGCCGCTCCATTTCACGGAGATGACCATCGTCTCGACGCTCCAGCGCAACATGGTGTGGAAAGACACCGCAACGAGCCCCGAGGGCGAGGCTTGGCAGCGCGACGAGGTGCTGCGGATCTACACCCTCCTCTTCTCCCACCCCTCCGTGGCGGCGATCACTTGGTGGGACTTCAGCGACCAAGGCGCGTGGATGGGCGCCCCCGCCGGGCTCCTCCGCGCCGACATGACCCCCAAGCCGGCCTACGACGCGCTCCGCGAGCGCATCCACACCGACTGGTCCACGCACGCGGACCTGAAAACCGGCGCCGACGGCACCGCCACCCTCCGCGCCTTCCGTGGCGAATACCGCGTGACCGCCATCCTCCCCGACGGCGCCCGCAAAGAAGCCACCGCCACCGTCCGCCCCGGCGACAACCCCATCGACGTGGCGTTTTGATTCATATCGTAATTTAACGCGATATTGTCACATTCTCCCCACCTTTAACAGATCGAGTGTCCTGTAAAATACAGATTTCACGATGGAGGGCGAACGTCCCCGCGAGCCGTCAGGCACATTGGAGGGCGAGCGTCCCCGCGAGCCGTTAGACAGATGGAGGGCGAGCGTCCTCGCGAGCCGTTAGACACATTGCGGTTTCCTGCCCCATTGGCCGCACGCCGCACCAATGGGGTCCCCTGTCCCGCTCGTCGGGCGGGGAGGACAAGGGATTCAGGATGGATATTCATTACGCACGCCGAGGTCGCAATTGCAAGGCAGAAGCCTTGCGCTCCCGGGTTTAACGCGCGGCCTCGTCGAGGAAGGCCTGGAGGTTGGCGGTGGATACGCCGGGCGGTATGCCGCCGCCGCAGGAGAAGATGACGCGCGAATAATCATGGCCGAGCGCGTGCTTCATCGCGGCGACGGCGCGGCGCACGTCGTCCGGGGTCCCGGCCGCCAGCACGTCGCGCGGGGGGATGTTGCCCAGCAGGGCGACGCCCCCCCCTACCCTCTCGCGCATCTCGGCGATGGGGTGCTCGAAACTGAAGTTGAAGAGGTTCACGCCTATGCCATCGAGCAGGGGCGCGCACTCGGTCCCGTTCGCGTCGTTGTGGAACAGGCGCACGTCGCTGTCGATTGCGGCGAAGGCGCGTTTGAGATATGGCGCGGCGAAGGCCGCCGCGTCATCCGCGCCGAGGAAACCGACGATGTCGTCCAGCAGCATCACGCCCCTGATGGTCGGGAGCGTGGCGGCCTGAAGCTTGAGCCAGTCCTCAAGGAAGTCCGTGATGACGCCGAGCATGGCGTGTGTGCCTTCGGGGTCGAGCTGCATGGCCATAAGGAACTCCGTCGTGCCCATGAGGAAGGAGGCGATGTTCAGCGGCCCGCGCGCGACGGCGAAGCGGATGGCGTGACCCTCCGCCTCAATCGCGGGGCGGGCGTGCTGCAAGCGGCGGAGCGTGAAGGGCAGCAGGCCTGCGGTGCGCACGTCGGGCTTGTCGAGGCGCAAGGCCTGTTCGTCGGACTGCCCAAGGCGCTCGGCGAAGGGCAGCTCGTTCTCGTGCCAGACGAGGCGCGCGCCGAACGCGGAGGGCTCTGTACACATCCCGTACTCCGACCAGAAACCCGGCAGGAACACTGCGGACGGGAACGTGCGGATGGCTTTCAGGTTCACGTCCAGCCACACCGTCTCCGAAGCGTAGTAATCGAGGATGGAGGACTCGCCCCCCCACCCCGGCAGCCACGGGCTGTCAATAATGAAACCGCACAGCGGCTTGTCCAACCGCTGGCCGCGGGTCACGGCGAGCAGTGCTTCCCATTGGTGTTGCGTCATCTAAAACCTCCGTTTTTATTACACAGAGTTTCACAGAGGAGACACAGAGGCACACAGAGTTTTTTTAGAATTTCTCTGTGAACCTCTGTGGCATCTCTGTGGTTCTCTGTGTAACATTTATCCGCCCGTTTAATTTAACCGCAGATTACACAGATTAAAACAACCATCTGTGTAATCTGTGGTCGAACAAAACTATCCTGTAAAATCCTGTTCATCCTGTCAAAAAAAATCCTCTCTGAAACCCGCAATCTGGCTCATCCCTTCGCCTCTTCGTTGTCGCTCTTCTTTGCGCGGGTGCGGGGCTTTGTTTTCGGGGGTTCGGGCGGGGAGGCGCGGAAGACGAGGGACTGGTTGTCGGCGGCGGTGGTGACGGCGATCTCGCCGGAGGCGATGTCGCCGCGCAGGATTTCTTCCGCGAGGGGGTCCTCGAGCATCCGCTCGATGGTGCGGCGCAGGGGGCGCGCGCCGAGGGCGGGGTCGAAGCCTTTGGAGACCAGCAGGTCGGCCGCGGCGGCATCGAGGGCGAGGGTGATGCCCTTGCCCTCCAGGCGCGCGCGCACCTTGGCGAGCTCGATGTCGAGGATGCTGACGACGTCGGACTTGTCGAGTTTCTTGAAGACGATGATGTCGTCGAAGCGGTTGAGGAACTCGGGCTTGAAGACCTGCTTGGCGGCGTTGACCATGCGGTCGCGGAGGCGGTCGTAGTCTTCGGCGGCGGTGGCGCGCCCGAAGCCGAGCCCCTGCCCCTGCTTCGCGGAGTCGATGCCGAGGTTGGAGGTGAGGATGACGACGGTGTTGCGGAAGTCGATCTGGCGGCCGAGGCTGTCGGTGAGGTGCCCTTCCTCCAGAATCTGGAGGAGCATGTTCATCACGTCGGGGTGGGCCTTCTCGACCTCGTCGAAGAGCACGACGCTGTAGGGGCGGCGGCGGACGCGCTCGGTCAACTGGCCGCCCTCCTCGTGGCCGATGTAGCCGGGGGGCGAGCCGATGAGGCGCGAGACGCTGAACTTCTCCATGTACTCGGACATGTCGATCTGCACGAGGGCCTTGCCGTCGCCGAACATTTTCTCGGCGAGGACTTTGGCGAGCAGGGTCTTGCCCACGCCGGTGGGGCCGAGGAAGATGAAGGAGCCGATGGGGCGCTTGGGGTCTTTCAGGTCGGCGCGCGAGCGGCGCAGGGCGCGCGCGATGGCCTGTATGGCCGGGGCCTGCCCGACGACCTCGCCGGTGAGCTCCGCCTCGATTTTCAGCAGACGCTCGGTCTCGGTCTGGCTCATGCGCTTGATGGGGACGCCGCTGATGTGGGCGACGGTCTCGGTGATGTCATCGAGGGTGACGTCGAGGGTCTTCTCGGCGTAGTCTTTCTTCCACTTCTCGACGACGCTCGCGAGTTCCTGCTTGGCGACGCGCTCCTCGTCGCGCAGGGCGGCGGCCTCTTCGAACTGCTGGTCAATGATGGCCTTGTCCTTGCGCCCGGCGATCTCTTGGATGCGCGTCTCGTAGGTGCGCACGTCGGGCGGGCGGATGGTGACGCGCATACGGACGCGCGCGCCGGCCTCGTCGATGGCGTCGATGGCCTTGTCGGGCAACTGGCGGCCGGGGAGGTAGCGGGCGGTGAGTTTGGCGGCGGCCGCGAGCGCGGGGGCCTCGTACAGCACGTTGTGGTGGGCCTCGTAGCGGGGCGCGAGGCCCTTGAGGATGGCGATGGTCTCCTCGACGGTCGGCTCGTCCACGCGGATGGTCTGGAAGCGGCGCTCGAGCGCGGCGTCCTTCTCGATGGACTTGCGGTACTCGTTGAGGGTGGTGGCGCCGATGCACTGGAGTTCGCCGCGCGCGAGCGCGGGCTTGATGATGTTGGCCGCGTCCATGGCGCCCTCCGCGCCGCCCGCGCCGACGATGGTGTGCAGTTCGTCGAGGAACAGCACGACGTTCTTCTCGCGGCGGATCTCGTCCACGACAGCCTTGATGCGCTCCTCGAACTGGCCACGGTATTTGGTGCCGGCCACGAGCAGGGCCATGTCGAGCGCGATGACGCGCTTGCCGCGCATACGCTCCGGGACGTCGCCGTTGACGATGGCGTAGGCGAGGCCTTCGACGACGGCGGTCTTGCCCACGCCCGCCTCGCCGAGCAGCACGGCGTTGTTCTTGGAGCGGCGGCTCAGGACCTGGATGACGCGCTCGAGCTCGCTCTTGCGCCCGACCATGGGGTCGAGTTCGCCCTTCTTCGCCATCGCGGTCAGGTCGCGCCCGAACGCGTTGAGCGCCGGGGTCTTGCTCTTCTTCCCGGCCCTCTTGCCGCCTTCGCCGGACGGGTTCTCTGTGTCGCTGGGCGGCTCCTCGGTTGGCGGGAAATCGTCCGGATCATCCGGGTCGTCGGTCTCGTCCGAATCGTCCCCCGCCTCGCCGAAGATGCTGCGGATGCCGTCGATGACGGCGGAGGGGGTCACGTTGAGCGAGGCCAGGGCCTGGGCCGCGACACCCTCGCCCTCGCGGACGAGCGCGAGCAGGATGTGCTCCGTGCCGCCCTGCGGCTGCTGCATGGCGCGCGCCTCCGCGACGGCGAGTTGCAGGACCTTCTTGGTGCGCGGAGTCATGGGCAACTCGCCGAGGGTCTTGGTCTCGCCGCCGACGCCGATCATGCGCTCCACCGCAAGGCGCACGTCATCCAGCGCGACGCCGAGTTTGCCCAGCACGGCAAAGGCGACGCCATCGCCCAGCGCGAGCAGCCCGAGCAGCAGGTGCTCCGTGCCGATGTACGAGTGGTTGAAGTGCCGCGCCTCTTTGACCGCGAGTTGAATCGCCTTCTGCGCGCGCGGCGTGAAATTTCCGTAAACGTTCATGACAAAAAAAACTCCGTTTTTTTTGAATTCGGAATTAGAAATGAGGAATTAGGAATTGGTTGGTGTTTTGCTTTTACAACATCCATTTCTAATTTCTGATTTTCCATTCCTAATTCTTAATTCCTAATTCACACAGTATCCGATTCTTGTGCAAGGCGGAAGCCTTGCGCTCCCGGCAATTCCTAATTTCTAATTCCTAATTAATGTACCCCCCTCTGGCTCTCGGCGTAGAACGCCACGAGGGTCTGGATCTCGGGGGTCTGCTCGACCTCGTTGCGGACGCGCTCGAGCGCCTGGCCGCGGTTGAGGTTCTCGCGGTAGAGGAGGCGGAAGGCCTCCTTCAGCGCGGCGCGGGCTTCCTTGGAGAAGCCGAGGCGCTGCAAGCCCACGATGTTCGGGCCGCGCACGATCGTGCCTTCCTCCGTCGATTCGGTGATCATGTAGGGCGGGCAGTCCTGGCGGACCTTGGTGTAGCCGCCGATCATGGCGTGGATGCCGATGCGGCAGAACTGGTGCACGCCGGCCATGCCGCCGAGGATGGCGTGGTCGGCCACCCGCACCTCGCCCGCGAGGGCGGCGAGGTTGGACATGATGACGTGGTTGCCGACCGCGCACCCGTGCGCGATGTGGCAGTACGCCATGATGAGGCAGCCGCTGCCCACGCGCGTGACCTCGCCGGGCTTGGTGCCGAGGTGGACGGTGGAGAACTCGCGCAGGACGGTGTTGTCGCCGACCTCGACGTGGGTGACGTCGCCGTCCTGATATTTCAGGTCCTGCGACTTCATGCCCACGCACGCGAAGGGGAACACCTGGCAGTTCTGCCCGAGGGTGGTGTGGCCCACGACGTGGGCGTGCGCCTGCACGACGGTGCCCGCGCCGATCTTCACGTCCGGCCCGATGATGGCGTAGGGCCCGACCTCCACGTCCGGCGCGAGCTCGGCCTTGGGGTCAACGATTGCGGTTGAATGTATGTTCGCCATGTGGCAACTCCTTTCCTAGAGGTTTTTCGGTAACAGCACGGTGGCCAGCGCGAGGCAGATCGCCACGGGCAGCCAGACCAGCAGATGCGGGTGGAAATCGGGGCGCTTCTGCAGTTCGTTCGCGCCGAGGATGATGAGGTAGTACGTCAGCGCGACGACAAGGCTGATGCCCATCCCGACGGTCGAGTCCTTGCGCTGGGCCTTGATGCCCAGCGGCACGCCGACCAGCACGAAGCAGATGCAGGCGAAGGCCTCCGCGAAGCGCTTGCTGAGCAGGGTGAGGCAGATGGACAGGCGGGCGCGGCGGTATTCCTCCGGCATGCCGCGCGTGTTCGCGCGCAAGTCCTTGATGGCCCGGAGCATCTCGAAGAAGCAGAGGTCCTTCTCCTTGCGCGTGGAGGTGCGGTGGCGGATGGCGTCGGGGATGGTGTGCGTGAAGCGCCCCATCGTCGCGATGCCGGGCTTGTCCGCGTCAATCGGGTCGATGCGCACGTTGTACATCTCCAGGACGATGTCCGTGCCGTTGGTGGAGATGAGCGCCTTCTCGGCCGTCACCTCGCGCGTGACCTCGCGCGAGAAGTCGTAGGCCGTCAGGCCGTACACCCAGTTGCCCTCCTTCTTGGCGAAGAAGAGCGAGACCTTCTCGAAGTCGTTGGGGCGCCCCGCCTCCAAGAGTTGGATCCCCGTGTCCACCGAGACGTTGGACTTCAGGTTGTTCCCGACCTCATGCGCGCGCGGCTGGATCTCGTTGTTCACGTAACAGCAGAGCAGCGTGCAGCACGCGCCGAAGGCGAGCGGGTACTTGATCACGCTCACCAGGTTCACGCCGCACGCGCGCATGGCCGCGATCTCGCTGTCCGCCGACAAGCGGCTGAACACCAGCAGCGCGCTCACCAGCAGCGATAGCGGGATGGTCAGCCACAGCGTCTCCGGGAACCCGATCAGCATCACCTGCCCGATGACGTTCACGGAAACGCCCCGCACGATCAGGTCCGCGATTTTCACCAGCAGCCCGATGGTCAGGACAAACGAAAGCACGATCCACGCCAGGAAAAACGCGGACAGGAACGAGTGCAGCACATATTTCTCAATTGTCTTCATCAGCCGCCTGCTTCGCATTCAGCGCCCGCACATAACGGTTCGGCACGCCACGGACATAGATCTCGATGCGGCGGTTCTCCCGGTTCCCCACGACGAGGTTCGGGCGCACGCGCGGCCGCGCGAAGCCGTAGCCCTTCACGCTCAGCCGCTCCGCCGCCACGCCGCCCTGCGCCAGGTGCGCCGCCACCGCCCTCGCGCGCCGCTCCGTCAGCGCGACGGCCGTTTTCTCATCCGCGCGGGCGCCGCGGTCCGTGTGCCCCTCCACCAGCGCCGTCGCGTGCGGGCTCGCGACAAGCTCGCGGATGACCTCCGCCAAGGCCGCGACGGTCTCCGGCGGCAGCACCGCCGAATTGTAATCAAACTCCGCCGGGATGTCGAACATCAGCAGGTCATCCGTCGGGTCGAGCGGGTCCGTGCCGTCCACGAAAATCTCATGCCAGTCATCCACGCCGCCGCCGTCCGTATCACGCTTCAGCGGATCCGTCTTATAGATTTTCACCTCCTCATAGTCCGTGAGGCCATCGAAATCCGAATCCGGGTTCAGCGGATCCGTGCCATAGATGTTGATTTCCTCATAGTCGGTCAACCCATCGCCGTCCGTATCCTTGCTGAACGGGTCCGTGCCGTGCCGCTTGCGCTCGTCATCCGTCAGCGCCGGCCCGTCGCCGTGCGCCCCGCGCTCCGGCAGGCGCAGCGCCAGCCCCACGGTCGCCATGTAAGCCATCCCGCACCCGCGGTCAACCGCCATGAGCGCGCGCGCGTCCGCACGGAGCGCGACCTCCTCCGTGAGGTAATACATCACGCCGAACCCCGCGCGCGGCCCCGCCATGCCGTGCGCGCCGCCGTCCGCGAACACCCTCGCCGTCGCGCCGTGATACCCCGCGCCCAGCGCGAGGTACGGGTCGAACCGCGAGTAACTGCTCAGGTGGCAGAGCATCTCCGCCGACGCCCCGTAGATGTGCGGGTTGCCCGCGCCCTTGACGTACGGCATCCACGCCGCGCCGGCCTCCGCCGTCCAATGCTCGCTCAAATCATACCCGAGGCAGAGCGACGCGCCCGCGCCGCCGTCGGTCGGCCCGCCGCCCTCAACGATCAGTATCCCCGCGCCCGGGCTCACGCTCCACCGCGTCCAGTCCACGCCCTCCTGGGCAAGGGCAGGCCACACCGCGCCCGCAAGCCCGGCACAGACGCACCTCCTCCATACCCCTTTAAACATGCTCCTCCTTTACGGTGAAAAAATAAGCAACCATTATATCACGCAACGCGCGCGAAGGCTAGCGCAATTAATAATTAGGAATTAGAAATTAGGAATTAGGAAGGGCCGGAAGCCTTGCGCTCCCGGTCATTCCTAATGACTACTCATCGCGCCCGTCGGGCAGGCGGCGGCGCAGCCTCCGCAGCCGACGCACACGGCGGACGGCTCGGAGTACGGCGTCGAGACGCCTTTGTCCATGCCCCGCCCGACGGCTGCAATCGCGCCTGTCCCAAGGCTTTCGCACGCCCTCGCGCATAACCCGCACAATATGCATTTATCGTTTAACGGTATATCGGATTGCGTGGTTTTTTCCGGAGGCGTTTCGGAAGCGGGCGATATAAAGCGTTCGTATTTCGGTACGCCGTACATCCGGCACAGCCTTGTTACGCGGTCGCTTGAGGGGGCGCGCGCGCGGAGAAGCGCGAGCGTCATTCGACGTCTGCGGACAATCCGCTCCGAATTTGTATACACATTGCAATCGCGTTCGACGGGGTAGACGCATGACGCGACGACGTCGCTCCGGCCGCCTGATTCCACTTCGACGAC
>Ga0082212_10001181_pt1 | contig 38337 bp, 24 predicted proteins | sample TergutNt197P3_FD_71548 | JGI IMG/M metagenome (GOLD analysis project Ga0082212, IMG submission 71548) | Neocapritermes taracua P3 segment gut microbial communities from Petit-Saut dam, French Guiana - Nt197 P3 | ecosystem: Host-associated > Arthropoda: Insects > Digestive system > Gut ...
AATAGTCCGGGCAAAAAAGCTCGTCGTAAAAATAGCTGACGTAATTTTTTATTTCGCTCATGAAAGTTATGTCTTTTCGCGGCTTTTCCCCGCCCCTTCCGATCGACAGAATATTTTTCGCGTATTGGGCATCGCCCTCGAGCAGATGATATAGTTCCAAATCGTATTTTTTTGCCCAGGCGGCGGCATAACCGTATACTTCGTCGGCAGACAAAGTCGCGATATGGTTTTTGCTTATGTCGTTTAATTTGTTCAAGTCGAACAGCGCCCCCGACGGGCTGAGCTTCTCGACTGTGAATTTGAATTCGTTTAAGTCGGCTGCGGGGTTTGCCATGCGCCATTCCTCGTAGTTTGAATTGAGCAGCGTCATGACATATTCTTTCAGGCATATGGGCATATATCCCACTTCGCCGTAATAGTCGAGCGCGAGCTCGGGGTCTTTGCGTTTCGAGAGCTTGCGTTTGGATTCCCCCTCTTGCTTCAGCAGCATGGCGTGGTGGATATAGTGCGGCGGCTCCCAGCTCAACGCTTCGAAAAATTGCGCGTGAATCGGCAATGTCGCCAAATATTCATCGCCTCTGACGACATGGGTGGTGCGCATCAAATGGTCGTCTACCACATGGGCGAAATGGTACGTCGGCAAGCCGTCGGATTTTATGACCAATTCGTCGCGTATGTTTTCCGGCGGGTCGAGCAGGCCTTTGATCAAATCGTTAACGGATATTCTTTTGGTTTCGTCGCCGAAAGATTTTAAGCGGATGATATAGCTCTCGCCGTTATTTATCTTTTTTTCGATCTCCTCGAAAGTCAGCTCGCGGCATTTTGCCCATTTGCCGTAATACCCGGTGTTTTCATTTGCGGCTTTTTGCTTTTCTCTGATTTCCTCCAAAGTTTCGGGGCTGCAGAAGCACGGGTACGCCTTGCCCTCGGAAACCAGCCGCTTCGCGAAAACTTCATATATTTCTTTTCGTTTGCTTTGTACATATGGGCCATAGCTGCCGATTTCGCCGTTTTGCGTGAATCCCTCGTCGAGATTCAAATCGAATCCGTCCAAAAAGTTGAAAATTCCCCCTATCGCGCCTTTGATTTCCCTTTTTTGGTCTGTGTCCTCTAACCTCAGATAGAATATCCCGCCGCTCTGGTGTGCGAGCCTTTCATCGATCAAGGAACTCCATAGGCTCCCCAGATGCAAAAAACCCGTGGGGCTCGGGGCGAACCTGGTCACGCAGGCGCCCTCTGGAAGATTTCTTTTCGGGTATCGTTTCTCTATTTCGCTTGGAGTCGTTTTCAAATCCGGGAACAGCAGCTCCGCGATTTTATTTGACATAAAGTTCACTTCCTTTTTTGTTTCTTTTTTTGCGCAGCGCGAGCAATTCTAAGGCCAAAATAATCAAAACGCATAAAAGCGAAATGATCGCACCCGGCACAAGCCCCTCGGTTATGTAATACAGCTCTATCGTGTGCTCTCCGCCGTCGATCGGGGCAGTCACGAACCCGTCCGTTATCTTCTTTATTTCCCGCGCATCGTTTTTTTTCTTTTCTTCGTTTTCATCCTTTTTTTCGGTGACATCGTTTATCTCGGCTTCGGACATCGGGTTTGTTTCCACTTTTTTGCCGTCGATTTTCAAGTTCCAGCCTTTGTCGTAGGGTATCGAGGTGAAGAATATGCCGCCGTCGCCCGCGTTTATCTTGCCTTTTATGTTGGTATCGGAAAATTTTTCTATGGACAGCGATTTCGCATTCAGTGTGTCATACGCGCTTTTGAATATGGCTTCGTCGAATCCCGCGACGAAAATATAGAAAGTGCCGCTCTCGCTGGGGTCTATGTCAAAGCTGACGCTTATTTCCTGGCCTGCGTAGACGCTCCCGCAGTCTATCGTCACGCCCCTGTTTATCTCATACGATTTCGATATGCCGTTTGTGCTCACGTAGGCTTTTGCGCTCCTCGTGGATTTTATGTACATATACACCTGCTGGTAGACTTCGCTCGTGTATACGTGGTTTGCCGTGCCTTTTTGGCTTTTGTCGGTCATGTGATACGAATAAACGCCGTATCTCGAGCGGGATTCCGAAAAATTGTCGTTCGTGTTGCGGGTCTGCTCGATATTCTCGAATATGTTGCCCGTTATTCCTGTCGCTTTTTTCATCAGTTCGTTTTGGAGCGCAAATATATTCTGCTCGCCCATGTCTGTTTCCTTTGCGTCCTCCGAAACGACAAAGCCGAGGGGCAGCCAATATTTGTTTTGGTAGACGTTCACCACTTGTTTTTCGTCCGAATAGGATTCACCGCCGTCCTCGTAAGTAGTTTCGAAAATAGATTGCCGCAGTTCGGGCATTTCATCGAATACAACGCTGTTTACGTTGTATTCCGCGGTTTCCTCCCTGGCCATAAGGTATTTTATCGACATCAGCGAATTGAAAACGGGAGTTGCGGAAGAGTACAAAAACCTGTTTGAGGGAATGGTGGCGGCAATCCCCAAAAGCTCAAGAGTCCTGGCGAATCTGCTGTTTGCCTCCGAGGAAAACTGCGATATCCCCCTGTATCTGTACAGGGCGGGGTCGTTCGTGGTGTACCACCTGCTCATTTCAAGCCTGAAAAACAGGTCTTCATCCGCGTCGTAAATCGCGGCCACCGCCTTTTGCACGCCTTCTTTCGACGGGGGGTAGCTGGTCCTGTCCGAGGGCGCGTTGACCGCCGCGCCCTTTATGGCCGACATGCCCCCCTCGAAAATCATGGCGAACATCAAAATCACCGCCAGATACGTTTTCGCCATTTTGCCGTGTTTGTACAGCAGGATCACCGCCATGTATACCACTAGGATGGCTATGCTCACATAAAAAACCTTGAAGTCGAAAACATCTTTTTTAGCTCCCGCTTTATACCACTGCTCGGCGATTATGAGGTAGCCGAACACGCAGAGCAGAAACTTCATCACCGTGCCTTTTTTTATGTTCTCCCCGTCAAAATTCGCGTATGACTTGTATGCCAAGGTGACCAAAACAAACGTGAACACGAATGATTGCCTGTATGGTATCTCGTTTGGGAAATGCATTCCGTGCCAGTAATAGTCCAAAATATTCAAGTTGAAACAAAAAAGCATGAAAACTAAAAAAACGCCGGCGGCCAGTTTTTCTTTGAGCTTTATCTTCGAGTTCAAAAAGTACATCCCCGCCATGATGACCGTTAAAAGCCCGCACGCTATATTCGGCAGTCCGGCCATCGCCCTTTGGTTGGGCGCGGTGTTGGGCAAAAGGTTCGTTATGATGTCGAGTATCGAGTTGTATGTGTTTATATCCCTCGAAAACGTGGATCCCGCGTTGCCGGTGTTTGAAAACCACAAAAAAGTGGGCAGCAAAATGAACATCGAAAGCCCGACCCCGATTATCGAAGCCCCCACCGCTTCCGCGGTCTTTGTGACAAATCCCCAGACGCTTGGCTTTTTTATCTTCGTCACATACAATACGACATAATACACCGCGATGAATTCGCACACGAAAATCGCTATGTAGTAATTGCATATAACGGTTATTCCCAAAGTTATTATATACAGCTTGAATTTCCCGCCGTCGATCAGGCGCTCAAGGCCTAAAATCACGAGTGGCAGAAGCGCCATGCAGTCGAGCCACATTATGCACCAGTAATACCCCACCGCGTACGCGCTCACCGCGTAAAGCGTCGAAAAGCCGATTATGGCAAACCCGTTGTTCAAGGAGCAGTATTTTTTGTTTTCTTTGTACAGACCTCTCAAGTAGATCGAAAAAAACAAACCGGAGCACGCGATTTTGACCACGGTGGCGAGTGCCATGAATTCTCTCAGATATTTTTCGGGGAAAAACACGGAAAAAAGATACAGCGGGGTCGAGGCGTAATAGGACATGAGCGAGAGGAAGTTCGTGCCCGCGCCCGTGTTCCAGGAATACAGGAGCGATCCGCCGTGGGTCAGCTTGTATTGCAGCTCCTGCAAAAACGGATAATATTGGTGCCAGCTGTCCACCACCATTATCTGCTTGTCGCCGAAAGGGAATATCTTTATGGTGTAATAGGCTATGCCCATAAGAAAAAACGGTATCGCAAATGCCAATATATGCACCGGCAAAAACCTTATCTTTTTTGCCTGCAGCGAAACCGGGGCATTTTCGCCGATTTCTCCGAAAATTTCCTTTTCGGCGAAATTGACGGTCAAATTTCCGACGGAGCCGTCTATGTCTTCAAAATCGTTCAAATCGGTTATTTTTCGCAGCTCCTCCTGTATGGCGGCGAAATCCTTTTCTTCGGCGGCTGCTCCATCGGTCTGATTTTCGTTATCTTTCATAGTTTGATGTTTTACCTCCTTTATCTTTTATCTTTTGAATTGTTTTTCGATATCGCTTTTTGTTATTTCGAAAGCCACCGGCCTGCCGTGCGGGCAATATCTCACATTTTCATAATTTAAAACTTTTTCGACAAGCCAAGCGATATTTTCGGAACTGTCGCTTATGCCGCTTTTCATGGCCGCCCTGCATGCCGCGCTTTTTTTGGCCGAAATCTGCGCGAGTTTTTCAAAAACCGTTTGGCCCGGGGAGATGCCCTCTGAGCTCAGATATGCCGCTTCCTTTATTATCGCTCCTGCGCTTGCGTCGCCTATCTCCGAAGGCACTTCGGTTATCGAAAGAGTGTTGTCGTTTTTCCATTCAAATATGATTCCCAAGTTTTTTATTTCGTCTTCGATTTCCAAAATTCCGGCGGCTTCCTTTGGGGTCAGTTCCAATTCCTCGGGGACGAACAGCAATTGGCTTTTGAAATTTGAGTTTTTGTTTTTTACCGCATTTTTTATTATTATATCATAAATTATTCTTTCGTGCGCGGCGTGTTTGTCGATTATTATAATTTTTTCGTCTTTTTCGATTAAAATATACCCGAAAAAAGCTTCGCCTAAGATTTTGTAGTTTTGTTTTTCATAAAAATATGTTTTTTCGGAAATGCCGTTTTCCGAATTTTCGCGTAACGGGCGCGTTTCGGAAACGTTTTCGCTTTGCCTTTCTTTTTTTTCGGAACCCTGGTTTCGATATGAAATATTTTGCTTTTCCTTTTTGTCCGCCTTTTCTTTTGAGGCAAAATTGGCATCCGGTTCAAAAAAGCTTCCGAGCGTTTCCTTCACGGCGTAATATATGGCTGAGTAAACCTGTTTTTCGTCCGAAAATTTTATCTCCATTTTTTGCGGGTGGACGTTTATATCGACTTTTGATTCGTCAACTTTTACATATAACGCGCAGATTGGGAAAGTCCTTGTTTCGGATATTGATTTATACGCTTCTTCTATCGCCGTCATAATCGTTTTTGAATACACATATCTGCCGTTAACGAAAAAGTTTTCGTTTACCCTCGTTTTCTGCCCGTTTTCGATTCGTGAGACAAACCCGTAAACTTTTATGTTTTCTTCGTCGCCGATTTTTTCGTCAAAATCGCCGACAGGGATTAAATTTTCCGCGGTTTCGTCCCCGAATACAGAATATACCGTGTCTTTATAATTCCCGTTGCCGGGCGTAAATATTTTTTGTTTGTTGTCCTGTATAAATTTAAAAGATACATTCGGATTTGACAACGCTATTTTTTCGGTTATCCATTTACAGTACATTCCCTCGGTTATATCGCGTTTTAAAAACTTCTGCCTTGCGGGAATTTTCGAGAACAGTCGTTCTATTACAACAGTCGTGCCGTTGGCGCAGCCGGCTTCCGAAATTTTTATATTCTGTCCGCTTGACGATTCGAGCATATAGCCGTTTTGCGCGTCTTTGATTTTCGTAAATATTTTTATATCCGAAACGCTTGAAATTGCCGCTAATGCTTCGCCCCTGAATCCGAGAGTCGTTATCTTCTCCAAATCTTTTTCGTCTTTTATTTTGCTTGTGGCATGACGTAAAATCGCGCGTCCTAAATCTTCGGCGGTCATTCCGTCGCCGTTGTCAGTTACGCGAATATACGATATTCCGCCGCCTTTTATCTCGATTGTGATAATATCAGCGTTTGCGTCAATCGAGTTTTCGACAATTTCTTTTAAAGCCGACGACGGTCTGTCAACGACTTCGCCCGCGGCTATTAAGTTCGCTATGTGAATATCAAGTAAATTAATCATGATTCATTTTTTCGCATTCTTTTATTTATATATTCGGTTTGTCTATTATCGGCTCAATAAGCGGAAAAGTAGTGGATAATGTATAAACCGAAGAAGTTATAATTTCATCTGTTGTTTTATATGTTGTCGGTTCAATCGCAGGTTCTGTCAGTTGATTACTTACCGCAAAGTTATTATTTGATTCCCGTCCGCCGTTGGGGAAATACGAAATTAAATTTATAAACCCTATAAATAATACTAATAATACAGCCGCCGGTAATATATTTGCAAATTTATATTTGGTTTTATATTGGCTTTTTTTTATGAGCATTTCGTCCGTGAGTTTAAATACGGTTTCTTCGCTTATTAATTCGTCAAAAAATTCATTGTTCATATAATTACGCCTCCTTTTATGAGGATTTTTTTGATTTTATCTTTCAGCCGGCTTATACGTTTATCAACCGTGTTACGTTTTATTTGCAAAACCTCTGCGATTTCTCCCGGGGTTTCATAATATAAAAAACGCATGGTAAATAATAATCTTTCCTGCCCGTTTAGTTTTGAAATTATGCTTTCAACCAATAATTTAGCTTCTGTTTCGTCCTGATATTCTATCGGGGAAGATAAATAATCAAGGTTTTCGTTGCCGATTAATTCTTTGGATTTACGGATATTGCTTTTACAATAATTTAACGCGACAGAACGCGCTATTACCGCGACAAAAGCTTCCATGCTGCCTCGCGTTTCGTCATATTGCCGTATTTTTTTAATGATTTCCAAAAATACGGTGTTTACGCAATCGTCAATATCGTTCGGCTGGTTCGCGTAAAGTAAAATATTTGAAACGATTATATGTATCTGCGGCTGATATTTAAAATAAAAACTATCGTTAATTTCGATATTTTCAAAAGTTTCGCTTTCGTTTCCGTTTGTATCCGCAATAACCGTATCCATGATATTATTATCAAACCCTTCTGATTATAGATTGTATATTTTAACGCGTTTATTATATATACAATTCAATATTGCGATTTCTGACATAAATTTTTATCCGGCGGACGAACACAGTTCGTCCCTACAATATTAATCTTCCCATGTAAACGCTTGTATTGCGATACATAAATTATATCTGTCTGTATCAAATTTATCCCTGCCGTATGAGTCTAAAAATATATTCATGTAATCGTTTGATTCTAAATTATGCTGTAACGACCAGATTGCCCATAATATATCAAAATGCCTGTCGCCGATTCCACCGCCCTCAAAATCAATAAATCCCATAAAATTAAAATCGTCATCTAACATAATATTCGGCAGACAAGCGTCGCCGTGCAGATTTACGTCCTCGACAAGTTTATGTTCGTTTCTGCATAAAAAATCATAACCGCCCTGAACTGATTCAAAATCGCCGTAATCAAGAAACCATGCGTCGTAATTATTTTCTTTGTAGTTTTTGTGAGCTATTTTTATTAATTTTTTTGTTATGCCTTTTTTCGGGCAGTTTTTTGGATTTATGTCGTGCAGTTTTCTTAAGCTTTTTCCTGTCACGATGGCTAATTTTTCAGGTTCTCTCAAAAATTTTTCTTCGTAAGAAGATTCACCGTTTACTTTTTCCATTAACATATAATCGCTGTCTGTACTGATATAAGCGCATAAACGTGAAGTCATTTGTTTGCTATGAAAATAATCAATCATGGCTGCCTGATGTTCCAATGTATTTTTCGGTGAGATTTTCAAGAAATAACCGCCATTTTTGTCGATAAAATAAGTTTTCGCTCGTTGGCTGCATGATGAATCATATATTTTTGACCCGATTAAATAAGATTTTATTTCGTCGGGCATTAAATTTATATCAAGTTCTATTTTTTCCAAACACATTTTTTACTCCTGTTCGATAATAAGTTCATTTGCGTACGGTAAAGTTTTGAGCCATTCGCAAAACTCCCGCCATTCGTATAATTTATGCGATTTTCTTGCGTTATACATACTGGTTAGATTTTCATAAGTCATAGTGCAGGTTCTTAATTGATTATAACTTGACGGCAATAACTGTATGATTTTATACCATTCTGATTTATCTTTTGATTCGTTGTATTTTTCTCTGATTTTTTCAAGAAAATTTAATAAATCCAACAATATTTTTTCGCTTTCTTCGTCAAGCCGGTCGTGGCTGAAATCGTCCGGTTCGAATTTTTTCGTGTGTATTTTGTGCATTGTGCTTGTTGAATTTGCGGTCGTGCCTATTTTATATGTGTCAAACTCTTTCCACCAGTAGAGCGGCGCGTAAATATCGGCTGAGACTATAATTTGACGCATGAATTTTCTGTGGTCGGTTCCGGCTTTGCAAAGTTTTAACGCAAGCTGCAAATCGTTTTCGCCGAGTATATACTGCCCGTCGGGATTATAATAACTGTCGGTTCTGTCCCAACTGTTCATGGGATTCCGCGCTCCGCGTATTGCGTTCTCGAAATTGTATATATTTACTTTTGTTATTTTTATCATAAATTTTTAGTTCCTAATGTTCATTAATCCAATTAAATGGAAATATTTCAAATTCTGTGGCTTCATAAAAACCTGATTCATAATTATCATTCGTTGCGTGCCAAAAAGTTAATCTATAAAGAACCGCATTATATATAATTGTCCCACCATCTTTAAGACCAGTTCTAAAAGGAAATAGTAAAATTATAAAAACTAAAGCTATAACACCTACTGTTATTATTTTTTTCGTTCTTTTTTTCATAATTATTTCTCCGACAATTTTATCAACTCATACAATACATTTAAAAAGAAGGGCAACCAGCCCTCTTTTTATTGCAACCTTAAATATTCTTTGACCCCTTTTTGGAGAATCTGCGAAAAATTAACGTTCTTTTTTTCGCCTTCTTCTTTTAGCCATAACGGGATAGTTGCGTTTATTTTAACCGATTTTCCCTCGAAATAATTTTTATAGAATTGCGTGTCGCACGCAACTAAATTAACTATATCGTCAGGTTTTGCTTTAATCTCGCTTGTTTTGCTTGGATTGGGTATTTCTTCGCCGTCTTTTTCCTTATCGTATAACACAAAACATAACACATCTTCAGCCATATACATCGCTTCATTGAAGTCATCACCTTGCGTATAACAACCCTCAATATCAGGAAAATATACGCAATAACCTCCCAATTCTTTATCTGGTTCAAATATTGCCGGATAAACATATTTTGCCATTATAATTCACTCCTTATTTCAGACCTGCGTCTTTTAATATTTGGCTTAACGTTCCTTTTTTAACATCTTGCGTATCGTGTCTGCCCACTCTAAAAACTTTGTTAGTGATAGGGCTAAACCACTTTTCGTGATTAGCGCCTTCGTTTTCTTTGTAGCAGCCATTTTGTCTTAATATTTTTTTGAGTTCCGAATATTTCATATATATTATACTCCTTTTTATGTTCCTTGTCAACTATTTCTCCGACAATTTTATCAACTCGTACAATACATTAAACGCTTCCATCGGTGATAATACGTTTATATTTATGCTCTTTAATTTATCGTAAATTTCGTTTTTGTTTATGTCCTCAAACGAAAAATTATCTAACTCATCAGGTTCTTCGATTTTGCTTGTTTTTCTTACAGTCACTCCCCTGCCTTCTTCAAGTCCTGTCAAGACTTCTTTCGCCCTCTTGACAATTTCATTCGGCACTCCCGCAAGTTTCGCCACTTCTATGCCGTAACTGTCGTCCGCCGCACCTTTTATTATTTTGCGTAAAAATATTATATCGTCGTCTTTTTTCTTTGCGGCTATGTTATAATTCACTACGCCGTCAATTTCGTTTTCTATATCGGTCAATTCGTGATAATGCGTGGCGAATAAAGTTTTAGCTCCGAGTTTTTTACTCGCCGTGTATTCCAAAACAGCCCTCGCCATGCTCATGCCGTCAAACGTCGATGTTCCCCTGCCGATTTCGTCATAAACTATAAGGCTTTTTTTCGTCGCGTTTTTTAGGATATACGCCACTTCGCTCATTTCAAGCATAAACGTAGATTGCCCCGCCGCTAAATCGTCAGCCGCTCCTACTCTTGTGAAGATTTTATCGACAAGCCCGATTCGCGCTTCACTCGCCGGAACATAAGAACCCACCTGTGCAAGTAAAGTTATTATTGCGACCTGCCGCATATACGTTGATTTCCCCGCCATGTTCGGTCCGGTGATTATATATAACCTGTTTTTGTCGTTGTCTAAATAAACATCGTTTGGAACATAATAATTATCCCTTTGCATGATTTCTACGACGGGATGTCTGCCGTCTTTTATTTGCAAAACCGAAGAATAATCGACTTCGGGACAGGTATAATTATTCTTTTCGGCTGTTTCCGCAAGCGAGTATAACGCGTCGATACATGACAACGCGTAGCTTGTTTTTTGAAACCGGTGTATATTCGACGCTATGATTCTTGTTATATCCTCGAAAATATCATGTTCTATCGCGACTAATTTTTCGTTCGCGCTTAATATGGCAGACTCCATTTCTTTGAGTTCTTCTGTTACATATCTTTCACCGTTTGTCAAAGTCTGCCGTCTTATATATTTTTCAGGTACTTGTGAAACATATGATTTTGATACTTCTATATAATACCCGAAAACTTTGTTGTATCCGACTTTCAAACTTTTTATTCCCGTGCTTTCGCGCTCCGAATTTTCTATTTTTTCGAGCCAGTCTTTGTTGTCTGAGATTATCGACCTGTAATGGTCAACGTCTGAATTAAAACCGAATTTGACAAAACCGCCGTCTTTTATGCTTGCCGGAGGTTCGTCCGCTATTGCTGTGTCTATTATGTTAAATATATCTTCAAGCCCGTCGGTATTCGCGTTTAGTTCGGAAATTAATTCGCTGCCGAAAAATCTGATTTGTTCTTTTATATCCGGGATATTTTTTATGCTTGCGGCAAGTTTTTTTAAATCCCTCGCGTTTGCCGTTTTATAGACTACTTTTGCGATTATCCTGTCTATATCTTGTATATCTGATAAACTCTGCTTGATTTTCCCGCGTTCTATGACTTTTTCAATAAGTTCGCCGATTGCCCTCTGGCGTTTCTGTATCGCGCGGCAATTTAATAACGGCTGTTCGAGCCATTGTTTTAGAGTTCTCGCGCCTTTTGACGTTCTTGTCTTGTCGATAATCCATAAAAGCGAACCTTTTTTATCTTTGTTTACCATAGTTTCGGCAAGTTCAAGATTTCTGCGCGTATTCAAGTCTATCTCCATATATAAAGATTTGTCATAAATATTCATTTCGGTTATATTCAAAACGTCGCTTTTTTGCGTATCGTATAAATAATCGAAAATGGCAAGTTCAAGATTTCTGCGCGTATTCAAGTCTATCTCCATATATAAAGATTTGTCATAAATATTCATTTCGGTTATATTCAAAACGTCGCTTTTTTGCGTATCGTATAAATAATCGAAAATCGCGCCGATTGATTTTATTAAAATATCCGGCATTGTCGAAATATCAATTTCCGACTTAAATTCGGGATTGTTGTTAAATTCTTCGATATTTTTTTTCGCTGTTACAATATCGAATCTTTTTTCTTCTTTGTCATTTATGACGGAGTTTAATTTATCGGTCAGAAATTTTGATATTCTTGGGAATTTTAATATATCCAGATTCACCAGCACTTCGGACGGCGAAAAAATCCCGATTTCGTTTAAGAGTTTATCCAAGTAATCAGACCCTGTGAAATAAGTCGCGTTCACAATTCCCGACGTTATGTCTATGAACGAAACGCCACAGGTTTTTTCTTCGATGCATATACTGCACAAATAATTATTTTTTGATTCGTTTAAAAATCCCGATTCTATGATAGTTCCGGGAGTGACGATTCGCACAACATCGCGTTTTACGAGACCTTTTGCCAAGGCGGGGTCTTCCATTTGTTCGCAGATTGCGACTTTATAGCCTTTTTCGACAAGCCGGTTTATGTAATTTTCGACGCTGTGAAACGGCATACCGCACATCGGAGCGCGTTCTTCTTCGCCGCAGTCTTTTCCTGTAAGGGTCAGGTCAAGTTCTTTTGAACCTGTTTTCGCGTCGTCATAAAATAATTCATAGAAATCGCCGAGCCTGTAAAATAAAAGATAGTCTTTGTATTTTTCTTTTATCTCGTCGTATTGAACCATCATCGGGGTTTTTGCCATAGCTTTATACCTCTTGTATTTTATTTATGTTTAAATTTTATTATATCACAAAATCTATTGTTTTACAATCTCCCCGTACAATCCATGCAATTTGCCTTCGTTTATTTTTACATTGACAAAACTGCCGATTAAATCAATGTTTCCATCGAATATCACAAGCTTATGCGTCGATGTGCGTCCGGCTAATTTCGGGCGACCACATAGGGTCGCCCCTACGGTTGCGTTTGCGTTTTTATATTCGCTTTCGACAAGAACCCTGACGGTTTTGTTTTCATATGCTTTGTTTTTTTTCACGGATATAGCGTTTTGCAATTTGATAAGCCGCGCAAATCTTTCGGTCTTTTCTTTGTGCGAGATTTTATCCTCCATTTTTTCAGCCGGAGTGTTTTTGCGTTTTGAATATATAAACGGGAATATATTATCAAACTCCGCCTGTTCTATTATATCGAGAGTTTCTTTAAATTCTTCTTCGGTTTCTCCCGGAAAACCCACGATTATATCCGATGCTATCGCTATATCTTTTACGTTTGATTTAAGTTTTTTGATTAAATCAAGATAATTTTCACGCGTGTATTTTCTGTTCATGAGTTTTAATATTCTGTTGCTCCCCGCTTGTACAGGTAAATGAAAATGTTTCGCGAGTTTATTGTTTTCGCCCATTAGAGTTATAAGTTTGTCCGGTACGTCTTTTGGGTGTGAAGTTATAAATCTCAGCCAATAATCGCCGTCTATTTTTACAATATCGCTTAATAAATCCGTGAAATTATACTCCGGATTTATCGGGTCTTTGTAAGAATTTACGTTTTGTCCGAGTAAAGTTATGTCTTTATATCCCGATAATACAAGCTCCTGTATTTCCTCAATAATTTTGTCTTTGCTACGGCTTCTTTCCCTGCCGCGCACATACGGGACAACGCAATACGAGCAATAATTATCACAGCCGTACATTACAGATACCCACGCTTTGAATAAACTGTCTCGTTTAATTGGCAAATCTTCGTCGATTATATCTGTTTCGCGGCACGCCGGGTCGTCGTGCCCTGCATTTTTTATTGTTCGTTTTTTGTTTATCAGAGTTTCGTGAAATATTTCCGGGAATTTATGAATCGAACGCGTCCCGAATATAAAATCAACATACGGGAAACTCTTTTTTATATACTCCAAAACATGCTCTTGCTCTACCATGCAGCCGCATATCCCGATTAATAAATTTTTGTTTATATTTTTGTAATGCTTTAATTGTCCTGTCCGTGAAAACGCTTTAAGTTCGGCGTGTTCACGGACCGCGCATGTGTTCATGATTATTACGTCGCATGTGATAAACGGGCTGTTTTCGTCTATGATAAATTCGCCGCGATTTCCGTGATTTCCCGATATATCAGAAGTCATGTCTGCGTTTATTATATCATATCCCATAGATTCAAGCATACCTTTGATTTTTTCGGAATCAGCCTCGTTTTGCTGACACCCGAAAGTTACCACGCACGCTTTGGGTTTTTGAGTTTTTTTGTTATTTATATTTTTTATTGTATTTACAATTTCTTTATTCATAATTTTCTTATGTTATAACCTCGACTTCGTCTTTTTTGATAAATCTGAATGCGTTCTTTTTCCATTTGCCGCTTATATAATATCCCGCGACGGGAATAAGACCTAATATCCAGCCTGCCATAAACGAAAAATAAATATTTACGGGATTATCCGGGTTTATATAATTTATCAGATACGCCGTCGGAATTCTCGCCGCCCAAAGCCCGACAAGAGAACCTATCAACGGCACGATACTCTGTCCCGCCCCCCTCAACGAGTTGCTTAAAATAAAATGTATCGCAAGGAGCCAGATAAACGGCATTATCCTGAATAAATATCCCTGCCCGTATTGGATTACTTTGCTCATGTCGCTCTCGGAACTCCCGAAAAGTTTTATAAGCGGCTCGCTCAACGGCAAAATTATCAGGCATATCAATACGCTTGATATTATCCCGATAAAACAAGTCGTGCGAACGCCTTTTTTTACCCTGTCGAGATTTCCCGCCCCGATATTCTGCCCGACATACGCCGTTATTGCGCTTGCGAAACTTATAATCGGCAGAAACGCGAACGCGTCTATTTTCTGGGCGCATGTAAAAGCAGTCGTAAAATCCGCGTAAACAGAATTTATAGTGTTTATCAAATTCATCATCATCATTATCCCGACTGAAAACAAAGCGTTTTGAATACCGCCCGGAAGCCCGATTTTTATTATGTTTTTTAACAACTGAAACTCAAAATTTAATTTTTTTATGTTAAACGTGATTTTAAACCCGTAGTTTTTGCGGTTTATATGCCATATACTGAAAGCAAAAGCGATTACTTGTGCCATAACCGTAGCGACCGCGACTCCTATTACGTCCCAGCCAAATCCCCACACAAATAAAATATCCAGAACTATATTTGACCCGGTCGCGATTCCAAGAAACAACAGCGCGATTTTGCTGTTGCCAAGCCCCTGTAAAATACCGCTGTTCAGATTAAATCCGAACGACGGTAGAACCCCTATGAATATTATAGTCAAATATTGCGTGGCGTAATTTAAAATGCTGTCCTCGACGTGTACCGCCGTCAGTATCGGACGGCTCGCGAATATGCCGACTATTGTTAACGGGATAGAAATAACAAATAAAAACATATAAATCGTATCGACAGCGCGTTTTATAGATTCTTTGTCGTTTGCTCCGTAAAACTGCGACACTATTATAGTCGCCCCCTGCCCTATCCCTAAGAAAACCGAAACCATAAGAAACATTATCGGCGTTGCATTTCCGACGCCCGCTATGCAGTCCTTGCCGTTTTTCGCGAAATTTCCGACTACTATCGTGTCTGTGAGATTATATAACTGCTGCGCGATATTGCCTATAAGCAACGGCAGGGCGAACTTGAATATCAGTTTTGCGGGATTGCCTTTAGTCATGTCTATCCCGCCGCTTTTTGATTCTTTTGACTCTATTTCTTCTGTGTTTTCCGACATCTTTTTATGTTTCTCCAAATTTATTTACTTTATTTATTTGATACGACCCATCGTTATTTCTTGAGATTTCTTCGTTTTTGTTTATATTGAAACTTTTCGGGATATATACTTCTTTTAATATATTGCCATTTTTGTCCGATAAATAAACAGTATCGCCCGGTTTTATTTTAAAATCAAATATATGATTTGATTTGATTTCTGATATATTTTCGCAGTTTTTTCCGTAGTATGTCATTACGGATTTTGACGGAAACCGCACTTTTTTTATATGAAATTTTTTCAAGTCTGTTTTGTCGTTTGACAGATATAGATTTTCTACCGTCGTTTCGTTCGCCCCGGGATTATATAATATTATAATACCGCAGTCGTCGTCGAGTTTTATTGTTTTTATCACAATATCATAATAATTTTCGTCGGGTTTTAGAAAAACCTCGGCGTTTATTTTATTATTTTCCGCAATGCTTCTGCTTAGTTTTATTTCCGGCTCGTAATATTTTTTGCCGTTTATTTCCCAGCAGTCAAATAAATATCCGGCTTGAGGCTCTGCTTTTAATATAACCGAATGTTCGGTAAAATAACAGCTCGATAAATTGCCCGCGCCGCTTAATTTCAAAGTATTCAAAGTTATGTCGGCTTCCGGCTTGCTTTTTACGCTTACGTTATAAGTCTTGTCAGTCAGATTAAAACTTTGTACCATATCTTCGATTACATACGCTTCCCGTCTTTTCGCGAAACGCAGAATATTTTTTCTGTCGTTCTGGATATTATTCACGCTGCTGCCCAAGACGTTTCTTTTCACGGCTACGCTTATTTCGTAATCGTACAAATCCGCGATTCTGTAAAGCTCGTCCTCCATGTTTTCGTATATAAATACAGAATTAAACAAATCAAACATCTGGTTGCAGAATTTTTCCTGCATGTCCTGCCGTTTCATCAACGCGTTAAAAACCGACGCGCTGTTTTCTCTTTTTATCCGTTGTATCGTCATCTCGTTAGTGCCTGCCCAGTCTCCCCAGCCTCCCTCGGCGTCATATAAAAGCATCCGCAGCTTACCGTCGTAGTATTTGTTTATATATGTCCCGTCGCCGCCGTTATAACGCCAGAGTTTTCTGTTATTATGAGGCCAGTCCCAGTTTCTCGCGTATATTTCAAAAGCGTAATAAAGCATGTAATTGTCCAAATCTATCGTTTCGATATATTCTTCAAATGTTTCGTCGTTTACCAGATTTCCGGCTTTCGTTTCTTCCCAGTGATATAAAATATCGTATAAATTTTTATTGTCCCCGCCGTACATATCAGAAAAATAAGTTTCGTGATAAAATATTTCAAGCCAGAAAAACCCGTAATATTCGCCGTTTAAAAATACCGCGGCGGGCGCGAACTCTTTATAATCTAAAAACCCCGCTTGTTTTGCCAGACCCATGGCAAATTCCTCACGCATGAACGCGCCGTACCTGTCGTTCGCGCCGTTTCGCAATAATAAAGTTTTGTAATCGTATATAAAACTCCCGTAATCGTCGTTGCGTTTGTTGTCTTCAAAAAACGGGTAATAAAACCTGTCGAATATATTGTCGTATTCCCCTCTCGCGTATAAAGCGAGAGATTTTCTGTCGTTGGCTCTCGACCAGCCCCCGTGAACCCTCACGCCCGAAAGCTGAGAAACTATCAACTGCCCGTTTGATTTTATAACCTCGACATACGCTTCCCTTTCGCCTTCCCTGCCTCTTACGTTAAAATTCGCCGCGTCGGGCGGGTCGGGCCATTGTCTCGGATGCTCTTTTTTCCATTCGTCCCTTAATTTCCCTTCGACTAATATCCCGTTTTCGTAGCCGTATAAATCGTCGGGCTCAGCCGATATGCAAAATACAAAAGTATTTTCGTCGAACCTGTCTTCGATTCTGTTGCTCACAAAATAAGTGTGCGTAAAAATTTTTGATTCGTTATCTTCTGAATACGCTATGACTTTTAATATATACGGCTTGTTGTTGTCTGTTTTATCAAGAAAAACAGGCTCGGTATATTCCCGGCTGCCTTTGATTATGCCGTCCCTTTTATTTGTCCCAACGTTATCTTTTGACGGAACTGAGCCGTCGAGAGAATAATAAATCCCGGAGTTTTCTATATCAGAAGTTATTTCTACATATATAGAATCCGTATAAAAATAATTATTATGCGATAAAACTATGTTAAACATATCTCTCATGATTATTTTATTGTTTGTTATCCCCGCGTTTTCGTATAAATCGCTTATTTTTTGTTCTCTTATCCCGATATTTGTATCGTTTATGTAAGTTACGGTTTCTTCAGCCGCTGTTATTTCATCTTCGGGTTCGTCCGATTTACTTCTGCACGACGAAAAATACGGGATAATAAGCGAAATTATCATGACCGCAAATAAAATTTTTATATAATTATTTTTTTTAATATTATTCATCAAGATTATACGCTCCTAAATCCCTGCCTAAATCGAGAGTGTAATGCCATTCGACAAAATCCCCGTCCTGTAAAATATAATTTGCGCAGCCTATTCCCTGAAATTCGCCGTTTACAGAATAAAGCCAGCCGCTTTCCGGACCATGGTCACGCTCGAACAAAGCGTTTATCCCCTGAACATACGTCATGTCGCCTATTCCGGAGAATACAAACGGGATTTTTAACTCCCTGCATATATCTTTGGATAAATCCGCGACCGATATATTTTTTTTATAGTTTGAATCAACGAAAACGCCGGAAATGATTTCTTCCCCGTCTTTACCGTAAATTGCCAAGCCTATGCTTTTTTCGGGGATATTTGGGTCAGCTTTAGTATATACGTTTATTTTATTAACCCCGCAACCGGATAATAATAAAAATAAAATTATAAAAATTATAATTGACGTTAAAATTTTATTGTTTTTCATTCTATATAAACCTTTGTAAATTATTGTTATCTTGTTATTTTATCATAGTTTTATGTATATATCTTTAATAGCTTAATTATTTTAAAATTATTTTTATTTTATATTGTTATATCTCAAAAATTATGATATAATTATTAGGTTATATAATAATTCAGGAGATTTTTAATTATGTTGAACATAGCAATAATCGGATTTGGCAATATAGGTTCGGGGGTAGCAGACGTTTTTCTGGAAAACGAAAGCGTTATCACAAAAAAAACGGGAGATACCGTTAATATAAAATATATCGTGGACATAAAAGAAATAAAAAATCATCAGCTTTCCGACAGATATGTAAATGATTTTAATATTGTTTTAAACGACCCCGATATATCCCTTGTCGTTGAAACTACGGACAAAACGCATCCTATTTTTGAATATACCAAAGCCGCCCTCGAAAAAGGGATTAGCGTCGTAACGTCAAATAAAGCGTTGGTCGCGGCGTACGGGGCAGAACTGCTTGAAATCGCGGCACGAACAAACGCGCGTTATTTTTTCGAGGCAAGCGTCGGGGGAGGTATTCCCATAATACGCCCGATATATAACTGCCTCGCGGCAAATAAAATCAATCAGATTACGGCTATTTTAAACGGCACGACTAATTTTATACTGACGAAAATGTCAAACGAAAACTGGGATTTTGACAAAGCTCTGAAAACGGCGCAGGAACTCGGTTTCGCCGAAACTGACCCGTCCGACGATATTGACGGGAAAGATACATGCAGAAAAATCTGCATATTGTCGTCTCTGGCGTTTGGAAAACAGTTGCCGCCTGAAAAAGTACATACCGACGGGATACGCGATATAACCCTCGAAGATATAAAAAACGCCGAAACTCTTGGGTATAAAATAAAACTTATAGCGAAATCAAGCCAGATAAACGATTCGCTTTATGTCATAGTCGCGCCAATGCTTGTATCGCGCAGTTCGCCTTTGTATAATATCGACGATGTTTTTAACGGCATAGTCGTGACGGGCAACGCTATCGGGGACGTTATGTTTTACGGTCAGGGCGCGGGGAAACTCCCGACCGCAAGCGCGGTTGCCGCCGACGTCATGGACGCTTTATTAAAAAGCACGAAAAATATAACGTGGGACGTATCTGACGGGGATTATGTTTCGGATTATAAAAGCCAGCCGTCGAAATATTATATAAGAACCGACGATAAATTTTTTATCACGGACGAATTATTTGAATGTGAATTAACAGAACAAACCAAAGAATTAAATATTCTTTCGAAAATAAAAATATTATGAATATTATTAGAATTACCGCCGTATATTGTGTCAAGAATATATGATATATAAATATAATCGTAGGGGCGACCCTTGCGGTCGCCCTTAGCGTCTTGGCGGGCGACCGCAAGGGTCGTCCCTACACAGGAGAAATATATTTAATGAACAATGTACACAATACCGGCGGTAAAAATAATAAAAATAAAATATTTAAAATCGCAAAATATATTTTGATTGCGGGATTAATTATTTCAGGACTTTTTGTGTTCTTTAAATATTTGATTTTCTGGTTCCTGCCGTTTATTACGGCGTGGATAATCGCGCTTATGATTCAGCCCGCGGTAAAATTTCTGCATGAAAAAATAAAACTGCCAAGAAAATTCGCGACAGTTTTATTTTTATTGTTTTTATTTATCGTCCTCGGCGTTATTATATTCTTCACGGTTGACAGGATTATTTACGAACTTTCGTCTTTGTCGAGAAATTTTTCGCTTGCGGATTCAACAAATAAAGTTTCGGGAATGATAAACAGTTTTTTTGAGTGGCTTGAAAAATCTTTGAATAATATCCCCGTTTTCAACGATAAAAATCTGACAGAAGATATAAAAGAAACGATAAATACGGAATTAATAAACATGATTACGCAGTTCAGCGCGGATATTATTTCGCAAATCCCGTCGTTTATCAAATCAATTATAATAATTTTCCCTAAAATATTGATTTATACTATTATAACAATCGTTTCGACTTTTTATATCTCCCTTGATTATCAGAAAATAAATAAATTTATTTCTATGCAACTCCCAACGAAAGCAAGAAATATTATTATCGACATAAAATCACGGTTTCTTGAGGCGATTTATAAATATATAAAAGCGTATTTCACTATTTTTATTATAGCTTATTCCGAGCTGACCGTCGGGTTTTTGATTATCGGGATAAATTACGCTTTCAGTATCGCGCTTTTAGTGGCTGTGATTGATATTCTGCCGATTATCGGCATGGGCGCGGTTTTGATGCCGTGGGGAATAATCGCAATAGTCCGGAAAGATTATTTTACGGGTTTCGCGCTTTTGATTCAATATGCTTTGATTATGATAATACGCAATATTATCGAACCTAAAATCGTTGGGGCAAGCATAGGGCTTTATCCTGTCGCGACGTTGATTTCGATGTTTGTCGGATATAATATTTTAGGGTTCGCGGGGATATTTCTGTTCCCGATTATTATATTGATACTAAAAAATCTTAACGACGAGGGTAAAATTCATATCTGGAAAAATGTAAAATAGCGCGAAGATTTTTTACCAAAGTCCCCTTTCAAAATGGGTTTTTTTTACTTAGGTATATTACAGAGCAATTTTACGGCTTCGCCGCGGGTCATGCAACTTTCGGGATAAATATTTCCGTTTGCATCAGGGGAAATCCAACCTAACTTAATAGCAGTTGCAAGAGATAATTTTTTAGATATAGGTACATTAGATGTGTTAAAATCTTTTACTTTTGCTAAAATTTCTTCGCTTTCTTCAATACTCATAGGAATTATTTCATGCTCCATCCTTATGGATGCATAACCGTCACAACAAAATATCATGATATCTGCCTTTGTAGCATATTGGTTTAATTTTTGTTGATTAAAATTCGCAGCCCCAACAGTATAAATAGACGGAGAAATATAGTCTACATATTTTTGTGCCCAATGTTTGTTACTATTAATTTGAGAAGGAACTTCAGCCTTTGGAAAAGCTGTATAAACTAACATTTCTACTAACTCACCATATGTTATATATTGGTCTGGCTTAAATGAGTTATCGTTGTATATAAAACAGGCATTTCTGTAATATAACTTCTCAAGATAAGTCCAAAGTTCATCTGTTTGCTTTACATCTATAATATCATCTAATCCTATATCAAACATTGATGTTGTTAGTTGTTTCGTTGGTTTTTCATTGCCGGTTTTCGGCGGTTCGGGAGATTTTCCCATGCTCACTACCGTCGTCTTGCCCAATGCCCGCGCTAACGCCGTCAATGGTACATATATTGTGTCGAACGCTATGAACGGCTCTTGTTTTTTGCCCTCCATGTCCGTTAGCACCGCCTCTTTGCCGTCAATATATATCCTGATGTCCTTGTATGTCAGCGTTGCTTTCTTCGTCGCACTCGTCCCTGCTGTCTGCTTCTTCACCGGTACAGCCTTACCCACGCCGCTTATTTTCAGCTGGTTCGTCTTGCCGTCATACTCCGCGCTCTTTCCCAACGCTTTCGCCGCTGCCGTCGCCGCCACGTACACCGTGTCGAACGCTATGAATGGTTCAAGTTTTTCACCCTCAAGGTTCGTGAACACAAGCTCTTGTCCGTCCACCGTCACTTTGATGTCCCTGTATGTCACAGTGACATCTTTTTTCGTTTCGTTCGCCGCAAATACGGGCAGCGTAGTCAGTATCATTGCTGTAATAAGTATAATTACAGTTATTTTTTTGATTGTTCGTTGCATGCGGAATCTCCTCTTTGACTGGTTTATTAATCCAGTTCTTCTATTTTATTTATTGTTTTTTCTAATTTTGCCTGCGCTTTTGTTAAATTTTTATCTATTGCCGACGTAAATTCGCCGGTTCTTTTATACAAAACGTCCTGAATCGTGCTGTGCATTCCCCAGCCGAACATCTCATCGAGCGAAACCACTTTATTTTTTATTATTATATCGAGCATTTCCTCGGAATCATTATCGCGTGAATACTTGCTCTTAAGCGTTTTATCGTAATATGCCGGGAGCAGTCCGTATTTTGATTCGGCGCACAATGCCTCAAGAATCTGCCCGGTACGCTCAAAATTTGTATTGGTTACGGGTATAAGCATAAGATTTACACAGTAACTGTCCGCGAAACATATATATTCAGACTGGTTTTCATCGGCTTTGGGAGGCGGAAGTATGCCGAACTCGGTTTCGGTGGCGCGCATTCTTTCGGCAAGCTGCAAAACTTCCGAAAAGAACAGACCTCTCCTGTCTTCAAATGTCGTCATCAAAACATATTCCGGACCTCTTGAATCCAGTCCCGTGTAATACTGGTCGAGCATTACCGCGTCTTTGGTAGACAAAATATCGTTTATTTTAGAAAGAATCTGAAGCGTCTTTTCATCTCCGGCAGTAAGCGACGGGATACCGTCTTTATCTTTGACTACCATATGTTGCCCTGTGGCGTAATATAAATTAATAGTGCAGCCCGACTGGGTAAGATAACCGTACTGGTCGTGCTGGTTCATTATTCCGTCGCCGTTCACGTCTACGGAAATGTCCTTGCACATATTATAAAAATTGTCGAGATTCCATTTATTGTCCCTTACAAGACCGTATGGGCTGTCAAGCCCGTATTCGGCTATCATGTCTTTGTTAAACAATACGACCCTGAAAGCGTTTGTGTTTGTGGATATTATATCGCCCGAAGCCGCGAAAGATTTATTGCACACTGAGAGCTGGTCTATAATTGACTGGTCCCACCATGGCTGTGATAAATCAAGATACGGTACTGTATTTAAATCTGCAAGACACCCGGTAGTTATTAAATCTCCCGTTTGATTCTGGCGTACAAACAATACGTCGTATTCGTCCGAACCGGCTAATATAATCTTTTTCATGGACGAAGAAGTCATAGAAGAGCTTGTTGTCGGGATTCCTACAAGCTCAAAATTATATTTGTCTTCGAGATATGTATTCCGGGCTATAACCGCGTCGTTTATTACTTCACCCTCGTCTTCTTCGTTAGGGACAATGTCGCGCAGTCCCCAAACCCCGGCTTCGGTTACGCTGCTGTATAACGCCCTGAATTTATATCCGCCGAAATCTAAATTATCGGGCAAATCGGGATAAAGCTTAATTTCTTCCTGCGGGATTGCGTCTTCTATGCCGTCAGGACCAACTTTATCTTCGGGAGGAATTGCGTTATTTTGATTTTCCCCGCTTTTATTACCGTCGTTTTTTTCGCCGCATGACGCGAATATCACCGGGGATAAAATAAACAATACACATATTATTAAAACAAATAATTTTTTCATAAAATAAATACAAATCCTTTCTGTAAATTTAACTATAATATTAACATATTTTTATGAATATTCAAATATTTATATTTTAAAATTTAACTTCGTATATTGGTTTATATACGATTTTTGTATATCTTCTGTCGCCGAATGATTTTATCTCCTGCACGCTTTCCATAAGAGTCAGAGAATCTATCGTAAAATCTATAGGATTAAATTTTATCCGGTTTATTTCTTTACTTGTTATTTGTCTAAACTCTACTTTTCTCGCGATTGTTACATGCGGCGTAAACTTTTTGTTCCCGTCGTTTATGTATATGCCCATATACGCGAGTTCTTCGGTTATTGTTTTATTTATTTTATTAAGCATAGCTATATTTTCAGGTCCGATTTTTACTCCCGCCCATAATAACTCGTCTCCCGGACGCGAAAAAGTTCCGAGACCGTCTATGACGGCTTTTATCGGTTCGGGATTTATTTTTTTTATCGTGTTATCAATCACTTTTTTTAAACTGTCGAGTTTATTCGGGTCGCACTCGCCGACAAATACAAGAGTTATATGAAAATTATTTTTTTCAGTAAAACCCCCTCTTACAGTATATTTTTGTATCTCGTTCAGGTTATCGCATAACGCTTTTTTTACGTTATCGTTAAAATTTACCGCGTAAAATAACCTCATAAATATATATTCTCCTTAAAATATTAATTTTTCGCAAAAATCCCTTGACATTGCCTGTGTTTTTATGATATAATATAATTTGCCGCGTATGTAAGGCTCTTTAAATATTTTGTTGATTCAAAATTGCCTTTTTAACATAGCGAGTCTTAATTGAAAGAGAGGTGCTTTTCGTGTTTGCAGTAGTTCAAATAGGCGGGAAGCAGTACAAAGTGCAGGAAGGCGACATTATCTTCGTTGAAAGATTACAGGACGAAGAAGGCGCGACCGTTGATTTCAGCGATGTGCTTGCAGTTTCCAAAAGCGACGATGATTTTGTTATCGGCGACCCCACAGTTTCCGGCGCGTCTGTTAAAGCTGATATTATAAAACACGGCAAAGATAAAAAAATCTATGTCATGACTTATAAATCAAAGAAAAACGAAAAACGTAAAATCGGTCACAGACAGCCGCACACAAAAATCCAGATAAAAACAATCACCGCTTAAATTATATCACAAATTCAGAAACAGTTCAATAATTAATTTTTAATTGTATTAGGGAGGCGAAATTAAATGGCACATAAAAAAGGCGTGGGTTCCACGAAAAACGGGCGCGATTCCGAATCCAAGCGGCTCGGCGTTAAAAAAGCCGACGGGCAGTCTGTTATTGCCGGAAATATATTGGTACGGCAGAGGGGAACGAAAATACATCCGGGCATAAACGTAAGGCGCGGTTCAGACGATACGCTTTTTGCCGTATCTGACGGGAAAGTAAAATTCGAGTATTTCAGAAAAGACAAAAAACGCGTGAGCGTATATGCCGAGGCTGAATAAACAGAACAATATAGATAAAAAAGAGAAACACAATGTGTTTCTCTTTTTTTATGCGTTATAACAATTCTATTATTTAACGCTTTTCTTTTTTTTGAATATTACCGCGCCGATTACAGTCAGCATCAACAAACCAAATATTGCGTAGATACTGTCGCCTGTCGGCGGGTTGTCTCTTGGATTTTCGACCGGTTTTTCCGCTGTAATTACGTTTGATATAGGTATCAGATTTAATATTATGAATTCTATATCCAATTCCGCTATATCTATAACGTCCGGCAAGAAAACCACACCTAACGGCACGCCGTGTTCGCTGAATATTTCCCACCACGAATCTTCGTCTAAATCGACAGCAAACCAACCGTTGCTAAGCGGTATCGCGTACGTCTCCAGCCACTCCATATCTTCGACTTCTAATATCAATACGATTCCGTCAGGCAAAACTACAGTTATCTGATTCGCTCCCGTAGTCGTCTGCGGTTCGGTCGGCGATGTTGTCGCGGTTTCCGTAGTTGATTCGGTCGTATCGCCGATTGTCGGCTCTGTTGACGTTTCGGTCGTTCCGGTTTGACGTTCTGTCGTCGTCTCGTCGATTGTTGATTCTGTCGTCGTCCCGGTATCATCTTCGGTTGTGTCGTCTGTGGTGTCTTCTACCGTCGGTTCTGTCGTGGTTTCATCAGTTGTGCCGCCTATGTCTTCTGTCGTTTCTTCTTCGCTTCCATCTTCTGTCGTCGTTCCGGTATCGTCTTCGGTTGTGTCGTCTGTGGTTTCAGTCGTGGGTTCTTCTGTCGTTGTCGTTGACGGTTCGTCCGGCGGGAAAGGCTCGCTTTCTTTGTATGTGTTTATAAACGTCGGTGATTCATCGTTTTGATAATTAATTTCGTCTATACTCAAAACCCCGGCTGTTTCTATTATCGAAACTGTGACAGAATAAACGTTTTTATCTACAGTCCAGTTGGTGCTGTTTAAGCTTGTCTCTTTAATCGTATATGCGTAATCCCCGGCTTCGTTTAATTGAATCGCTGAGAATGTTATTGTTCCGTCTGCGGTGTTTCTGGCTGACGCCACCTGTTTATTTGTACTGTCGAATACGCCGAATGTGAACTGGTTATTTCTCAGAGTGCCGTTGACTGCCTGCTTTTCAGCAGTTAATATTACGTCTACGGGCAGCATTTCCTCGAAATCTATATAAGTGTTTATTACCGTTACCGTCTTATCCTGATTATAAGTCATCGTTACTTCGTTGTTATCATAAGCCGCGGAATAACGTTGCGGAGTGTAACTGTCCGCGATTTCCTCTACGGTACAAACCATGCCTAACGGTATATTCTTCAAAACTGCGGGATTGTTTATGCTGAACTCGATTATTGTCCCCTCAGATTCGTCCGTGCCGGCATATTTATTTCCGGAATCGAACAACAGATATTTGCCGTCGCCGTTTATTACCGTCGCTTTAAATACAGTCGCGTCTCCCGCTTTCCATGCTGTCCAGTTTTCGTCGTTGACTTCTCCCGCAGGTTTTGCTTTGCTGATTATCAAATCGCTCTTTGTTTCCGCGAAAGTGTTTGTTACCGTGATTTTTTTATGCGCATCCCGCCCGATTGTCACAGTATCTCCCGAAATACCCGGAGCAGTCTCGTAAGCTGCCGTATATTTCGCGGGTATGACAGGGTCGGGATTTTCTGTTACTGTGCAAACCATGCCTACGGGAATGCCTTTCAGCGTAGCGTTTTTGACTATGCTGAATTTGATTTCCGTGCCGGTGTCATCAGTTCCTGCGTATGTGTAAACGTTGTCTATTGTATCAACCGTAAACAACAGAAACTTGCCTGCGCTGTTCATTACTTTTGCCGTAAATTCATACGAATTATTTATGTTCCATGCAGTCCAGTACGCGTCGTTGACATTTTCGGCGGGCGCTTTGCTTATAATCAAACTGCTGTCGCTGTCTATGAAATTATTTGTCACGATTACCTGCTTGTTTGTGTTTTGAGTAATTATTACAGTATTTCCCGGAATTTTCGGAGCGGTTTCCGAAGCGGTTTCATACCTTGTGGAATATCTTGCCGGGCTTACAGTATCAGGGTCTTCGGTTACCGTACAAACCATGCCTACGGGTATATTTTTCAATAAAGCATCATCGTTTTTGCTGAATATTACAGGAGTTCCGGCAGTAATGTCTGTTCCGGTATATGTGTAAACCGAACCCGATACGCTGAATGTCAGGAATTGATTTTCGCTGTTTTTTACGTAAGCGGTAAACGGAGTATCGCCGTCTACGCTCCATACTGTCGGGAATCCCGCCAGTTCTTTGCTTATTGTCAGCGAATTGCGCGAATCAAGTTCGTTTCTCGTATTGGTCAAAGTTACGGAAATGTCGCCGTCAAGAGTTAAATTTACGCAATCTTTGCTTTCGGGGTCGATTGTTCCACGGCTTGCCGTCAAAGTATAGTAATTCAGAACGTTTGACGTATTATTGGTTTCACGGATTATATAATCGCCTTCGAGTAAATCTTCGAATGTTTCGCTCCACGGTTTTTCGCTTTCGCTGTCGAAAGTAACAGCCTTAACCGGGGATTCAAATTGCGTATCTCCTGCTTCAAATATTTCGATAGTGAAAGATTCGTCGTCGGTATAATAACCGTCAATTACTTTTTCCACAGTTAAATCAAACAAGTTTAATATTCCGGCGTTTATCTGTAAGTCTATCGTGCCGAGCAGCGTAGGCTTTGAATTTGCGCTCAAGTCTCCCGGAAACTCGTAATATACATGCGAATCTATGCCCGGTTCCGTAAATATATTATACGGTAAAACTTCATAACCTTTGTCTGTTTTAACTTCCCTGTAAATGATTATTTCATAATAATATTCTATTGTCGTAGGGTCAACCGTACCGGGAAGATTCTTGAATATATAATACCATTGTCCGTTATCACACGGCAGTCGAATATAAACTGAATAGTCTTTCAGTACCGCTTACGATTAGTCATATCGCAACTGAAGCCCCAAGTACGCTTGTCGCAACGGCTTATTTGGAAGCGGGCGATTATTGGATAGTTGAAACAGGTCAGCCCGGTAACGAAACTCTTAATCCGTACCGTATCAACACAAACGCAATTCCGATAACTATAAATTCGGACGGTACTGTCGCAAAACCCGAACATAATAATTATATTAACGAATACAAGGTTAATATAACAAAACTTGACATGGCTAATGACCCGATAACTGACACGTCTGCCATGCGTTTCTCAATACTCAGCAATACTACAGACGATATTGATACTGCTACAGTAGTGGCAGGCACGGTAGAAAGGACAAAAGCTCAGGTCGAGGATTACCCGTTTAAAGCGGGGACATATTACTGGATTAAAGAAACTATAGCTCCCGCGGGTTATGACGTTGACAGCGCAGACCATAAGATTTACAGGGTAGTCGGCACAAACCCCGGCGATATTTCCACGTTTGACCCAAACCCACTTGACAGGACAACAGTCACGTTCAACGACCCAAAACTTGGCTCGGTAGAACTGCATAAATACGGATATTCGGCATTGACTCCGGTGGTAAAACCAAATCTTGAAAATGTAGTGTTTGCGTTATACAAAGGAAGTACGCTGATAGGCTCAAAAACTACGGACGAATATGGACTTTTAAAATTTGATAATCTTGGTACGGGTACATACAGGTTAGTCGAAACGTCACTCGGCGTTAACAGCGAAAATTACTCTTTCATAGAAACCATTTCGTCATCAAGCTCGTATAACCGCAATTATGTCGAATTTTTGATAGGCATTGAATCTGATGATAATTATTCAAACGTAAAACTGGATGTCCCAAACCCGCATAAAGCGTCTCTGAAAATAGAAACGATAGATTTCGACCATTCAGACATTGGAATCGGTGGCATTGTATATAATATATACGAATGGCGGCTCGAAGACGGCAAAACCGAACCGACAAAACAGCTTATCGGAAACCGCATACCTGCGTCGTCCCGCACATCAGACGAAAACGGTTTGGTTAATGTAACTCTCGACGTAAACGGAAATTATATAGCAGGGGCAAACAATATCTTTACATACGGTCCTCAACAGTTTACCGTTGAACAGTTTTGGGTTCCCGAAGAATATTTCGAAAATCCTACTGATGAGAACAGTATTGACTGGTCGGATTATTCAACATGGACTAACGGGGTACTGCTGCTTAGCTCGCAGGATATTTCCCTCGCTCCCGGAGAATCCGGAGAATTAACGTTTGCAAATATAAGAAAAGCCTCTATTAGCCTGACAAAACGCGATTACCGCCTTAATGCCAGTTCACCTCATGAGGGCGTGACATTTGATTTATATATAGACGATGGCAGCGGAATTATCAAAGAAGAAAACTTCGTGGTTTCCGGACACACCGGTCCGGACGGCGGTCTTTGGTTCGGTAATCTTGACCCGCATTTAAATTATATATTAGTGGAACATACTCCCGAATTAAAAGACGGCGACCCTCTGATGGATGTTCCTTATGTTCCCAACGACGATATTTATATTTCGTTTGATTATGAGAAAGACCCCAGAGGTGAAGAATCAGACGACGAAATTGACGACGAGGAAGATGACGAAGAACCCGAATTAGACTGGAGCGGATATGGCTATTGGACTCCCGTAAGCAATATACGCGCAATGGGACGTATCGTTATAAATAAGCAACGTTATCAAGACAGAACAAGCGGCGAAGAACAGGAATTTTATGATACTAATACGGGTACTTGGTTTACCAAAGGACAAGTAAACGGAAATCCAAGCGCTTTCAAGCCTAATATTAACGGCGGGGAACTTAACAACGGTAAAATAGGTATTTACAGAACAGACTTACACAAAATAGAAGATTATGGCAACGATGAACAGCAATGGATAAAAGCAATCGTTGCAGACCCGAAAAGTTTCATAGAATATATCTTTACCGGAGTAGGCGCGGATGTCGGTGAGGCAATTTCGTCTATGCTTTACGCAGGCACGTATCTTGCCGTGGAAATCACGGGCGGTACAGGTTCGGACACAAGCCTCCCCACTTATGACGGTTCGGCAAAACTGCATAAAAAAATAAACGGCGGCTCAGGTGAAACAGCCAACAAATATTATCAGTTACTAAAAATTGAAGTCGCTCCGCCTTATATATATGACGAACATGATAAAATAATCGGCTATAACGATACCGTAACCGAATTCAACAACGCTCCGGCTCACGGCGGCAGCGGTGCTGAGCCGTTTGCAATGGAATTCGATAAAGTTGACGGAAACGACCCCGATATTGAAATCGACGGGGCGAAGTTCGGCGTGTATATGACTAAATATGATTCTGATACTAATACATATAACATAGTTGACGACGCGTCCGGCAAGCCTTTCTCGTTAACCGAAATTGTCGTAAAACAGGGCAAAGGCGTTATTAACGAAATATATATGACGGCGGGCGGCAATTTACATTCCCCGTTCGATAATTCGTATCTTAATCCTAAATGGAATACAGAAGACGAAAAAACCGGAAAGGTATATCTTATTTTAAAAGAAATCGTAGCCCCTCCGGGTGGATATTTCTTAAATGAAACCGAGTATTTGTTTGAGTATCAAATCACAAACGGCAAAGCCACAGCAAAACCCATAGCGATATATACGCTCGGCGCAGATTCGAAAATACAAAAAGAGCTTAAAAAAGGTGACGAACTCAACGATGCAGGCTGGCCTATCATCGAAAACACCAAGCAATACGCCACGATTGAAATATTCAAATACGACGGCAATCATGCAACGCCGAATTATCCGTTAAACGAGGCAGAATTTGAACTTTGGTATCATGACGGCAACGATGATAACGATATATTCCGTCCGTATCTGAAATCGGGGCTTCCCGTTACTGTCACAACAGAGCAAATCGGCGGGGTTGACGGTAAAGCGTTCTTTGTTGACGTCCCGTATCAGCTCGGATATAAATATTATCTTAAAGAAATCGAAGCTCCGAAAACTCCGATTGCGTTTGAAGCTTTCCAAGGCGGTGTTTCGGGAATATCATATAATGACGGCGAAGATATATACGGGCTTATCGAAATCGGCGGAGTTCCGGACAAAGACCCCGGTCCTTCTGCTTACACCAACGAAAATTATATCAAATTTGACGCCGACACCGGGACGCATTCTTTCAAAATCGAGATTAACGACTACAGGCTTACGGAAGCGGCTATCATAAAAAAGACCACCAACGGCAATCCGATTGGCGGGGCTAAATTTGATTTTTATGAATTAAACGGTTCAGTTAATCCTTCCGATTACGATATTAAAGATGCGCTTGAAACAGGCATAGAATCAAAACTGACGGGATTGGCGGCAGGAGATGTTCCGGGTACTGCGAAAACGGAGAATAAATACGGCACGGGAACATATATCTTTTTTGAGCAGGACTGGGAATCAGACGACCCTTATTATTCGTTGAACGACGAAAAAACATATTTGATTGTAGAAATACATGAAGGCAAAGTTTATCCGTACGAAGGCGCGGATTTAATCCTCACAAATCGCGAAAAAGGCAATATCACTATCACAAAATATATGATTCCGTCAAGCGGCGGCAGTACAAACATACCTGTAGAGGGCGTATTATTCGGAATCTACCGCAGGAACGTCGATAATATTAGTAGCAGTATGCCATACGCTACCGGTTCTACGAATTCATCGGGAATAGTCACGTTTAATGTTCCGATATACGACAGATACGGCAGTACCAGCGGAGATTATTATGCGATAGAGCTAGACGTAGACGAAGTAAACGGCGCAAAAGTTGGAGGCGTAAAAGTCGAACTTCAGCTGATTCCTGAAGATTTGGCGGATAAACCAAAACAGCCGTTCACAGTCGCTGACGGCGTTTCATCAAATTTGACTTTCTACGACGCTGGAAAAACCGGAGATTTGTATATACGTAAAGTTGACCATGAGAAGAAACCTTACGTCGGTATCAAAACTTCTCAGGCGACATTCGAAATATATGAAGCGTCTTTCGACGGAGTAAACTACAAATATGATGAAGAAGATTTTGTAGATGAAATAACTACTGAATATTCAATTGATGGCGAAGGAAAAGATATTGCTACTGTCGTTTACAAAGGGCTTCCTGAAGGCTGGTACAGAATCGTTGAGACAATCGCCCCGGACGGTTATTCGACATATGGCTCGTATAATACGGTGGAAATCGAAAACCGTTTGATAGACCCCGATACCGGTAAAATAATATCAGCAGGAGGCAGCACTAAAACAAAGGCGAAAATTTATAACCCGTCAACGCAATTGGCACATAAGGATTTTCAGCCGTCAGACCCGGAAGCTGATAAAATATATATAACAAACGAATATTATATCGAAATCAAAGGCTCGCAAACTTCCGGAATCGAAATCATGAACTGGAAACTCGGCTCTGTTACGGCTTACACATACCGTGAAAAAGAAGTGGGCGAATTGACTACTGAAATAGGCATGGGCGAATGCACGGTAACTTTATATAAAGTCAAGAATGAGGGCGGCACATGGATATTCGACGAGGACTGGAGCGGATGGAACGATGGAGACGGCATATTCAAAAAAACTCTGGCTGTATCAGGCGACGCTACTTTCCCCGACCTTGAGCCCGGATTCTATATAATTATCGAATCTCCGGTTTTAGGCTATGAAGTCCCGGACATAAACAAATCCCTTGCTCATTTGAATGATGAAATAAAAAAATTGGGACTTACAAACCCGATTATCGAAAACGCTCTTGTTGAAGTTAAAGACCAGAGTCTGGCGGGAGACGGAAACGCTCATGCTTTAACTATAAAAATAAATAACATCCCCCGTGCGGGCATACTGCAAATCGTAAATACGGATAATCTTGAGTATACGACAGAATTGCAAGGCTCGGTATTTAAAATCCAAGTGCTGGACGGGTCAGAATATAAAGATTATATAGACCCTGACTCGGGAGAACTGGTAATTCTTACGACCGGCGAGTTCGGACGCGCGTCTGTCGCGCTGCCTGTTGGAAAATACAGGGCGATACAGCTTGACGTTAAGTGGCCGTATTCAATGGATTCAGGAAGCCAACTGCATATCGAAAACAGCACAGGCATAGACGCAAATACCGATGAAGCTATTCATACCGCAGATATTGTTTTCGGCGAAACTTCTATAATATATATCAGAAACGAAAAAATATATGTTCCTGAAAATACCCCGGTAAAAACCGCGATAGGCGCAACGACTCTGACCAATCCTCTTTTGAGAAGCAGCGGCGAAATATCGTTTGAAATCGGCAGTATATACACAGGCATAAGCGGTATACGCAATAACGTGCCGTTGCTGGATTTCACCGTTACCGACAGCAATCTGACATACGGGTTATTCAACGAAACAGGGATATTTGCTGGCATTGCTTCGCTTGAGGAAACTCTGGATGCTTATTATTACAAGAGCATAACAGTAGGCAGCGCAAGCCAGAACAATGAGAAACCCATATATGCGAGGGTATGGGGAATAACCCCCGATGATACGGAAGAAATATTAGCCGTCGTTAAACTCGATACGGATAAAACCGTAAATATAGATTCCGATGATATAATTGCCGGAACAACAGCGAGATTTGATATAATCGGTTTCAAAGTCGAATATTCAAACGACGAAAGCTTTGAAGAAGTATCAGTCGGCGCAGGATTTAATCCGGGGAAAATAACCGCGTCGGTTTACTTGAAAAAATGGGAAACATATGTAAATAAAACAATTCGCGGGCAAGTCGCAAGGATAACAAACAACGCCGAAGTGACGTTCAATCATATAATACCCGAAATGGAAAAACTCATCGTTGATGAAAACAAGAAGATAATCGGCTATGAAACAGTACCCGGCGAAACGGTATATTTCCCCTCCGGCGCAATCTCCGGCACGACAAATATTATAACATACAATGCTCTGTATTATACCGTCCCGAAATCGCTGATGGCAATCGAAAAAGTTACGGTACCCAACAACGACGGCACAACGTTCTTCACTCCGGGCGAAAAAGTTAAATTTACCGTGACCGTTACAAATACATCCGGTCCGGATTTTGAAAACATAATGATTGCGGATTTAATCCCGGACGGTATGGCATACGATGATGAAAGTTTCAGGATAGGCGACGCGGATTTATATGACAAAAAGATTGAATTTATTGACGGCGGACATTATCTCGTATGGATACTCCCACCCTCCGAAGAAACAGAAACCTATAAAATTTCAGCAGGCAAATCCCTTACGTTTACTTATACGGCAACGGTGCAGGGAATCGCCAAACCCGACGGGCGCGAAAATCACGCTTATGTCTCAAGCTACGGGACAACCACACGCACGCTTGCCAATCCTAACGGAATCTCATGGGGCAGGCAAGATACCGACCCCAAAGGCGTTATCATACCTAACGCAGACCCGGCGTCTGTTGCAACTGCTAACCGTTTTAACCAGATGATGTCAAACTATTTCTCATCTGTCCCGGATTTCGATTTCAATTACGACGCGAATATATGGCTGCGTAATTCTTCTAAATTGAATATATCAGTCAGCGCGGGACCTTATGTTTACAAGAGCGGCGTGGGGGATTTGGATTCCGGATTCGATACCGAAGGCATAAACGATGTATTCATGCCTACCGATAAAATTTTAAACGCCTCTTTCGGCGGAACTCTGAGATATGAAATAGGTTTTGTCAACGGCACGTTAAATGCCGATTTGGCAAATATCAGGCTTATCGACATACTGCCAAATCCCGGCGACGGCAGGGGTACGACATATACAAACGGTATCGTTGGGGATTATCAGCCGAAATTATCTAAAATATACTTCCCCGAAGATTTCATGGATTTTTATACAAAACCGGTGGAAGAAGACGGATTAGGCTGGACGAAAGAACAGGTTGAAACAGCTAAAGAACAAGTTACAGTTTACGGTCTTGAAAATTTAACAAACGCCATAGACGCTGTAAAAACGCAGTCATCAGGCGGCAGCACCGTTTATGAAAAAGATTTTACGCCTGCGAACGGTTGGGTGGAAATTAACCCGTTCGACTGGGATAAACCTGAAGAATTAGCGCAGTATAAAGCAATCGGCGTTGATTTCGGTACGCTGACAGCAATACAGAAGGGCGGAACGTTTTCGCTGTGTTACGAACTGACCGTGCCTGACGTCGAAGGTACGACTACCGCAATATACAAAGAGTTAAGCCAGCAGTTCATAAATAACAATGCGTACGGAGCTTCCACTACTCTCAGCCCCGGAAATATACTCGACAGCGAAAAAGTTTTGGCTAAAGTCACCGGGTGCGCGAAAGATATAACCGGATATATCTGGTGGGACAAAGATAATGACGGCGAATTTAACGTAAACGCGGACGAAGATGAATACGATTTAACTTTTAAAGACGTCAAAGTCGAAATAAGGCAGTATATAAAGAAAATCGGCTCCGACGCAGAACGTAAAGTTCAACCCGGATTCACGCGTACGGCAAGCTTTGAACAGGACCTATATCAAATTCTTCTTCCGGATTTCTTATATAAATTTTGAACGTTGCGCCCTCAAAATTTTTGCTGTAATCAAAACTTCCGATTCCGCTGCCACTTCTTTCATACTCTCTTTTTCCGTCTATATCGCAGTAGAATTTATAAAGTTTCATTGCTCCGAGAGTGCTGTAGTTATATAAGTCGCCGTTCATAACGATGACTTTTGCGCTTTCGTCAATATCTTCAAATTTTCCGTTGAGGTCCGTTAAATCTTTGCGTTTGTCATTTTCGATATTTATTATAAGATGTTTCGAACCCGGAGCGTGATATTTCATGGCGGGATATAATCCGGTCAGATTTTCGACTAAGTAATATTCATCCGCTTCGACTTGACGGAATTCAACTATACCATCTATTGAAGTAGAACTGTATGTTTTTGTTTTTGAATCGTCTATATTTACTAATGTAAACGGCACATTTTCGCCGACTGAAAAACGGACGCTGTTTGTTGCGGTATGTCCGCCGTTTGCGTTTTCGACATATAAATTAAAACGCAGTATGCCCAGAGTTTCAGACCTGTTTACGATATAAACAGGGTCAGCCGATGTGCTTTCAGGTATCGTAACCGGAATAAAATTTGTGATTTGGTCGAATTTAATTTCTTCTGTGTTATTAATGTTCCATGACGAATCCGTTTTTAAACTCGTTTTTGATACATTAGTATAATTTGTATTTGTTACTTCGACAAGATAATAATCGCCGGGGTAAACGCCTGTAAAAGTAATCGCTCCGTCGGTTGCCAAAGGATTGTACTCCTGAGCAAGCACCGGTATGAACGTCGATACACCGCCAATATCAACTAATGACTGCGCGAGGTTGTCGCCTGTCGCAGGAAGAAGCGGATTTTTCACAAGAGCGTAAGTTGGCGGCGTAGCGTCAAGCCCGCCGACTTCCGACCACGGTATTTGAACGTCGTCGATATAAAAACGCGTGCTTACGGTTAGCGAGCCGGGGAGTTTTGTCCCTGTAACTCCGCCGATTTCTTTTTTATTCTGTTCGGCATTTTTAGTGACAGAATCTTCACCGATAAGTTTATATTCAAGTTTAACGTCGTTATGTATTTCATGTTTGGGATACGCTGGGTCGGCTATTTGTTCTTTGATATAGCTGTCGTACGGGAAAGCAACGACGACTTCGTATACGTTTACAATGGCTTTGTCATAATATTTCGTTATTATTATTTCATTGTTAGCCGTGTTGACTGTCGCTCCCGTTTTTGTCGTATCGTCTTTGTCGTATAAAAATTCAGAACCCAGTTTTACGCTTTTTACATTCGGAAGACCGTCTTTGTCATCCGGCGGGTCGTTATCAAGAGATTTATAATTAGAAATAGTATCTGTAATCGTGAAAGAGCCGGCAGCCGGGTCAAAATAAAGCCTTCCGGAATCGGTATCGGTTTTGCTGCTTTCCGCAGTAATTATATAAGTGATGTTGATTTCGTTTTCATCTTCGTCTTCTTCGACTTTTTCCACTTTTTTCGAGATTTCCCAGTCTTCGCCTGCCGTAACCGTGATTTTAAAATCCTGATTTATAGGTTGATTTGCGATATAAAACGTAGTATTGGATAAAATATTTTCAGCTTTTTCAAGCGTGAAATTTATCGGGTCGAGGCTTGTGTTGTTCGGGATTGTACCGTTTGCAAGCTTAATGTCGAAATTGCGCGTTATAAGACCGGCGTTAAACGGATTTATACCGTTAGTAATTGTTATAGTCAGTTCTCCGGTAGCAGGGTTATAATCAGCATCATCGTTTCCGTTTAACGCAATCACATCTACGATGTATTCTTTAAACGCAGATAAATCCGCAATATATACGGCTTGATTAAGTTTTCCGTAAACGCTGTTTTTAATGTTTAATTCAAATGTTATTTGTTCAGACATTCCGCTGTTAAAAGTCGCGGAAACTTCCCTGCCCGCAAAATAAGCGTTGGTAATCAAAAAATTGGCGGGGTCGTCCCCTACGTCGTTTTTTACGTCTATAGGGTCGGGGTTGGGGTCGGGCGTTACGGTTTTATAGAAATAACCTTTAGCGTCGTTATAAATGAATCCATCAATGCCCGTAATGCCGGCATACGCCGGATTAGCCGACGTAAGCGCGCCGTCGTATATTCTTACCTGATATGTACTGCCGTCTTCAGAAATATCGACTCCGGTAAATATGGCAAGACCGCCTTTGCCGCTTTGTTTTTCTTCGTACGCATTGCCCTTGTACTGTTCGTCAACGCCGCCGGAACTGACTTTATACAGACGCACAGCGACATTTACCAGCGGTATATCTTCGTCTTCTTCCGGATTAACCGGAACATCTTCGATTTCATCCGCCATCAGGAATACAATTATATCTCCCGAAGCGGGTCCGTCAGCCAACACCCGCGGGACAAGCCCGCCCAAGGGCGTAAACGCAAGCATAAAAGTCATGACAAAACATATTATCCTCTTGAATAATGTTTTTGGGTTTATTTTGCTGTTCATAAAAAATTTTTCCCCCGTTATTTATGATTTATTTTCTTATTAAAATAGATTATATTACACACCAGTCTCAAGTCAGTCATAAAATAACCTGATTTTCGAATTAAATAATGGAAATACGTATAATAATACTATAAAATTTCAAATTTGTCAACATTTTGACAAATTATTTTAAAATATGTCGAAATTATACATAGAAAAAAAAATAAAAATCCCCCAGCATAGCTGGGGGTATTGCATTAACGGGTATAACCCTTTAGTGCGAGCCGCCCCTAAACGGGGCTAATT